>Ga0068628_1001114_pt1 | contig 10867 bp, 8 predicted proteins | sample InSIn2gowninarea_FD_77431 | JGI IMG/M metagenome (GOLD analysis project Ga0068628, IMG submission 77431) | Clean room microbial communities from NASA Spacecraft Assembly Facility at Jet Propulsion Laboratory, Pasadena, California, USA -... ... | reverse complement strand
AACATCAAGAATGGAAATATGCAAGGAATGAGGAGTATCAATCTATCATGAAGAATGACATCCGGGAAATTGTCCAAGACCAAATAATAAGTAGGTGGTAACCTCTAAATGGCTATATAAAATCAAACACTCATCCATAGATGCATTGACAAACTCAAGGCAAGATTAGTGGCTAGAGGCTTCTCTTAGGAAGAAGGTACTGACTATGAAGAAACATTTGCTCCCACATCAAGATACACCACAATCTAAGCTATGATATCTGTGATAGAATCCATGAAATGGAAGGTACATCAAATGGATGTCAAAACAACATTTTTGAATGACACCATAGATGAAGTTTACATTGAACAACCACTACGATATGAAGTAAAGGAAAGGGAGACTCATGTACTCTATGCCCTCAAGCAAGCCCCTAGAGCATGGTGTGCCAGAATGGATGCATACTTGCAAAGATTGGGTTTCAAGAAAAGTACATCTGATCCAAACCTTTACATCAAAAGAGAAAATGATGAACCTGTCATCATACTTCTATATGTAGAGGATCTTCTAATCACTGGGATCAAAAGAAAGATTCAAAAATGTAAGAAAATGCTAATAATAGAATTCAACATGAATGATTCAGGACTCATGCACTACTATTTGGGCCTATAACTTTGGCAAGAGCCAAATGAAATATAAGTGGGACAAGGAAATATCTTGCTACCACAATTCCCTCCTACTCTTTAGGAACTACATATTAACTTGACTTCTCCTTAGTTGATAGTGAAGAAACCTACTCTTTAGGAACTACATATTAACCTGACTTCTCCTTTGTTGATAGTGAAGAAATAATTTCACGTATACCGACAACGCAAAAACCACCGTCCTTATACATGCCATTCTTCCAACGATGATCATTATCTCCCAAGCAGAATGCATAAGACGAAGAAACCCCAAAGGTGTCCGCAAAATAAATACCATTTCCCTTAGTATTTCCACTTGACATTAACTCGGTGTCACTTAAGCATCGCAATCCGTTTCTCTCAATTCCAACACCAATGCATTACATTACAAAAAACACCTTTCCTGAACTGCATAAGTTCAAAATTATTATTTGGAATGCACCGATACACATACCTTAGAATCGAATACCAGTTTTCACTGCCACTTCCATGAAATCCAAATATGGAAACTTCATGTTGGTTGTTTATAGAGTTGTACGAAAGCTCCCTCTTAGGAGAATATTGCACCACCGCGAATAGATAAAGCCCTCAACACGAACTATCAAGTTTAACAAGTTTGTCATCATCGTCAGATAAAAATACCAACGATAGTCTGTTGGTGCACAAGATGAATCTAAGGACGTTATAAGGGAGCTGCCACGCTTCCTTCCCAAGATATTCGTCTACCAATTTCTGCATCGATTGGGCAGTGTCCAACCATGATTTCGCCAGCTTTCATTTCAACACAGCTTCATCAACACACAATCTCATATGTGAAACGGAAGGAAACGATTTTATAATACTGCTCAAAGCACCCATATTCTTATTTGTGTTCCTATGGTTGATCATGCCAAAGTCGTTAGGGTTTTCATTGCCGTTGTCATCTAAGACGTCTGAACACCGGCGAATTTTCCTTTTGTTCAAAAGGAGGGAAGGGTTCAAACACATAACCGTCACCGTTTGCCGCAGTGCAAGCCAGGGAAATTTCTAAATCGATCAATTCCAGTGGCATTCGGACGAGTTCTTGCAGCACCTGAGTTCCCAGTCCCAAAACTTCGAAGCTGAACATGCTGCAAAAACAAGTAACCCTAATGTTAGAAATTTGTATATGCTGGAACAGAAATAATGAATGAATGAAATTGGTTTCAAGTAATATTCAAATCGAAAAATGGAATTTCACATACCATAATTCATCGGCACAACTACAAAGCCTGGAGATAATGAATGGGAGCTCTTTGTCACAGACAATACTCCACTTAAGCAATGAGGCCAAACGACTTCCAGTGAAGAGCAAGAATCTCACAAAAATATCGTCCTCGCCTGCCAATAAAACATTTGGATCCCTATCCCTCCCCCCTCGAGAAAAGAAATCTTTAGCAATTCAGGGCAACAAATATCAAAGACCATACAAATGCATTGGATTTGTTTCACTAACATCGATTAGCTGCTCATATAAATCATCCTGACCATCACATGCAGTTCATATATATCTCTGGAACGCCCTGCTTAGCGATTCCCCTTACGCTTCTAGGTTTGTACTTTTGAAGTTGTTTCCAAGGCTCTGGAACTTTACTTCAATTACCAATGGCGTGGCAAATCAAAAGCCAAGTGCCTCGTACAAATTTACATGGCAATGCGGAGAGTAATCAGACAAAATTCCAGTGAGTTAAATCTCAAATAAAACACACCATTTATTACGTGAAGAGGAATACACCTTACACAACCTCAGAATGCCATCTTTTATGTTATGTTCGCAGCCATGCACCTGAACCACGCGGGATCGAGCTCCATCGCACTTTTCATTAGCGTCCTCTATAATCTGATCGAAATAACCACTTTTCTGTTGCCCTTCATTCGAACAGAAATAGCTACCAATAGTGTCCATGGCCATGGAATACCCTTCGCCATCACTCCATCCATCATCCTCCTCTTCATCTTCAACGTCTATTACAAAGGCCGCCTCATCACACTCGGTGGAACTTATCTTATAATTTTCAAGGACATCAACTATAGGGTCGAGAACAGTAGCGAAAGAATAAAACCCACGGCTACTTAGCCGCTCTAACTTGTCGTTCAATTCTATCATTAAATCAACACCTTCATGCAGGCTGTCGCATTCATCCCATTTAGAATTTGTTAACGTGGCAATGAAAGCACAATCAGTGTTACAGATGATACCATCAGAGGAGGAGCAGCTTGTGTGGAAATTGTGTGAAATGACTGTGTAAAAGTTGTCCATCAATGAAGATTTCAAGATACTCATCTGTAATTTTTTGTATTTGGATAGACATGGTGTTAGCTCTTGTTTCATTGTTTGGTAACCAAGCTTCGATGTACTTGTTCATATTTAGTGTATTCATTATTGACGGTCAATTATCACCAGCCCTATACTTGTTGAAATTCAATTTCTCTTGGATTCAAGACCGTATTATTATGATTTCCGATTCACAATAAATTACAGTTTCATATGAAATTCAATCTTCTTTAAAAAAATCACAAATTAGGTTAGATTTAAGATTTTTGTGATTTATATAATAGATAAAAGTTTTTGGCATTAATCACATCATTAGGATTTGGTCAAAAGAACTTTTCCAACCAACTAGTGTAGTTTATCTTGACCATAAGGTGAGATAAATCATAAAATCTTTATGAATAAATACTAAAGACGCATCATGTTGGAGACTAGTCAAACAAGTAAATAAAGTTTTTAAAAAGTTAGATTTAATATTTTAAAATTTTAAATTATTTAATATTTTTAAATTCAAAAAAAGTGGTTTAATATTTTAAATTTATTAAATATTTGATATTCTAAAATTAGTGTAAAATAGATGTTATTTGGCTTATTGTTTGAATTGATCCTTTTACTTGGTAGATTTAGGAGTTAAGATGAATCTAAGTTGGCTTTGTTGTTTTTTTTAATGGGTGACACAAACTTATTTGGGGGTTTACAACTAGTTCACAATCTAAGGGATTTGAACCTTAGATCTATCAATTTTCACATATTTCACATTCTTTCAATCACCTGGTTAGTTTTATTATTAATTAAAATTAAAACTATTAACTATTCATTTTATATTTCATTTTATTTTTAGTTTTAGCTTTATGTAATTTGATTAAGTCAAATACATGACAACACACTAGAACATAGAGACATCTTTATAGGACAACATTTTGGACACTTTTGAGATAAATTGTCACCTAGGTTGTTTTATTATTAATTATAATTATAATTATTAACTATTAATTTTATATTTTATTTTATTTTTAGTTTTAGCTTTTATGTAATTTGATTAAGTCAAATACATGACAACACACAACAATATAGAGGCAACATTTTAAGACAATATTTGGGACACTTTTGGGATAAATCCTCTTAAGTTGAGACAAAAGGAAAATGTGTGTATTGTATTGTCTTTAACCCACTCTCCCAAATTATTGTCTTAAGAAATTGTCTTTATAAAGACAGTATAAAAAACAATCATTATTGTCTCTTATAGAAAAATTTCATTTTTGCTTCTCCAAAGACAATAGTTGGGATTAAAAACATATTGTCTTTATCATGACAATATGTCTTTAATCCTAGCTATTGTCTCTCTAAAGGCAATAAAAAACTAGATTAAAAAAATACAATATCACATTTGTCTCTTTAGAGAAAATATAAAATAATGAATCCAAAATATTATCTCACAATTTAGATAAATCAATATAAATAATATTTCTCTATTAAAAATAACTACAATAACATTGACTAATTCATGTTAAGGTACACTGGAATTAAACCACCAACATCCTCCTTATAAGGCATATGCTTTCCTATTGAGCTTGCAACCTTTAAAGAATTATGTGAGTTATGGCTTCCAAAAACCACTTGTGTTCACACCACTTTTCAAAATCATGAGACCAAGCTTCTCCTTCCTAGGGCTCATAAAACTTACTAGGATGGATTCATTCGAAGAATGAACTTACATGACAAGCATATAATATCCCCCTCAAAACTTGTGATAAAAATAATTGGGGTAGTCACTAGAAATAGTTGGGGAAAAATGAAGATGAGACATCCTTTGTATAGGTAGCATGTCACTCTTGAGCATGACACTCTTATGCTTTCGTGTTGGCTTTTGGGTATCCTCACTCAGTCACTTGTCCTCTTGGGGTTGGGTGATCCATTTTTCCTCTCATTTGACTATTCCATACTATCATCATGGCCTTAGTCCTATGTCGAGTCATATGCTACCACAATCGAGGGTCGTGTCGCCAATATGTTCAAGAGAAGTCCAATATGAAGCTATTTACCTATACATTATTCGAGTCATTATTACAGTCCTCAATATTATTCCACTTTATTCCTTGTTTCATGTTGATGAAGCGAGGTTCATTATTTCCCTCCTTCGATGGGTCACTTCCTATCGATTTCATCTCATTATCTAGGAAGATTACATAGAAAGTCCCTTTCAATACCCTAGAGCGGGCATGCCCTAATGGTGAGTTCTTCGCATCCGACGACATTTCTTCATCATTGGCTTTCGATCACGTGATTCCACGAGTGTTTGACCTCGACTTCATTATCACATCCACATATTGTGTTATTGTACCTTGAGAGCCATTGTCATTATTAGTGGTTTCTCCCGTACTTGTTAACAGTCCACATCATTGCCATGTAATCAGGTGGTTTTCTAGCATGTTCAACTTCAACACATTTATTCACATGTTAGGATTCGTACATTGCTCAACTCCGAATGGAGCACAAGACCCTGAGTCTTCTCTATTATGACTCAGGCTGCATGGATTTATATGCCATTCATGATTGTACACAGGTTTCTACTATACGAATGGCTATGACCATACCGTGAGACTTTATATTTATGATGATCCTTGTTATCTAGATGGATGTGTCTATACCATGGATATTTTCATATATTCTTCATCATCCGAATGGCTGCGTCCATGACATGGATTCATGTATTGATCTCAGATATGTATATGTATATGCGTCCTTAATTTGTAGGTCTCTTGACAGTGTGTGCCCTTGTCCTTGCTAAAAGTGCGTAAAGCATCTCAACCATCACTCCTCATTTGATCTTCATGCTTTATGGGGCATCTGTTACATAGTATTTTGTCACGCCTCTTGCACTCCGTTGTGACATACTGTGAAGTGCTCGAAACATGATAATTATGAAGTATACTCATCCATGTATATAGTTCAAGTCCTTACTTTAACATTGCTTGGAAAATATTTGGAGCTTTCCCTGAAGAAATAGCTCTTAAAACTGTAAAATGAGGGTCATTGCTCTTATGAAGCTAAAAACTGTGATAGTCTCTTATTGCACCGTGTTAGGATAGCGATGGCATCGCTATGTTCCCTTGCATACCCATGATGGTCTCAAAAAAGAAGTTTCCCCAAAGAGGATGAGAAGCTTTGTGATCTAGAAGCTTCCAGAGTAGTGAGCTGGAGGTGGTTTCACATAGATAAGGTCGTATCCCCCCAATTTGACCTCTTGGTCTCATCCCTATGAGCTACGCCTAATCCTATATTTGGAGAAGTCTTAAATCCCTCTCCTAGCCTATAAATTTCTCTTCTCCCATGCCCAAATGGTTGGTCTATGCCAATTTGCACCCTATGCTAAGCTTGTGCTTAGAGGCTATTCATTAGACTTGGAGAAGGAGTGTTTCGAGAGTTTCTTGGCCTGGACTTTGATTACCACTCAAGGAGAGCCTTTCAAAATCAAGGCTATGGTTGGAAGCTTCCTTTTATTATTTAAATAATATACAACTGCTAGTTCATCTTCGCAAAATATATATTTTGATGTATGTATTAGCTTAGCATTCCTTGGTCATTTAAGTAGGTTATTATTGTATTTTCTATTGGTTTTGGCATGCTTTGTTGTCTCTTGATATCATTAGAGTGAGGTAGGTCATCTCTTTCATTCTACTTTTCAATTATAATTTAGGAAGATGTCTAGTTGATTGTCACTTTAGTTACTAGACCCACTCATTGGGCTAGAGAGATCGTCTCTATCTACAGAGAGGATTAACCTTGTCAACACTCGTCAAGCATGCCAAGGAAGTCATGTAAGAACATACGCCAAACCACTTCACCTTCACCAACATACATGAATTCAGACAAGAGATCAAAAAACTCCCTCATGATGTGGAGATGTTTGGCATGTGAAAGACATCGTGGAGGGATGAGTGTAACAGGATGCATGATAGATGTGAAAAGTTTAAAATAGGAAGAGAGGACACAACTTGTCATCTGGCCCTCCTTCTAGTGTCACAAATGTTGACAGTGTTGGACCTACGAACATTTCAGGGGATCTCCCCTATAAGAAGTCCCAATTAGACCTCATACCATTTGGTGTAGAAGTCCTAGTAGTGAGTCGTATGGTATCGCCTTGACTGCGATTTTTGCATAGAGGCAAGTAAGATGTCCTTGTTGATAGAAAGGGTGTGACAGCTACAACGAGTCAAGGAGGGTGCATGAATGGAACACATGCAAAGTGGGGTGAATGTGCCCCTTGGAAACATGTGATAGCATGCAGCTTAGAGGGGAACACACGATCAAATATGCATCGCAAAATGGAAATGAAGTTAGTGAGTAATCCAAAGTGATGGTTAAACTAATAAGCACATTTCAATAAGATTGATACATACTTATACAGAATAGTCCATACATGCATGCATAAGAAAATAGATACATATATCATTTAGAGTAAATAGGATAGTTGGAATACAATATGACATATGTATGAAACATGCTAGATCTTTTATATGAAGAAGTGTAAGTTTTAATCATACAATACATCCATATCCAACCACGAGTCCCAATACTAGAACATTATAGTCACAACCACCTTCTCCTCCAAAGAAGTTGTTGGAAATACTGAGAGGGAGGTGAATCAATATTTCTTTTCAATGGTTACTTTTACCAGTTAGATCACTTATTTTTAGAACACAAACTGAAAAATAAGAATAAATGCTTTTATTAATTTCTTCAATAAATTAAATACAATATATGTAGGGCTCCAACCCTAGGTGAAGATATTGATCTTTAATCTCCTAGGCTCCAACCTGTATTTGCCAAGCACCAACATCGACTTCTAAGGCTCCAACCTTGTCAATTTTGAGGCACCAACCTCAAGGGCTCCAACCCTATATCTCGTTCAAGCTTCGACCTAGTTTCTTGAGGACTCCGATCCTCTAGGGCTTCAACCCTATCTTATCCAAGGCACCAACCTTAAGTTTAGGAGCACCAACTCCAAGGACACCAATCCTATATTTTCCAAGCATGAACTTGGACTTTCCAAGGCACCAATCTTGTCAATTTTGAGGGATCAACTCTATATATTCACTTTGTCAAGGTATCTTTGGTTATACTTCACAACTCCCAATGTTTTCTTCAGCAAGCCCTATAAATCTTTAGTTATGCCTTAACTTAGTCTCCACATCACATCATCAATGACAACCTTATTCTTTGCATGAAGGTGTCACCACTGCTCTTCATGTTACCCAAATAAAAATTATCCAAGGTCACCTCATAATGGCTTCAATGCATCATGGTCTTCAATGATCTCCAAGACACTTCAATATGTTGCTTCACAAATTTCTCCAACTCTGCCTTATTCTATTCTCAAGGGAAGACTTCAACAAGCTCTATTTGTCCAATCCCAATAAATCAACACTTCAACCACGAAAACTATGACAACTTCGACCACGATATCAACCATGACAACTATGACAACTTCAACCATGAAAGCTATGACAACTTCAAACATAGAAACTATGACAGCTTCGACCATGGAAACTATGACACCTTCAACCACGGAAACTACGACACCTTTGACCATGGAAACTACGACAACTTCGACCATGGAAACTATGGCAGCTTCAACCATAGCAACTATGGAAACATTGACCATGACAACTATGACAACTTCAACCACGACAACTTTGGTAGTTTCAACCACAACAACTATGGAAAATATGGCAGCTTCGACTCAGATATTATGCCCAAACAAAGTTATCCCATTTTTTCATCCTAAACAATAGTTTCCCTATTCTCCTCGACCTTCTCTCTTCTCTTGTACTTCATATCTCTAAATTCTTTCATGAATTGCTAATCAAAAAGAAGTGTTTAGACATCTATTTATAGATATTTTGATTATAATTGAAGGGACACATCTATTTGAAGTGAGGCTGACTTGTATGACTGAGTGTAGGTCGGCTCACTGCTAGGAATAATTTCCTTAGCTTAAAAATTCAATATCTCACAAACTATTGGGAGTTTTGAGTCAAATAAAGGCTCATTGGAAAGAGGAAAAAATCATATTTAAGATGTTGTAGGATCCGTTTTCAAAGGATTCCTCCAAGGTGTCCAAAACCATTTTTCTTTGTAATTTTTCTTAAATTTTATGCATAAAAGATTTGGGATAATATGACTTCTTCATTTTTATCAATGTTATCAGAGGATCATAGTCATTATGTAGGAATGCAACATCCATGTAGCATTACGTATAAACAATGTCATGATATACTAGTGCAATCATAGTGCAAAAACATTAGGATAACTCCAAAATAATCTTCCAACCATCAAATGACCTCCAACCATGTTATCAAGACCTCATCTAGTGCCATCATCAATTGTTGTCATTCATCAAGTATATGGCATCATCAAATGTAGTCCTCCATATGTCATCAAGGGCTTCTAAATAATTGGAACTTGGCACTTCTTAAGACTTCTTCATTAGTGACTTGAACATATTAATTGATGACATTCCTATGAAACAAGATTTATGACATCATCATTTTGAACCAGACATCTCAACAATATTTTCCATCTACGCTAGTGCAATATTGACATCAATGACAACCTAGATTAATAATCTCCCCTTTTGTTATTGATGGAAATATTCCCCCTTTCAACATTCTCTCCCCCTTTGACATCAATGGAAAATGGGGTGCCCAAGTACTCCCCTTGTCAAGTTGCTTCTTTTCTTTACGAATAGTAGTTCTTCATAGGTATGTTACCCCTCTATCATGGTGCTCTTCGTTCTCGCAATGTGGTCCATGATATATGTTCTTAAATTCCTTCATGTGATGCACCAACTACCCCTCATGAAATATTACCTGCTAATGATCAAGTGGAAGAGATCTTCAGTAATAATCCATTGGATGAATAAGGATTATATTCTTCAAGGAGTGTTCGTGAGAGATGATCAATCAAAGAATGATTGTCCATATAGCTCATCAAGGATCTCATAAGACTCATTCATGGATGGCTTCTATAAGAATGCCCAATCATCATAAGCTCCCCCTAACTATATGCATGGTCTTCCTTTTGGTAGAGTTTCCACATCAAATGCCTAGATTGTGGAAGATTAGGTCAACAACATGTGTTGATGGCTAGAGAGTTCAAGATATTTTCAAATTGTATTTGCTTCCTTCTCCATACTTTTGTAAATTTATTTTCTGGCATAGTTATATCTTGAATAGGTGCCCAAGTTAAGTTACAATTACATGCCATATGTCCAATGTTATGACACTTGAGGCACTCTATGTTTTTCATGAATAAGAATTCATGAATTCTTGCAAAATTGCTTCTCGGATATTGACGGGGAACATTATAATTATCTTTGTGATATGCCCTACAATCTTTTGCCATATTCCCAAATTTTGTACAAGAATAGCAATAACCAAGAAATATAATTTGGTACCTAGGAGGAGAAGGTTTCTTTGATGTTCTTCTAAAGTCTTGTTGCCTTGGGATCCTTTGATGATAACCATTTCTTCTTGCAGGAAAGTTTCTTCCATAGCTATCTTGACTCTCATCCTTGCCTTTTCTGGAAATGGGAGCATGAACATTTCTTCCAGGCTTCCTCACATCCTTATTGTTTGAGGCATTAGGGTTTGCATCATTATTTCTTGAAGATTCAGCTACATAGCCAAGACTTGATTTATCAAGGGGATACCTTTGATGATTTAATATGTCATCTAGGGTTTTGAGAGATTTTCAATTTCATATTTAGCAAATCAACTTCCTCTTTAAGAAAGACAATTTCTCCTTTCAACTTTTCACAAGATTCATATTTCATAACTAGTTTCTTCTTCATTTCTTCCATCATCTTGGTTGCTTCACACAATTGGGCCTGAAGAGAAGTGATTTATGATTT
>Ga0068628_1001112_pt1 | contig 10872 bp, 9 predicted proteins | sample InSIn2gowninarea_FD_77431 | JGI IMG/M metagenome (GOLD analysis project Ga0068628, IMG submission 77431) | Clean room microbial communities from NASA Spacecraft Assembly Facility at Jet Propulsion Laboratory, Pasadena, California, USA -... ... | reverse complement strand
TCAACTCTCTAAACGCATTTGTCATACTTGCATCATCACATCTCTCTGATCCCATCATGCCCACGATTAAAGGTGACCTTCCTCTGGCTTTGCATATCATTGCAACCACATGTCATGTGAATTTTAGACTGACATCCCGTTCCCTTTCCTCTGCCCTGACGACAGAGACAAAGGAACAGGTGGAGCGGATCCTGGGGGTGGAAAAGAAGAAACCGTCAGACGGACGACTGGACTGGCTGTCGCAGCAGCTGTCAGAGCTGCGTCAGTCATCGGCCGTGAAACAAGTGGCAGTGGGGACGGCGTGTGGATGGGTGAGCGGACTGGTGTGCGGGAAATTCGGCCGGACGGCAGCCACAGCAGTGGGAGGGTCAGTGATCTGCCTGCACCTGGCACAACAGTACGGATACATCACTATCAACTGGAAGAGGGTGAACGGGGACATGGCGAAGGCGAAGAAGGAGCTGGAAAAGACGGCACGTGACGATGCACCCGAATTCCTGCGACAACTGCAGACGTTTGTGGTGGAGAACATGCTGCTGGCTTCCGGATTCGGGGGCGGACTGTTACTGGGACTGGCTTCCTCCTAATTGCTGCCCTCTGAGACAGCCACATGCGGCATTCCGGCATTGTCAGTTATGGAGATCATGAATCATGAGACTTATGGGAGATGATGTGAATGATTGAAAAAAAGAAACCTGATTGAAAAGATAGTACATCTCAGCGCATTAGCTTTTAATAGAGAACATTTGGCATGGACATGTTTCATGGAAAATGTCAGGAACTGTCACAGATTAAAGCTGCCATGTCCATGTTTTGCCACCAGACTCCTTGTGGAGGGATTGTACGGTGGAAAGCGCTGCATGTTTGTCCTTCCATTGAATCGAAGGGTTGAGAAGAGAATACACTCTCTTATCGTCTCACAGACGTTGGCAAACACCGACACAGACACGACGCGCAGTAAACAGAGCCGAAAGATTGGGAACTTGGAGTGGCACGTCCATGCGATCAGTGGCGAAGATGCGAAACATCTGTAAGAGTGCGAATCGTTTTTCCAGCAGAGCCGTCCGCATTCCAATGCAGTTCCGGGGTCCGATCCCGAACGGCAGCCACGTCTATGGAACCAGTTTGTTGTCATTTTCGGGGAGGAAATGCTCCGGTCGGAAAAGTTGTGGCTCCGTGTAGAAGTCGGGATCCATGTGTACTGCCAGTGTGGACGAAATCAGTTTGAACGAGTTCGTGATTCCCTACTGTTTTTGCACGTTCCCGCTCCAGGATTCCAGTACCACCGTTCGTGTGTTTGAGATCAATGATCACGGGGAATAACCTTCTGCTGGGGATGTATTCGCTACGAAAAAAAAAACATGCGATCGCTTGACAATAGAAAACTCTATCAAAGTGTAACATCTGTCCCCTTCCCGAAAAGAAGCTCCACTCTTACAACCTGGGACGAGAGAAAACCTGACTTAAGTGGTAGGCAACTTGTGTTTGAATGGCGGAACATCGACCTCGTATGCCTCACTGCTCCTCAAAACACCGGCCGCATACTGGAGGTGGACAGCGGCTTCCGTGTTCCCAGTCGCGGACATGGTCTGACCCTCTCGTTCCAGCACCTCTGCCAGAAAGGCGACCAGTTCATAGAAGGCAAAGGATGCGGCAGCCTTTCGGATGCGGGATAATTCCTTGTAGAAATTGCTCATCTTTTCCGGCAGGCGTTTGGCGAGTCGGACGATCTTTTGAACATCACTCTGAATGCCATGTGATCGGATCCAGACGACGGTGTTTTGAGAGTGGTAACTCTTCTTCCCCTTCTTCTTCTCGATCACCTCCTTTGAAAGGGGACGTGAGACTTCAGGGAATCCTAGATGCCGGATCGGTCCCAGCCATGGGACACAGTCACCGACACAATTGAAGGCGGCAAGCATGAGGTTGAACTTTTTCTTCGAATCCGCCCAGGAGTACAGGATGCCGTACCAGTTGGGACCGATTTCACAGACCGCTACCATGCCCTCGATCTTTAATGCTCCGTGCAGTAGGACACAGACGGACGGCTGCTTCCCGGGATCCACTGAATCACTCACCTCCTCCACCTCAGCCACATCAGTAACCGCTTGTGGATCCAGATTCATGACTGAATGCATGGTCGACAACTGGTCCTTTGTCATGGGAGCCGAGAACATGAGGTGACGGGAGAGGACAGGAGGTGAGGCTACTTCTGCTATCTCCATGAACCCGATCACCGAAATGTCTCCCGATGACTTGCCTGCTTGTCGATTCAAAAGTCAGTCCGAAGTAAGGAGCAATCAAATAATTATTACCTGAGCATGTTTCAAAGTCAGCGACATGAGAAACGGGTTCCAGGTGTGGAAAGAGAGTGATGGGTGACCAGAGGTTGCCGCAGTGGATCTGTCCCTTCCACGTTTTGTAACACGAGTCGCCGATCTTTTGAAACACCCGATTGATCGATCGCACGGTCATTTGTTCGGGGAAGTGGACCTGATTTTCCTGAGTTGCATTCGGTGTGGAGGTTTTACAGATGCTGCCATCCATGCCGTACGTCGTGATGATGCTGTTGAAGAAGGTGACAGCTGATTGCATGGAGGACGTGTTAGTCGGACCGATGCAGACAACATGTAACTTGCTGGGGAATTGGAACGTGAGGATTTGCTTTTCCGCCATCGACTCGTACTCCAGTGCAGACATGGTGCAGGAGCCGTCCGTGACGAGGATCACGTTGACCAGGGGACATGAGGATCCCCACTCCTCCATCACTAGATCATTGACTCCAATGATGGCGTTCAGGATGTTGGTCTTGTCATGATACTGATCCAGTTCATTGAGAGCAGCTCTGATTTGGTCATAGTCACGAGTGAAGTTGACCGTCTTCTCCCACAGGCTGGAGAAGATGAGGAGGGCCGTGTTCTCCAACCGGCTGTTGCTGACGATGTGATCCAGCAGGACGTGGATCCCTTTGACAGCCAGGTTTCGGATGGAGTCGGAGTCATTGGTGTCTGTGAGTAAGACCTTACGGCACATGGAAAGGGAGACATCCAGTAGGATGACGGTGGGCATGATGATGATACCAGTGGTGGGTATGGTGGGACCGGCTTGTTGTGAACGGAGCAGACGGGACCAGGATCAGGTATCCGGCAGACGGCGACAGCATCGTCCAGACACTGCTCCCCCCACTTCTTCCGCTTCCTCTCCCTGCCTCACCGTGCCGTGTCGTCGTCTCCTTCCCTCTCTTTCGTCCTCCATTCTCGCCGGCTCGTGACCGCCGCCGCACCACCACTTTGACCGACGTCTACACGTCAACGCATTAGACGACAATGGTGAAGAAGGTAAAGACGGAGAAGAAGGGCAAGTCAGCCCTGAACGAGGTGATCAGCCGGGAGTACACGGTACACCTGCACAAGAAGCTGCACGGAGTGGGGTTCAAGAAAAGGGCTCCCCGGGCGGTGAAGGTGATCAAAAAGTTCGCCGAGAAGCAGATGGGGACGGTCGATGTCAGGATTGATACCCGATTGAACAAGTACCTCTGGTCGAAGGGGATCAGGAACGTGCCGTACCGTGTCCGTGTCAGGCTGTCCCGAAAGAGGAACGAGGATGAGGACTCCCCGAACAAGCTGTACACCCTCGTCACTTACGTCAATGTCGCCACCTTTAAAGGACTCCAGACCGAGAACGTGGACGATGCTGAGTGAGGGTGGACGACCAGAAAACAAAATGATCATCACCTCTAATTGTAATAACCTCTGATCGTTTGGATGTCCAATAAAAACGACTCTGAACGATCTCAATCTCAATCTGCCCTGTTACTGCACTGTTTGCAGTTTGATCTCAATTGGGGAGGTGAGTAGCTTTTTGCCTTTTGCTTACCTACTTGTGCATTCACAACTTGGCCGAATCTCCTCAAGTCAAAAAAGAATGCAAAAAGGGTTAAGTGACTGGTGGCAACCCAGTTTGACACGCACCTTACCACCCTGCATCGTCATCGTACGTACCGCATGATTGCTCACCAACTTCATGAGAGATGATGATCGACAATTTCAGGGAGAGAATGTGTGTCTCTCATTGTGGAATCATTCTTTCAAAAGATTTTCCTTTCCTGCGAAGAGGTGAGGGGAAAGGATCAATGCATGAGGTTTCTTTCACGTTTGTTCCATACTACAGGAATGAATATGATTTTTTTTTTCATCTTCATCATTTCTTTTTCATCCACAGAGTAAATGATCATTCGACGAATAGACAGAGAATCTGGTACGCTTGTGAAGAAAGAGAGAGAGAGAGAGAGAGAGAGAGCGGACAGGCAGGAGAAGAAGCTGGCAGGGGGAAAACGGAGCAGAATCAGTACACAGGTAAATAACTCATTTTGGTTCTCACTTTTCTTTTGACTAAACAACAGGTTAACTATTCACCAGCGTTTTTTCCCTTTCAGCTTCATTATCCAACGCTTTTCGCTCATCATCTTGCTAATCAAAGAAGGGAAAAGAGAAAGATGAGGGACGGAGAAAGAGGAGAACGAGAACGAGAGAGAAATTGAGTTCAATCCGAAAAAAATAAAAATGAAAAGGAAGACCATAAGATGAAAGGGGTAAAAGAGCGTCGAGCTGTTAGAGAGCACATTTTTGTAGGTTCTTCCAACTTCCATCTCCTTCCCATTGACGCCTTTTGCTATTCCTAATGCCGCGATGTATTTGCTTGCTTGTGGTGCTGTTGGTCGCTGCCTGACCTGCAAAAGGCACCCCTTTCCTACAGGTCAAGCGCCTCCACGCATCCTCTTCTTCCCACCAGCAGCAATGACGATGCGGTATCGACGATCAGGAACGACCGCCGGAAGAAAAGGATTCCAAATACTTCCTGTTTACTCTTCCACAATTTTTTGTTAGTTCATTTTTTGTTAGTTTGTAGTCTGTTTGTGTGTGTGCTGTGAACGAACGTCCTCCTGTGAGTGCTCCCATGTTATGTGTGTGATTCTTCATCTTCATCTTTTTTCATCCTCTTTTGTCCTACAGGTTTAATAGATTGGTGTCTCTGTGGTCTTGACGTAACATCTTCTGGTGATTCAATTTGTTGTTGTTTTTTGCTTCATTAGATTCTGATCACTATTGCATTTTTTCCTCATTGCAGCCGCTTCCCCCCAATCTTGTCTCTGATGCACTGGACGCGTTCTTCTCCTTTCACTCCCGTTTCCTCCTCTGCTTGAACGCGATGTGTCCACCGCTGCCGTCCTCTTCTTCTTCTTCCGCTTCGGAACCAGAGGAAAATCCGGACAGAGAGTCAATGAGGATACCACCCGATGCTTCGGCACGACTTCCACCGTTCCCGTCCAGAGGATCACTGACATCACCAGTGCTGGTCAGCCTCATGAGGGACAGGTTGTCGGTGATTGCATCAGCCTCTGAAACCCGACAAAAGGATGACCTCCTTCTCCGAGCCTGACACATGTTGCACTTGGTAGCTCTGGGCCAGTTTTCGTACGTGCACACGGTACAGGGCCACTTTTGTACGTTGGACGTGAGGGCAGGAGTGGTAGCAGGAGTCGTCGTCGTGGCGGACGCACTGGGTGGAGGGGATCGAGTGGAGGAAAAGGAAGTCCGGCGCTCCATGTTCCCCCCGTTCCCATTGCCAGTGTTGCCGACGACTCCGCCGCTGATTCGATTGCGGTCATTGTAATAGTAGTCGCTACCGTCATCCCCGTGTCCCGGACGGGAGCAGAGGTCAGGGCTGGGAGTCCAGGACGGGATCAGGGGGAAGGTGTGGTTCTCAGACCGGCGTTCCGAGTGGTGGTGATCTTTGGACTTGAGTTTGGGGGAGCGGATGTGGTCCCGTCCATCCGGGCGATGGAACGGCGGAGAGGAGGACCTCCTCCTCTGACACTGGGTGCACTTACTCGCCTTCGGCCAGTTCAGGTACGTGCACGTCGGACACGACCACTTGTTCTTCGGGTTGTAGACATTGTTTTGATTCTGAGCTGACTCAAACAGCGACGCAATCTGCAGTCAGGCAGGAGAGGAAATGAGAAGCGTCAATGCGACTGGTGGGACGGGACAGAAAAGGCTCACCTCGTAAATGTCATGAGGACGGTGCGGGTCCAGAAAGATGTCGTAATTTTTGGGATGACAGCAAATGGCACATTTCAGTGCCCGGGGCCAGTTCTCGTACGTGCACGCCTTACACACCCACTTTCGTCCCATGACTCCGGACCCGCCGCCGCTCCCACCGCCCGCCGTCCCGCTCTCCGCACAGCTGCTCGACTCCCACGAATCACACATCCCTCTGTCTTTGAAGCTGTTGTTGTTGACGTCGTTTTGTGATTGGTACTGGTTCTTGATTCAAAAGGTGATGCTGCAAATGCTTGACAAAATAGATGCAATTCTTCGGATTGATTCACAGAGTGGAGGAGTTGGACGGCTGGTAGGATAGGGGAGAGATATATGGGCCTGGATTTGTGGAGAAGTCGATCGGTGTCGACGATGGCGGCAGGCCTGACGAGGTGAACCAGTGGATCGGCGGTGGTATACGTGTGTTGGGGGATGTTTGGAGGAAAGAGGAGGGACAGAGCAATGAGCAGCGAGCAACGACTACGACGAGATGAGGAGGGAGAGAGAGGAGAGATCCAAAATGTCAGGTCATGTCGCAAACATGAGGTCAGCTGCTTCTCCAAGACCCCGATTGCTGACTGCTGCCTGCTTCCTCTTTCTCACCTCTCGTGTAACTCGTGACTGAATGTATGATTTCCCCACTCACTCACTCACACACACGCTCTCTCTTTTCTTTTTTGCTCCCTATCGGTTCACACTGTGGATGACGTTTGCACCTTCCTCACACATGCACACACAGCAGCAGCAGTTGACGAACCGTGTGTGCAGTATTGTGTGTGTGAGAGGAGGATTGCTGCTGTTGTTGCTCCTGCTGCTGGTGTGTGGTGAAGCAGAGAGCACAAGTACAACCAGTGTTGTGGATTGAGTGTATGTATGTGTATGTTGTTTGTGGAGAGAAGAAGAAGGAGGAGGAGGACGTCGAGGAGAGAGAGAATCAGGCTCTCCCCTCACCTGCTGCACAGAACAAGAGGACGAGAGGGAGAGAGACGTCGTCAAGACGTTGAGATGGGAATCAGAGAACATGCGCGCTCTGCCGGGATTCCGTACGCTCTCTCTCCGCGCATTCTTTGCATCGCGTCGCGCGGTTGCATCAGGCATCAGGGATCACAAGGGAGCAAACACTACTACCTGGTCAACGCGCTATGTGGTTACACAACAGGGCGTGAAAGCGATTTATTCCTTTCCTTTCCTGCTTGTTTGCATGAATCCTTTTATTGCATAGTCATGGCTCGCGCAATCATTCTGACACACTGCTGGATGGAATGAGCAAGCGGTAGACGAGCAAGTGTAATTCCCCGAGTTTCACAACCCTAAATCATGGAAGAGCAGGCAGATGAGGGATTGAGTCGGAGGATTTGCATCGTCTTCCTGACCGCGGCAACCGTCGTGTCCGGCTTTTACACACTGCTCCGTATCTTCCTGCTGGCCGTTGGACTCTTTCACCGGATCAGGCTACTGTCAGGAGCGAAAGAGGGAAGGATGAACCGCCGGTGGCGCAAGCTGTGGAAACTGGTCAGCGAGACCATCCTGCCTGTCATCAGTACCCTGATCTCCGTGACCGCGCTCCACGGATTTCTCTATGACTCCATGAGATGGATGACTTTCAGCATCTTTGCCTTCCTCTTTATCATCATCTTCGACTACTTCCTGTTCTATGATCGCCACTTTCAGGAGGAAGGATCGGTGATCGGATCTCTCCTCTTCTCCCTCACATCCTTCCACCTCTCCTTCTCCCTCCTCATTTTCCTGACCAGCATCCTGCACGTCTACTTTGCCTACAAGTTGAAACAGAGTCAGGTGTTCGGGGAGGATGAAAAGGACGAGCCGATGGCACCACCAAAGATCGATACCATTAGATGAGACGCATTGTTACGAGACGAGAATTAAGGGGGCAGGCAAAGTGTCCGGCTGCTGCTGATGCCGGAGCAGGAGCGGCGCCACTCTCTCCATCATCATCCCAGTCTCTGTTTACTCGCACACTCTGCCGTTACCTCTGCTCTGCTCTCCGTCGTCGCTTCACACACACACATACTCACACTCACGCAGCCAAACCTGTTTCCCAATCCCCTCTCTCATTCACTCACTATCACTCGATTCACTTTCACTTCCTTTCTCTTCCTGTGTCACCGTGTCAGGCAGGCTGAGCCTGCATCCCTCCTCCGCTCTGTCCCGCACCATGTCCACGGACAGTGATACTGAGCCGGTCGTGGAAGACATGCCCGATCAGGAGGATGAGGAGACCAGGATCCGGGAGACGGTCGTCCGCCGTCGAACCATCCCTCAGCAGCCAGTCCAACATGCAGTCATATCTTCCACTACCAGGGACGGGAACAACAATCCATCCGCATCAGCGGGACCCCGAATCGGGGACACGGGTAAAGAGTACCCGTCTTCTTCCGGGTCAGCGGCGGCCGCGGCAAAGACAACCAGTGCCCGGGACGAGTACATCTCCTGCCTGCATCACTGGAACGTGTCGGTGCAGGCCTGGCGATCGTATCAGGAGACATTGGCCGCTACCATACTGGCCTCCTCCCTGCTGGCCGCTTCTGCTATCCTCCCGGCACCAAATGCCAGTGGCGCTCCTGCTGATTCCACGGACAGCAGGACGGCTGCTTCCACTCGGACAGAGGTGACAGAGATCCGGCTGTACCGGATCCCCAAGTTGTGGAAGCGACTGACTGCGGAGATGATCGACTTCATGGTCCTGCTGGTGATAAAGATCATTGTGACCTTTATCGCCATCGAGTACTTTAACGTGATCGACCTGACCAAGTTCGACTTCTCGCTGCTGGATGCTATTGACTCCGGGGAGAGCAGCACCCTGGCCGAGGATTTGGATGCCGCCCTCTCTGACGCATACCGTCTGGCTTTTGAACTGACTTCCGAGATCCTGGTCATCGAGTCGATCCACCGGGTGATCGTGATCGTGTATGAGACCGTCTTCCTGATGAGATCCTTCTTCCAGCGGAGGTCAGGACGTGTGTCTTACGGGGGAGCCACTCCGGGGAAGTTTGCGATGGGGCTGCGTGTCGTCTCCTGCACCTCAGTGACGGAGTTTGTCGCTGACGGGGTCTCCTACTACCAGGTGACTCCGGGACGGGAGATCGGGTTCGGCTGGTCCCTGCTGAGGGCCATGGTCAAGAACTTTTCTTCCGTCTTCTTCCTGCCCGCCTCCCTGACCGTCCTCATATCCCGACACAACCGGGCCGCCTATGACATCGTCTGCCGGTCACAAGTCGTGGAGGAGTGAAACTATGGAAATGGGTTATAATTCGGACTTAAAGTCCCTGAAAATATTTCCTTCTTCTTCTTTTTCCGTATTCCGCTTTGCTTTGTGACCCTTTCGCTACTCTTGTATTTATAAGCTTCTTGTTTATAATTTATTTCGATTCCTTTTTTGTCTCTTCGACTCTAAATACGTCTCTTTACGAGTACAGCAGATGGATCAGACTGTAGATCAGACTATTCTATGCCAATGAGCAAATTAAAGTGAACAGAATGTATGGGATCTGAACTATTTGCCCAACGATTAGGATGCAACTCGTCAACCCGACATGCCCGGGGACGACAAGTCCCCCTCAAATCCTTTCCTGGAGAGCCTGTGGAGAAATCATTATCGTGTCAATTGAGTCAACAAAATGATCTGAAGACACCTCACGAAAGCCGTGAGTGAGTTAAAGGAAAGTGCGAAGGAGCGAGCAGAAAAGGTGACTTCACGCCCCCACTCGCGTGCAGTCCCCAGCCTTACCCTCTCTCGCCGCTGGCGATGGGCACGCGACGTCTGCCTCTTGCGTACGTGGGTTCCCGTCAAACAGTGAGACGTGCAATGATCAGGGCGTTGCGGCAGACGCGATCCACACACCGTCACCGCACATGAGAGAAGGGGGATGAGGGGATGCACGGGGAGAAGAAAGATATCGCCGTCCCCCTCTGCCGTCGTCTCCTGCTGCCTGACTGACTCGAGCCACACTTCAGGAGTTACCTCCTCATGATCACTGAGTGACCAGTGTGATCACTCAAAAGGGAGAGGACTGCTCTTTCCTCCTGACATGTGCCTCGATACCTGTAACCTGCCCTTAACATGATCAAAAGTCAGAAGGAGCACACAGCCGGTGGCTGTACGGCACGGTGGAAGCAGGACCACCTACACATGTACATACGAGAATCATGACTGTTCCATCTTGTCCCCTGTCTCTCTCTCTCTCTCTTCTATTCGTATCGCTATGGCTGTGATATGCAACAAGAAGGAAAACGGCTACTAAACTGCCGGCAGCCACGCAGGCACTCACAGAATCAGTCCTCTGCCCCTCTGTTTCAATTCCAATTCCTCCTCATGAACCCCATGCTGATCCTTGCTTGCCTCATTAATCACGACAAGGGACAGCCTTTTTGCCTTTCCTGCTCCTTCTTGTTGCATGAATTGAATCAACAGGCATTTGGCTGGGGCTAGGAAGGAGCAGGCGACGGCACACACACACAGATGTTACATGGCAGAGGCTGACAGTCGGGGAGTGCAAAAAGACATTTGCAAAGGCGAAAGATACATGTCACAAGTGTTTCGGCAACATGCAGCATGAATTCTCTCTCTGCCTTCTTTCTCTGGATTCAGGAGAATGAATTTCCTTCTTTCTTCCAGCTTCAGCTTCCTTCTCCTCCCCTCAACCATACCTTATATGTGTGCGAGAGTTAGGGAGGAAAAACAAGACGAAGACGAACACATTCTGCTCCTCCTGTCCATTTGATGTTCTTGTAAATTATTTGCATGCAGCCG
>Ga0068628_1001111_pt1 | contig 10873 bp, 10 predicted proteins | sample InSIn2gowninarea_FD_77431 | JGI IMG/M metagenome (GOLD analysis project Ga0068628, IMG submission 77431) | Clean room microbial communities from NASA Spacecraft Assembly Facility at Jet Propulsion Laboratory, Pasadena, California, USA -... ... | reverse complement strand
CCAAATAGGGTTAGCCAGACATCCTATTAAGTGGTTTCTACCTCTAAAGGGGGTGGTATGTCCGTGGTGCATCCTTCAAATGGTGGTGGCATGTGGCATAAAGGAGATCCCATGGGACTAAGATCCAAGGGTAACATCCAAAAGAGATCAAGGGACAAGAGCACAAACCAAGCCCACTCTTTCCACCAAATCCCCCCATCAATCCATACCCAAAAGTATCCATGATAAGTAAACCCAATATTCAATTACCAAATGACAAGACATATCTTTAGATTCGGGAGGTCCACCTTCAAACATATGATCAATACAAGCGGGTGAGGGACCATATGGCTGGCTCGGGTGGCAGAGAAATGGCACAACGAGCTAGTAGGAGGCTGCATGGGGCTGTCGGCTGAGATTCATCACGGAGAAAAATTTCTCCTGGGGATATCACCCACGAAGTGGTGGGTAATAGGGTCCACATAGAGTCAGCCACCCCCCTCCCCTTGCCCCACATCTTGGGTTGAACCTGGAATGATGCCTGGACGTTGATGCAAATAAAAGAAAAGGAAAAAGCATAATTGGCCACATTCAACAGGAAATTGTACCACAAAATGCAGAATATAGATGGGACAAAATCATTTAGCACGTGGGCAAAAGCCATGACATGAGCTCTACCCCATTCCATGGCCATCACCCTGGTTCCTACATGGCCCTTAATGAGACTCCTTTATCATTCAGGAACCCATGATTGTCCCAGCCCCGGTGGGCGATGAACTACCCCACCTTATATGGGGGTATCCACTGCTATATTTTACACATCATGCTCTCATTACCTAGATCCTCAAGCGGTTAACCAAAGAAAATCATAAAAAGGAAAGAGGCATATGAAGAAGGGTGGAAAAATCAAAGTCGAAGTAACTCATGCACCACGATTGCTCCTTCCTACACAAGTGTGGGCTTCCTTTTTATTAGCTACCCTTGTACCAAGGCATGTGATCAAGGTTGCCCCCTTTTATTCCCTACTCCATTCCACCATTATGCCACATGCCACCACCATTTGAAGGATGCACCACGGACATACCACCCCCTTTAGAGGTAGAAACCACTTAATAGGATGTCTGGCTAACCCTATTTGGAGTTAGGAGTAACACATGCCAAAGCCCACTATGGAAAGGCATGCCATTATGAAGTGCTCACCTTTTATCCATCATTTATAAACTCTTTTACTTGATTTCTTTAATGACTTGGTGTCCTGGAAGGCACGGGGACACATTGAATTTTCTGCATGATTGCAAGTGGTTTCCATTTGGGTTTGGTCTCCCTATACGAGGTCCTGACCTCAGAGGGCTATAGTGGCACATGTGGGGTGTGTGTAGAGATCCATGGGCCTCCACAGCAGCAGACAACACTCCATGGATCCCCACAACCATTCAGAGATTTCTCGTGGTTCACTTATTGGACGAGGAAGATGCACCTTATCCATCATGCCTAGTTGGCCCTAGAGTTGCAGCATACACTTGGCAGATGATCCTGGACTTGCACGATAGTGTGGCATCACCTACACTATCATCCTAGTCGTTGCAGGCAATCTACAGGCATCTTCGATTTGTTTGAAGACCCATGAGGACACTTGTGTGCCCCCACATGTCATTTGGAGCACCACGGGTTATTACAAGGGGCCAACCCCTTGTCCACTGCTTTTAGGAGTTCAACTACACCTTATGGCACATATGGACTCCATTAGGCCTCCTCCAAGGCCCAACGACATGCACTATTCATTATTCAACCTCTTGAGAGGCTTATTCTTTTGTTTATGAGCTAGTTTGGTGGGCTTGTCACCAAAAGTTAGTTATTTGCACATTATTTTATTGTAGAGGCTAATGTAGGCCTAATTAGCTAAATTAAACTCATTAGAAATGTATAAATACAAGTGATGTGAATTCATTTTAGCATCATCACTTGGATTTGGAATTAGTATCTCTTTAGAGATTTTCGTTATCCTTCTTGAAGGACGAATTTTTGGAGTATGGAATAAATTTTGATGTTTGGATAATTTTCTTATGTCTTGGACCTTCTTGGTGGCAAGTTTTTGGATGATTGGATATATTCTTATATATGTAAGTACATTTTAATGCTATTCTTTCTTTCTAATTTTGTCACATACATTGTTGCTGGGATTTCGCTATACTCGGGCTTATTTGTTGCATCTCTTATGCGAAGTTGTGTTAATTTTGTTTCTGGATAGTGAATGCTTCATGTATGGGCCATGCATAATGAATGAATGTTCCTATGGATGTTTCATTACTGAAATTCATCTTGACAAGCTATTTATCTTGCAAAACGAAGTATAAATTGAAGTTGCTTTTGTTGTTGCCCTAGTGCCAAGCGAAGTTGTCTTTGAGACCTCCTTAACCTAGAAAATTCAAAGGTCCATAGTCATAATTCTATCTGACTCCAAGCTCCCCAAAGGATTAGGCACTGGTCCACCCAAAGGTAATCACCTTAAACCTATTTTGCTTCTCCCCTTTCCTCTTCTCTAGGTCTAATCCTCTAAGTCACCTAGGGCATCACTTATCTCACGATCTAACAATCCATATACTTCAATTTTTGGTGCACAACTGCTTTGGTGTGTCCTCAAGAAGCCCTCTGAATTTCATGAAATTCAGACAGTGGGATCTTGAGATATCGCAAGCCCTACCTCAAAGACCAATTCTTGCCCTTGGTTTCCCTTAGGCAAGAAACCTCACTGGGATCCTTGCATTTCCTTTCATTGAAAATTCATTCCTTGATCCCTTTCCCCTCCTTAATAAAGTCAAGCATATCATTGTTTGCTAAACTCCCTCCCCTTGACCTAACTAGGGTCCACTTGGCCCCATGTGGTCCCATATCTTATCAAAGTCAACTCTTCAAAAACCATTTGGGAAATCAAGTTCCACAAGGATTTTAGGGTTTAGGAAGCTCCTTTAAAAATCACATCCCCTAAGCAAATCCCTCAAATCCCTATTCCCCTATCCTAGAGAACCTTGCACTTTGCTTAAGAAGCAAGTCCCACTCTTGAGTCTCTCCTAGGAGAGGTTCCCCTCCCATTGGTGTAAGTCTGTAAAGAGTAGGAAGCTTTAGTTGTGGTGACAGTGGGCTTTAGCTTCATTGTTGCCCTTAGCCTAGTAGTAACTCTTCAAGGATCCCGTTTTAGGACCCCTGCTAGTTTGAGCAGTAACACCTCTCTAAGGCACACTTATTGTTTCTTCCTATTGCACCCTAGTGCATTTTTCTCTTTTGCCCTAGTCCATGTTTATCTTGTGTTTGTGCAGATTTAGGGTTTTTTGGTGGTTCCATTCAAATTTTTCTCTCTCTTTTTTGAATCTCAACACCTAGCATCTGGAAACCTGTAGTGGAGCCAAAAATGCCTTCTTTGATTGGTCTCTTATCTTGAGTGGACTTTTTGTTGGCTATATGTTAAGCCATCTTGAAATCCCTCAATCTCTGTGCCTATTCTATAGGCAGCCAAAAGCTGCAAACATTTTTGCTGCTTTCGTTGCTTTGCCAAATTAGCCTCGAAGCGGTTCTACAAATTTTGGGGTCTGCTCCTTGCCCCCATTTCGCAGGAGTCTGTCCTACTAGGGAACATTCAACCCCCGCCCGTCATGTTTCATGCTACATGGCAATTTATTAGAATTGAAGTTCTATTTTAAATGAAAAAAATAAAAGCAACTTTGTCTAATAAGTCCCAAGCTAAAAAGTTTTATTCTTGGACTGGCTGAACGTTGATACAGATCACAGCGCAAGTCCAGAGGATGATGCTGGATGACACCTATGCCAACTCCTCGAGTACTGAAACAGGAGCCATGCACCATGAGTAGGGAGCCTCATGTTGAGTCTCCAGCGCTTTCTGCTCACTCCCAACAGTCTCCTCACAGTGAGGGGAGGCCAAGACACATAGCTGGCTAGTCTGCGAAGGAGGAGAAAGCATTGCCACAGTTGGCCGTGCAGCCCTCCAGCACAGCCGGGGAATGATAAATTTTTTACGCTTGCACTAGCAATCTCAAAGAAAGAAAAGCAGCCAGAAAATGATGGCTAGGATGTTTCTATTCCTGACGGAAAGCCAAGTAATTATGGATGGGGACCCACCAAGAATGAGGACGACAAATCTTCTCCTGATCCAGGATGGACCTCAGCGACAGCCTAAACGATTTTTCCGGATTAGTGGTGTCATTCTTTTCTGTGCCAGAAGGGAAACCTTTTGTGAGATTCAGCTTACTTGTTATAGGACCAGGTGACTCTGTGAGGACATTTGGTGTAATTGATGTGTGATCAAGCGGTGGGAAGATGATGAAGGGCAATTTTCGTAGTTTAAATGGTTTTGTTTGCCTTCTTTCTTCTAAATTGTCGATGACTTCCTCATAGAGCAGAGTCGAACTGGGAAGGCACAGAAGAGTCTGGTAAAACTGTTGAGAAAACCCAATATATTTCATTGATCCTTGATTAAATGGTGACAGATTTGATATCTGATTTTGGGAGACTAGGTCATATTAACCAGGTTAGCTCTCAAAGGGCTTCTGGGTCACGAAATTGCAACTACATTTGATTTCTAATTTTGGAAGAATAGGTCCTCTCGACCAAGTTAGGTCTCCAAGAACTTCAGGGTCACAACATCCGTGTTTGTAATGAGATATGAAGGTTTTTTTATATACTTAAAATGGACATGAAGGGGCATTCAGTACCTGATGATGCTCAATGCGAGTGGCTGTGTTATTCCATGTCAAAACTGTGTCCTCTGCACAAAATCCCCGCAATGTGATCATATTCTTTGTCTTGGGCACATAAATTGGCTGCCTGTACACCCCGGGCAAGACATCGATAGTAATTCTCTCGTTATTGCGGAGAGGAACTGTATCTATGGCGGCTTGCACGTTACTGAAATGCCCGCTCCCGTCCTGTGCTACTACCAGCACCTTACCACCCGCGATCCGCGCCATGAAAGCCTAAAGCGGTTTATAGTTCGAAGAACTTTTGCCTCAAATTATTAGGAGAATTTTTTGGCGTCTGTTGATCCGGCGAGGATGTGGTCAAGCTTATAGCTGCATAAATATCCCACAGTATTCAGGATGCCTTTTTGGAATAGAGTTGATTGGGTCCTGCACCGTTTTCAACCATTTTTTAATCCAGAAAATTTGGCAGGGGCTCAGTAATTCGATTTATTGGATGAAATGGGCTATTTTTAGAGCTCCGGATCGGGATGCCAGAATCTGTGTCCTCGAAAACATAGATCGCCAGAAAATTTGGCAGGGGCTCAGTAATTCGATTTACTGGATGAAATGGGCTATTTTTAGAGCTCCGGATCGGGATGCTAGAATCTGTGTCGTCGAAAACATAGATCGCTGCTGGGCTGGCACAACACGAGGAAATAGTGTTGCAACTTAGCTGGCACGTTATCGGAATGCCACGGAATACACGTCCGCACAGTTTATTGTTCGATCAGAATCTTATCCGTCCATGCCCATGTGGAATGATCTGCGAGATCTCGAGGTCAAAGCACCATTTAAAAAAATTAAAAGGTCGTACGAGTACTCGGTTTCGATTGGGATAAACATTTAAACGTCAACCCTTCATCTTTATTCTTCATTAGGCTCTCCATCTAATAATTAATATATATTCATTATAATTACATTAATATTTTTAATGAATTTGATATAATCGAAAGTTACATGTGTATTTACTATACATAAATATATAACAAAAAAATTATTGCAATAAAAATATTATTATTAATTTTGATTTTTAATAATAATAATAAAAAATAGAGGTGTGAACGAGTTTCTATCCTTTACAATCTAGATATAAGACAGTGTTTTAAAATTAGATATGTTTTGAAAATCCTCAAAAAATTAGTGGCCTTTCGCATATCAAGTTTTTAAAATTTATTAAAAATCAATGCAACCTAACAAACTCTCTAACACACTAAAGTTGTTCATAAACATTTAGAGTAACCATATATTGAGCATATTCCTTGAGAATCAATTTAAGTGATCAACTAAAAAAAATCAACATGTACCTTAAGTTAAAATAGAAAATCTTCAGCAAATTAAGTTTTAGATTTGAATTTTATATGAAGTGATTAAACTAAATTTAAATTCGATTATTATTATAACATTGTTTTACTATTTACCATTAAGTTGCTTTTATTTTTAGTATAGTGTTTGATATATTCTACAACTAAAGAATTGTTTAAATATCAATTTATAAGAAAATTAAGGGGTGGTGGAAGGGGATGTATTCTCTTAAATCTAGATGGAACTTAGGAAGTAAAGTATGCATGGGACTTGGTCAAAAATTGAATATCCTTACGGAAATGTTTTGGCTTCACCTTGGGCTATAACTAGTCAACAATCAAGATATCTCTTCACTTGCAATCGTTGGGAACTCCCTCATCAGAATTCAATGTCTGCAAATGGGCTCTCTTCCAAAGAATAACCACATCTTTGTTCTCCTTAGCAAAATCAAAAGCATCCTTGATTCCTTCTCTCACAAAGCATTCTTCCACATCTTGTGAAGTCAAAACAAAGAAGCGGACTCTCACGCTAACCAAGCCTATCATCTTGAAGCAGGTCAGTTTGATTTCAATGGTTCATTGGGATGGTAAGTTACTCCATGAATGTTTGCAATATTGCTTTAAGATCCACCCTCCCCACCTGGATACTTGCATAAAGAACTATGATTTAGATGTTAAGAGGAAGTTTCATTTTGGTTTAGTGTTTGATATGGTGCATTCAAAATATCTCATCTCTAAGACTTTTGTGAACCATATTGTAGATATAAGTCTTTCAGATTAATCACTTTGTTAGGATTTGGTTGACGTTTTGAACCAACTAATGTGGTTCATCCTCAGGGCAAGGTGAGAAATCAATCGATCTAAGTAGACCTACTTGTTTCTCAAATCGATTGATTTATCACCTTGCCCTGAGAATGAACCACATTAATTGATTCGAAACGTCGACCAAATCCTAACAATATGATTAATCTGAAAGACTTATATCTATATCTCATCTCTATTAAAATTTGGCAACTAAAGAATTGTTTAAATATCAATTTGTAGAATATTAAGGGGTGGTGGGAGTGGGAGGCATTCTCTTAAATCCCGATGGAATTTAGGAAGTAAAGTATGCAGGGGAGCTTGGTCAAAAATCGAATAACCTTGCAGAAATGTATGGTCTTCACCTTGGGCTACAACTAGCCAACAATTAAGATATCTCCTCACTTGCAATCGTTGGGGACTCCCTCATCATAATTCAATATCTGTAAGCGGACTCTTCTAGAGAACAAGCACATCTTTGTTCTCCTTAGCAAAATCAAAAGCATCCTTGATTCATTCTCTCGCAAAGTATTCTTCCACATCTTATGAAGTCAATATAGAGAAGCAGACTCTCAGGCTAACCAAGCTTGTCGTCTTTATGCAGGTCAATGTGAAATCAATGGTTCATTAAGATGTTAAGTTATTCTATGAATGTTTACAATATTGATATAAGATCCACCCCCCATCTGGATAATTGGCATAAAGAACTATGATATACATGCTAAGAGGAAATTTCATCAACCCACTTCAACTCCCTTGATGCCCCCCCCATAATCAAATTGACGATTCTCATATGGCGTTGGGCCCTCATCACTAGGTGTAAGGTGGCATATTATGATGAGGGAGGCCATGTGTCTATTAACTCTAGGCATGTGGCATTAATTACATCCAAGCTTCATGCATTATCTCCTCCACCTTCATATTGATTTTGAGGATTACATTGATCAAATATTAAGATTTTGGGTGCCCCAGCGGTTTTTGATGGTATTGAATCCATTTCCACTATCAAAAACATGACTTAAGCACTGTTTCTGCAAAATTTGTTGAATAAGCACTATTGACCCTCCTAGTAAATCTTCATTCTCGGTAGATGATGCCATAAAGTTTATGTTGAATTTATGAATTCTATGATAGATTTGCCTCCTAAAACATGGGACTACACATATTTGCGAGCTCATGACAAGGGATTTGTTGTTTTTTTTTTAACCACATGGTGAATTAGTCACTGCCAATCCTAATCTATGGGAGACCAAGGATCAATCCTCGTAGCTGCCACTATAACACTAAAAGTACATCCAACTACCTGCAAGTCAATATATTAAGATCCTATGGTTTTAACAAAGCGAGACTCGCGTGCCACCAAGGTGAGGGTGGGGAATTTGCTTCTCGAGCATCCGCCAGAGCAGGCAGTGTACTCAATGAAATTTGTTGTTAATGAAACATACACTAATTCAAGAAAGTGCCCTTACTTGTCATGGTCGTCTATATATTAGAGGGTGGTTTTATTGGGCAAGGGCTAACCAGCGTGCCATAGGGCATTAAATGTCCGGTTACATGCATGCTCTATAACAAAATAACACACAGCTTTTACTTTTAATTTATGTAGCCACCAAGGGCTGTGTGTTATTTTGTTATAGAGCATGCATATACCCAGGCATTTAATGCCCTATCGCAGGCTGGTTAGCCCTTGCCGTTTTATTGCTCTTATCCCTCCTCTGATGCTCAGAGCTCTCCACGCCAAGCGGCCTTCTGTTCAGCGGTTGGGAGAGTATTGGGCTCGTATCTGTTCAGAATTTTAGCCAAGGAATTCAATTGTGCTTTCCTGGTTCTTTTTCCTTTGTCAATTCCAGGAGTCGAGGGAATAAATTCCCTTCGTGCGTGCTGGAGCCTTCTCACATCTCACTAGTCATCCATTTCGAAGTTCTATTTGCAGGGGTTGTTGTTTCCTCTCTTGTCTAGTAGTCCTCTTCACCAACTTACGCACTCATAATAGTTTTTCCTCGAATTAAAGGTGGCCATAGGCAGATGAAATTTCTGTGGGCTCTATTCCTAGCTTCCAAAAATTCGTTCGCTCTCCCAAAGGTATTTCCATACTGGAGCCTTCATCAGACTAGTTTGAAAGAACAACTTAGTCTGCCTGCTGCTTCTCTCCCTTCCTCTAGGTCTTTGCTCAAGTGTCGTGCTACCTCGAGCCATCGTGTGTAGGGTGCCTCTCCTGCTCATCCCTCGTCCCCAATTCTTGAAGTGTTTGGTTATTGCTTGGTGGCTCGTCGCAGTTCGGGACTCCTCCTAATGGTGAACGAAAACCTCCCCTCCTCTTCCTTCAACCACTTCAACCACTGTGATCTTTTCCCTCACCCTGTTATTGATGGTCATAATGAAGTCCAAATTTGTCAATAGCCCGCCAATATCCTGTTCCTAATCGAAGAATTGCGAAATCTCCAGACCGAGGTTAATCGATGGAAGACGAGCTAGATGGGATTCGTCGTCAACTCGCAGACCTGCAGTGCCCAAGAAATTATGATGAGAAAATAAGTATTGCCAGCAGCTCTCTAGGTGGCTCTTTAGACAAGATGTCAATCTACTTGCCTCCTTGACTTATGTTTGCTTAAATGTATTTGCTAAACATCCAATTTTGTTGACCCTATAGTTGTAGCATTTGCATTAGGTATGATCGTGGTAGCAGGCTAGATATAGTTTTTGAACTTCCTCTCATGATATCTGAAGATCTTGCACCTTGTAACTGAATGTAAGAATTTCCCACTTTACCTGGTAACTGAATGTAAGAATTTCCCACCTTTCTTTAAAAAAAAAAAAAATTATAAGAAAATTACAATTTTGAGTATTTTAATAGATTCAACTCTCCAAAACTAAATTAAGTTTGTAATTCTCCCCCGGTGCTCGCAAAGGAAGGGGTTTGATGGGACAATCTCACCACCAGCTACATAGTTAGCACCATGGTTCCAAGAGCTTCTGGCAATGACACTCCAAAATGATGTCAGCGCTTTCAAAGTTTTAGCAGTAAGGCTGCAATTTTGTAACATGTTATTTTTTGTGTTTTTCTATATTTACATTATCTCATTCAGAGACAGGTCATGAACTCAGTTTTTATATTATCAATGTATTATTATTTTAGACTAAAATCTTGCTCTTTGACTAAGCAGATTGTCATATTATCAATGTATTATTACTCTAGACTAAAATCTTGCTCTTTGACTAAGCAGATTGTCATAGGAAGAAGGCTAATATGTGTTAGATGTATTATTTTTCTACAAATCAATAGAATTTTGTAGCTCACCAAAAAAATAAAGTTGTAATTTTAATTGCTGAAATTGTAATTTTGCATTGAATTGGAAATTTTCATAGGATATTTTATTGGATTTAGAAGGAAAATATGTAGAAATATTAGGGTGATGTGATGGCCCAAATCCCACTCTCTTTAGTTCAGTTTTGACTGTTTTCGATGTATGGATTTTGTTTTGTTATTAATTAGCACAACTATATATAAATTAAATGACAGTTAAATGTTGATAGACATCCAAATACTTATCTCAATATATATTTGACGTGCTAAGATTTAAAAAAAACAAAAACGAAAAACTTACTTCATTATAAATCTTACTATGCCAAGATTTAAAAAAAAAAAATCATAAAAAGTAGCAAAACCATATAAATTAAATGGCTAGTAAATAAATAGGCATCAATCCATGCTAAGTGTCAAAACGTTGGCCCCAAAATGCATTTCACATTGCTAAAAATAAAAATAAAAAACATAAAAACTAACTAAACTAGCAATTGTCCCAAAAGGTACAAAGAGAGGCTGATAGGATTACTAAAATGGAATTGTTGAATTTTTCTAGAAGAGTTAATTGGCTTGTGGAAAACCTTGTTTTCTTGGACTGGATCATGGTGCAATTACTTTAGATGTTTTGTTTATATCTATATTACAAGGAACACATTGAATGTCTTATTTCATTTTAGAGTAAGTTAATTACCCAAAATCAAGAGGTTAAGTTAATTACCCAAAATCAAGAAACCTCT
>Ga0068628_1001110_pt1 | contig 10879 bp, 10 predicted proteins | sample InSIn2gowninarea_FD_77431 | JGI IMG/M metagenome (GOLD analysis project Ga0068628, IMG submission 77431) | Clean room microbial communities from NASA Spacecraft Assembly Facility at Jet Propulsion Laboratory, Pasadena, California, USA -... ... | reverse complement strand
TTTTAGTTAGTCCCTGAAATAAAATTGAGAAGTAAAATTTGAATTTTATCTTAGCAGCTGTTTGTAAAATAATTAATTAATTCATCTTGATTTAATTAGTTGTAGGAAATCAAACATGAAGTCCATGTGAAGACATGCAATAGTTTCTCCATTGATTGAGGAAGTTATCCCTTGATTAAGGAGATCAGGATGAGTTGTACTTTAAGTTGTAATTAGTTAGCTCAATTATCTGAGTTAAGTCCAATTAGATTAGTTCTAACAGTTTGTGGAACTAATTATGAGTTCAGTTAGTTAATGCATGCATGCATGTAACTGCTGCGCTTTAGATAACTGAATATTCTCTCATAGATAATTCATGCTTGTCACTTCAATCAAAGACCTAGTTGAGATCAGAGGAAGGGACAATGTAGTATTAGTTGGAGGAATTTTCCTATATAGGAAACTCATCCATGCAGAAGGAATCATCTTCTTCAGGACTGCATAGTTTCTATTGAGTTTAATGTGTTGTGTGAGAGGTGAATTCACACAGGTGGCAATGCTGGACCCCAGGAGACACTGCGCAAGGAAATAGGAGGCTTGGAGGGCAGAGGAGAATGTTTTTGAGAAACCTTTGACTGTCTATGGGCAGTAGAGGGATTGTATTGAGAGATGGATAGCTTGTGATCTAAAGCTTTATGTAATTCAGACATATTTCCACTTGTATGTTATTACAAAGATCAGGGTTTTTTAGCTGAGGCTTTCCCCAGAGTATTCTTCTATGTGTTTGGTCAATTTAATGTGTCCTAAATTGCTATTTAAAGTGTCAATCCGAGGATCATAAACTGATGAAGTTAAGTGCACTGTATATGCAAGGTATCCAACTTCCTAGTTCTTTGTCGCTTTTGAGTTTTTTTTTGGTTTGTTTTTAGGTGTATATTCTGTCGATTTCCTAAATGTAAGGTGACAGAATTGAAAGGAAAGTCTGGATGGTAATGGTGATTTCTACAATGATTTTCCTAGCTTCAAGGTTCTCTTCTGAAAAGTTTCAAATTTGTTGTGATGAAGTTAATTCTCAAGAAGAAAAAAAAGGAAATGTACCAAAACAGTGAACTAGTGACAATGGCCCAGTATCCTTACCGCTGTATAAAAAGAAAATAAAAACTGAACTCAAAGCAATTCAAAGACTGAAAGCAAAGTAACTAAATCACACTACTTCAACTCATTTTCTCACCCTTCACCTTTCGACTCGCTCTGGCTATAGGAAGTAATCACAAGCTAATTGAATAATATGATATCCAAACTGCAGGAAGTAAAATTGCATAGAATGAAACTAAGATTTCAACTACCCATTCATATTTCAATTTCTGAAAATGCCATAAGTAGTTTAATCACTAAATTGCAGGAAAGAAAACTACATCATACTACATGAAGTAATATTCTGATTCCTCACTAATTGAGTCGCTTGGCTATAGAGAGGAGATCACAAACAAATGAGTAATATGATATCTAAGTGACAGAAAAGTAAATAAGCAAAGCAAAAACTCAAAGAAACAACAATGCTGGAATTAAAACTCAATAAATGAATCAGCAGAAAGGACAAGATGATTTCATGTCAGTAGCCATTAAAAATATGTAAATTTGCCTGGGCTGCCTACGAAAACCTGTAAGAGAAGCACTGATCAGCTAACAGTTATGAGAAGACATAAAAGGAAATATGGACAACAGTTAATTATGAACATCAAAACAACGCAATATATACAAGCAATGATTATAGTAACATAATGAAAGAAAGTAAGAAACTATACAGAGCCTTGGTGTACAGGGGCCCTCTGCAACCTTAGCCAGTCAATATTCAGTCACAAATCAAATTCAAGAATGTTGTCTTCTCATGTATTCAAGTGCAGTAAATAAGACAAAAGCAAAGCACGGTACAGTGGGTTTATAACAACAGTCAAAATTATATCTAAAAAGTTAACTATCCAGTGTATAACAATGCATTATTTATAAGTGAAAATGCTATAACTGTTTCCTAGATTCTACGCTATCAAACAGACACGTAAATCTCTACAGCCTGTGATCTAGCGGTATGGTAATCATGACAGATAAATCCATGGAGTCGTGGCTGCTCGATTCAGTTCAGGGATTGATCCACAGGTGTCGGCATACCTCCGGAAATTAAGAATCTTGCCACGCAAACCTTCACGTGAACAAAACAGAGCTGTGCCACCGCAGAACTCTTGGTTTGGCCGTTCCTTTGACCATCTTTAACCATGGCTGTTGGTGAGAGATTTGGCTGAACTAAAGGGACACTCTCCATGTACATGACATTTGCAGCTTGCCCATGTGGCTAGATTCTCCATTGGACAAAATGGCTGCGGAAACTGGAGCTGGCTGTAGACACCTGAGCTGGCTGCAGAAACTAACAAGTTTCCGCAGCTGATTGAACAAAAATCTAAATCAAACAGCAGTCATAAACATAGTTAGGAAACCATTTTATAAGCTCTTTTTAGACTAGTATGCAATGATTTGTTAGCTTGGTGGGTCAAGTAAATGGAAAAGAAGGCTAAAAAGGTGTATGGGGAAGATGCAAGTTTGGGACTCAACATACCCCCACTGTGAAGGTGTTGCATGTCCTCATGCAACCAAAATTTTAGTTATTTCTCTTTAATCCATGTGTTCTGAAGCCTCTGCTAGGACGTCTAGTCCTCTTTTCCTCTTCCTTGGTGCCACCACCATTCTAGGTTTCCTTATCAGACACCTGAATTTGAGATTGATTAGTTCTCTGCTTAACTTCCTGCACTTTTTCTTTAGTTTCTTGTTTTTCTTTTGCCATAGTCCTAAGTGAAGCATAGTATTATCATGAATAATTTTATCCACCTTGCTCTACTCTTTAAGTGCTTCATTTTCCTGCTTAATATGCCTATTAAGAACCTCTAATTCAAACACTTCTTGCTTTAAGGATTGAACTTGTTCATCTGGTGTCATATGGGGCAGAGTAGTACTCAGACCTTCAGATGTCTTTTCTAAAGATTCAAGGTAATCATATACCTCCTGTTGACTTGGATCCACTTCTGTAGTTCTCCTTGGACTGACCTTGAAGTCTTGTGGAGGAGAAGGACTGCTTTCTAGCTCTGGTTGAGAAGGGCTTTCATCAATTTGTGGGGGACTAGTTTCAATACTTGGCTGAGGACGAGGTGGACTATGGCCAGATGGAGGCTTCTCGGGTGTTTCCTCACCCAAGTCAATGAAGTAAGGTCGTTTTAATTGTGTTTTACTCCCCCTCCCTCTAAGCTTGGTGCTTCTTCTTAAATATGGTGGACTAGTACTCCCTTCTCCTATGCTTTTTTTTCCTTTTTCTTTTGCTTTTGTGGTAGTAGCCTGCTTTTGAAGATGCTTTAGTTTCTCAGACAATGGTTGATAATCTTCCTCTATAGATGGCTCAGGTGATTGGTAGACTTCTTGTATGTTTCTTTTGCCTTTCTCTTTTCTCTGTTTCTTGTCTTTGGTCCTGTTCTCTTTTTCCTTTTTACCAACTTCTTGAGTTTCTGTGGTAGGAGAGTCTTGGACTATGGCACTCTTTTCTTTTCTCCTACTCTTTATTGGTATCTTTGGTGGACTACTTCCAGATGCCTCAGATGGTTCTTGAAAATAATTTCTCATTAAGAATTGTTCCCAGGTATCTTTATTTTTCTTCAGTTGGTCCTCAATGAGAATTTTTACAAGCCCATGATGATATAGATGAGGTTCTATATTGCCTATGTGTTTTTGGACTGTAATACTCATCTTTTTCAAACTCAACAGTAAAAAATAAGGCAAATTAAGAGTTTGACCCTCTAAGAAATTCATCATCACTCTAGCATGGTACATATACGTTGAACCAAAGCGTCCTTCGCAAGTGATAAATTTTTGGATAACTAACAGCAAACTGGCCCATTCTTCTTTCAGTGCGTGAATAAGAATTCCTCTTGTAAACACAGTGGTGTCCATACCTGGGTTTCGTAGCATAATTCTCCATGTCTATTCGTCCACTCTTTTGTTTTTGAACCATCGCTCACCTTCCTAGGGTAAGCCTGTGGCAGCTGCTACTGTGGTTTCAGTCACCGTGAGCTTCAAGTCTCCAATCTCCACCGTTTGGCCATCGAAATACCGTGCAAAAGCTTTGGTTACCTCTTTATTATAGCCTTTAAACTTTTGGATGAAGCGTAACCATCTGGCTTTCTTAAGCAAATCTTTGGCTTGAAGGTAACCTTCCAAATATTTCTGTCCTTCTAGTTCTGCCCTTAGTAATTTTCCCATTCCTACCTCTGTTTTGAATTTCAACTGAGAATTCAATTGCATGTGAGGGTTCAGAGGAAAGTGGATCGGTTACAGGGTTTATGGTAAAATGCAGTGGCTGCAATCGATAATGGATAGCAGGTAACGGGAATGCTTCGAGATTACAGGCGGAACAGAGGATGAGCAGCCGCAAATGAGTTCACAAGATGAAATGAGGATGCATGTGAAGAGTATGGTCTTAATAGAGTGGTAAGTGAATGGAGTGATGTCGAGATTTTTGAATCAAATGGCTGTGTACAAAATGTTACACGTTTCAATGGATGGCTGCGAAAATGCGGTTAAGAGGAGCCGTAAAGGGATAGGTCACATCTCATGAGTACGGGTGATAAATGAAAGTGTAGTCGACTTGATTTTAAACCCGAAAATCAATCATGAGACCGTTAAGAGATGAATGCATGGTGTGCAGAATAATATCGTGGAATGGTAGTGGGTAATGTGACTCTCATTGCACATAGTAGAGCTTTTATGCTTTGATAACTATGCATAATCATGACTTTAATAGCTATTTGATTAAAAAAAATTGCTCATACCTTTGGAAACCTTGTCATTTCTTTATTATAGCTTCTAACCAATTGCTCTTCTTCCTTGATGTCTTGGAGATGCTCCATGTCTTCATATGCTCAATTACACCTGCATTTTCATGATTTTGCACTAACATTTTGACTGTAAAAAAAAACAGAGTGGTGGTAGCTGCGGAAATCGTTTCTGGCTGCGGAAACTGCTTCTGGCTGTGGAAATTGCTTCCAGCTGCGGAAACTGACACAGCACCCACTTGGCTGAACAAAGATAGTTAGAAAATAACTGACTGAGTGAAAATGGTCCTGAAAGAGACATTTATTGATGAAATGGAATGAAGTTAATGAAATGGAGTGGAATGAAATGGAGTGAAGTGAGAGGAAAAATGGAGATGGAGTGGAGTGGCAAATGAAATGGAGTGAAAATGAAGATGAAGGAGAGAATTTTTTTCTTTTTCTTTTGGAAAATATAGAGTGTCAGGTGTCCCTGATTTTCACTCTACATTTTCTGTATAAGACCGCCAATCTGTGATTGGTTTTCAGGCTTATACAATTTTATTTTATTTTATTTTATTTTTATTTTTTTTTCGAATTTTGAATTCAGAGAAACAAAGGCTAGATTCGTGGGGAAGAATTCTTCTTCTCCATCAGCCTTATTGCAGAATTCTCTTGAAACATTTTGACAAATTCCTCTTTTGAGAGTGGCTTATGATAAATTTTCAATCGGTGGCCATTCATAATGAGAGGAGTTTGAAATACATCAATGGTCTTGATTCTTACCACTCCATTGCTAAAGATTTTGTCAATCTCATATGGCCCAAGCCAATGAGTCTGAAATTTACCTTTGAAGTCTTTAAACTTGGAATCAAACAGTAGCGCCCAATCTCCCTCTTGAAACTTTTTCTCTTTGATGTATCTGTCATGCCACTTAGCTCTTTGATGTTGAACTAGATTAGTTCTTAAAATTGCTTCTTGTCTGATCTCATCTAGCTCATTCAACTGCTCCAGCCTATGCTTTTGGGCTTCTGATAGATTCATCCCCAACTGAACTGCCATATTGAAAGTCTTGACTTGAAATTCAATGGGGAGCAGGACTTCTTTCCCATAAACAAGTTCATAGGGAGAATGTCCTGTTGTATTCGTCCAAGTAGTTCTGTAGGCCCACAAGGCTTCAGGAAGCCTCTCTGCCCAATCTCTTCTATGTAGATGGACAATTTTGGTGATGATGCTCTCAAGAACTTTGTTTGTAGACTCCACTTAGCCATTTGCTTGCGGATGGTAAGGAGTAGATTTTCTGTGCTTGATTTTATATTCTTCCATCAGCTTCTCCATCAATTTAGATGTAAATTGACTTCCCTGATCTGTCACAATTTCTCTTGGGACACCAAAACGAGTAAAAATATCCTCATAAAGAAAATGAACAACTGAATTTTCAGCGGTAGAAGGAAATGCTTTGGCTTCTACCCATTTAGTGACATAATCAGTGCATACCAATATATACTTCTTCTATTTAGATGGTGGATTAATGGGTCCAATGAAATCTAAAGCCCATTTTTCAAAGGATTCGATGAGTACCTGTGGTTGTAATGGCATTTCATTTGAAAGAGTCGGTCTCCCAACTCTTTGGCAGTTGTCACACCTTCTGACATATTGTTTTGCATCTTTGAAAAGGGAAGGCCAATAATATCCCAAAGAAAGGATTTTATAGGCCGTCCTTTTTTCAGCAAAGTGTCCACCGCATGGTTCATCATGACATGCCTTGAGGATGTCACGCATTTCATCTTCCCGAACACATCTTCTGATCACACAATCTAGCCTTGTTTTAAACAATTCGTTAGAAATCCATGAATAATTCGAACTCTCCTGAATAATTCTTCTTTTTTCACTGGGAAATAAATGTGGAGGTAGCTTTCCTGTAACCAAGTAGTTAGCAATATTTGCATACCAAGGAGTCTTAGTAGTTACTGCAAATAAATATTCATCTGGAAACTTATCCTCTACAGGAGAATCTTTATTAGTATTTTGGATTCTAGACAAGAAATCAGCTACTGTATTTTGTTTTCCTGGTTTATCCAATACAATAATATTGAATTCTTGTAAAAGTAAGAGCCATCTTGTAACTCTGCCATTAGTAACAGGTTTGTTCATTAAATATCTAATTGCAGAATGATCAGTATGGACAAAAGTTTCATAGCCTATTATATAATGTCTAAACTTATTGATTGCATGAACAACGGCTAAGAATTCTTTTTCAGTCATAGTATAGTTTAACTCGATGGGAGTCAAATTTTTACTGGTGTAGTAAATGGCATAAGGGACTAAATCCTTTTGACCCAACACAGCACCTAAAGCTGTATCTGAAGCATCTGTAGAAATATGGAAAGGAAGTTTCCAATTTTGCCCTCTCAAAATAGGTACTTCAGATATTCTCGTTTTCAAAGTTTTGAATGCAGATTGACAATCAGGATCCCATTTGAATTCACAGTCTTTTGTAAGTAATTTGAAGAGTGGAGATGCTATCTTGGTGAAGTTTTCGATAAATCTTTTATAGTATCTAGTAAATCCAAGAAAACTTCTAACATCTTTCTGAAAATTTGGAATAGGCAACTTGGAGATGACTTCAACTTTTGATCTATCAACTTTAATCCCATCCCCTGAAATATGATGTCCTAAAACAATCCCTTCGGTAAACATCATAAAGCATTTTTCATGACTCAATGAAAGGTTTGTTTCTTTACACCTTATAAGGACTTTTTCCAAATTCTCTAATGCCTCTTCAAATGAATTACCATAAACTGTAAAATCATCCATATAAACCTCTACACAATCATGGATTAGATCAGAAAAAATTCCTAGTATTGCCCTTTGAAATGTTGCGGGTGCATTACATAATCCAAAAGCAAGTACTCGGTAAGCAAAAGTTCCCCATGGACAAGTAAATGTGGTCTTATCTTGATCTTCAGGTGCTACCTGAATCTGATTATAGCCACTAAAACCATCCAAGAATGAAAAGTACTTTTTGCCTGCTAAAGTATCTAATACCTGATCGATAAAGGGTAAAGGAAAGTGATTCTTCAAAGTTGCTTTTTTCAATTCCCTGTAATCAATGCAAACCCTCCATTTACCATTCTTTTTAGGTACTATAACCAAAGGAGAAACCCATCGGCTATCTGAAATTGGATAAATGAAGTTTACATTGAGTAGTTTTTGGATTTCTTCTTTCACTATCTCCCTAAGGTTTGGATTCATCCTTCTCTAAGGTTGTCTGATTGGTTTACTGTTTTCCTCGATGTAGATGTGATGAATGCAAGTCTTAGGGTCAATACCTTTCATGTCAGTATACTCCCATGCAAATGTAGTAGAATGCTTTTACAAGATTTTGGTTAGCTCTCCCTGTTGTGATCTTTCCAAGTTTTTGTTGATATTCAATGTTTTACCTAGAAAGATCTCAATGGTGGAACTACCAAATTCTTCCATAGAGAAAAGAGACATTTGTCTAGATGATAGATACTCAATGTCAAAATCTAACTGAAATTGTGTGTGGTCATATTTTGAAGATGTTTCAAAGTTTTCTAATGTGTTCATAATTTGACTATCTTCACTGATTTCAGAAATGGTAAAGATAGGTTGTATAGTTTTCTCATCATCAACCCACTCATTATCTCCTATTTCTGTAATTGCTTTTGCTGGAGGATACAGATTGAATTTATTTGTCGAATTACCATCAGAAATATACATATCCCCAGACCTACAACTGATAAAAGCATCAGCTGTGGCTAGCCAAGGTTTTCCTAAGATGAGAGGGTGTCCTCCTAAATTACTCTTGGGAGTTAAAATCATGAAATCTACTAGATATTCCCAAGAATCTAAGGAGACTGAAATGTCTTCTAATACACCATCTGGTTTAATAATTGATCGATCTGCAAGTTGCAGTAAAGTTGGTGTAAAAAGAAGATTAGGAAGTTTTAGTTGTTCCATAGTCTGTCTACTCATAATGTTGATAGCAACCCCTAAATCAATCAAATTATTTGGAATTTCTACCCCATTGATATGTGTTTTGACAATTGGGCTACTGGGATCTACATACTTCTGCATAGTAATTTTTCCCATCATGATATCTGCAATTTATCCTACCAGGTGGATTTTTCTTGTATCTCTCGGTTTCCTTCCTAGTCTTTTAAGACTCAACTCCTTTATTATTTTTGCTAGAATAGGAATGTCTCTAATGGCTTGTAACAAGGAATCCTGATATAGACATTCTTTAATTCATCTAGAAAATCATAGTCAGGCAACAAGATTTGTTTTTCCACCCCTTTGTCAATTTGTAATCTTTCAGGAAAAGAAGGTGTGGATGAAGATGCAAGTTGCTCAACTATAGGAGTTGTGGGGGCTGACTCTTTTTCTTCTTCTTTTTGAGAGCTTGGGTTTTGAAGAGATGCTTCAGAACCTTTATTGGCTTCAAGAGAATCTTCCTCAAAAATGCTTTGCTTTTGAGTATCTATAGAAGGCTTATCTAGAACTCTACCAGATCTGAGTTGTACATCATTGAGAGGAACAATCATATAGGTAGGAAATTGTTGTCCTTCTACCATGTAAGCATTTTGAGGGTTTTTATTGTTGGGGTTTGGCAATGGCTGGGAAGGTAGTTGATTTGTCTTCTGTTGGAATGGGAGCAAGAGTTGAGAATTTGGATTCTATTGAGAAGGTTGTTGTTGTGATGGAAATGGTAATGATAGTTGTGGATTTTGATTTGGAAGTTGTGGAGCTTGTTGATTCTGAAAAGATGGAGGATATTGATAAAATTGAGCAAATCTCCCATAAGGATTTTACATACCTTATCACCATGATTGAAAAGGATTTTGAGGTTGCGACCAAGATTTTTGCCAAGGGTTCCAATTTGGTGGGGTTTGAAAGCTCATAGAGTTGTTAAACCCTTGATTTTCTTGCCCCTGCCAAGGTCTCCTTGCAACAAAACAGAGAGACTCCATTGAATTTAGATCCTCTTGAAAAACAGCTTTGAGCCCAGGAATTGAAGGACAATCCTTGGTCTCATGGTTTTCTGAGCAAATCATACATGTTTCTACAACTTTTGCATCTAAGGGACATTCCCTTAGAGCATGTTTCTTTCTACATTTTGGGCAAAAGATGGCCAAAGCTTCAGCTTCTGCTTTCTACTTGTTTTGTATTTTAAGGGTGTCTAGTTGCTCACTAAGACTCCCTAAGATATCGGTTTTAAATTCATCAAGCATGTTACCAATCTCAGCTCTACTTACTGATCCTATTGCAGATTTGTTTGCTCTAATGAGAGAAGGATCTCTAGGCCCTTTTCCAGTTTTAGATTTTCCTCTTGAGAGATGGACACATAGCTCTGCTATATCATGAAGTGGAAGTTGAGATATATCTCCTTTTCCCATCATGTTCAAAATATCTATCCATTCATCTCTAATGGCTTTTACTAGAAGGGCTTTCAAGGTTTCCTCATCTAAGTTACTCATTTTTGCTCTTTTCAGGTTGTATTGAAATCTTTCAAGTAAATCTTCCAAGTTTTCATCTTCTCTTTGCACCATTTTGAATACCTCATCCTTGTGATTGGTGGGCATACAATAGTCCAGGTATCTATCCAAAAATGTTTTTTTCATATCATTCCAAGTCCTAATGGATTGAGTGAGTAATCCCATGAACCATTTCAAAGCATCTCCTTGCAATGTTAAAGGAAACAATTTGAGTTTTTGAGAGTCTTCCAAATAATCATAAGTTTGACACACGACCTCAAACTCAAATAGAAATGTTTCAGGATCCTCATTTCTTAACCCACGAAAGTTTAGGAGGATGGATGGTGAAATGTTTTTCATTGTTGCTCGAGAATCCTCATCGACTATAGGAAATCCGAATGAGCTATCTCCATCCCTATTTCCCCCATTGTTACCTCTACCTCCTCCATTGTTTCCTAGTGAAAAAAGAAGAATTATTCAGGAGAGTTCGAATTATTCATGGATTTCTAACGAATTGTTTAAAACAAGGCTAGATTGTGTGATCAGAAGATGTGTTCG
>Ga0068628_1001107_pt1 | contig 10884 bp, 9 predicted proteins | sample InSIn2gowninarea_FD_77431 | JGI IMG/M metagenome (GOLD analysis project Ga0068628, IMG submission 77431) | Clean room microbial communities from NASA Spacecraft Assembly Facility at Jet Propulsion Laboratory, Pasadena, California, USA -... ... | reverse complement strand
GAGTTAGAGGAAATATTTCCTTCCCAACACCACTTCTGGGAAATGTGTTTGGGTAGAACACTTGTTCTAACTCCCCTTATCGATACTTTGGGTGGGAGGAACGATCGACTTCCCATCAGTATAATGATGTTTGGGGGGATTTGAGTGGTAGTGGTTGGCAGGATAACTCCTTTAGATGGCCAAATGCATGCATGACTAATACACTTGAAGAAGGGGCAGTTATGGATGGATGGGTAGTTGCTTCAGTCAAGGAAATCCTTCCCATAGACTCTAGAGATCCCAATTGGTAGGAGATACAAGAAACCTTAGATACTACTCGCTGGCCATTTATTCCTTTGAATTTATGAAAATATAATGATGAGAGAATTGAGCACAAGACAAATATTAATGTGCATTTAGTGGAGCCTTCAGAATCCACACCACCTACCAATCCTGCCCCATTCTAATGAGCAGTGTTAAATGCACGTGATAGTTGTTGGTAGTCATCGCCCATGGCCTAACATATGGTTTAATTCCTATTTGGATGTACGTTCTATCTTATCTATATATGCTCAGCATATTTCATGTGTTTATTGCCTACGGACAAGTCGCTTGTACGTTGTGGAAGTCGGTGGAAGGATTGGGTCACGATGGAACGATTTTAGCCGTACACGTATGCTCCACATTATTCATGTGAAGTGGATAAATACAAGTACAGTGGGCAGCTGTTTGTGTATAAATACAAGTTGAGTGGGCAGCTTCATACCATCAGACTTCACCTAAGCTCGCACTAGGTACGTTGTCGGTGTGCTTTTTAATGTAAGGTTGTTTTAGAAATTTTATCTGCTGGCTCTGGGCTAAATTTATTTGCAGGTAGTAAAGTAGATAGTTGATATTGTGTGGAAATTTGCGTTATATAAGTAGTGTGCATCAGAATAATGTAGCATGAACAGCATGAAGATACCTCTGTAAGTTTGTAGCGCTGATGGTTCGAGTGTGTTGAAGGTATGCGTTGAGGAGCTGAGTGGAAGAGATCGAAAACGCATCGGTATCATCATTATCTGGAGCTCTATTTCTCTCATTTATCCCATAATGGTATACTATTTTCAAATGCATTTTAATTTCGTTTTTCTTTTAGAAATAACAGGTCGATTTTTATGTAGCTTGATATTGTCATTGCTGGTGTAGGCTGCGGAACACTACAAACCGGTTGGACCGTGGGGCACTGCAAATGGCATTTCATGGACTGATGGAATGTACTCTAATATAAAAACCATGGTCATAAGACACGGAGATGTAATCGATGCCATTCAGGTGGATTACATCATTCGCGGTAAAGACCAAGATTACACAGTGACTGCGCCCCAGCATGGAGGGGATAAAGGTTCTGCCACCACGGTAAATAACTGATCAAAGAACAAGTAGAAATGATTATGTATCCCCCTGCCATTATGATTAATAAGGATTATGGTTGCGCTTGCAGATAAAGTTGGAAGACGGTGAATACATTGCGAAAGTGAAAGGGTCGTATGGACTCGTAGGGGCCTCTGGAAACGCAGTGAGTTCACTGGAGTTAACGACCAGCACGGGAAGGGTGTTCGGTCCGTATGGTACCCAAAGTGCTGCCACTTTCGAGACGGAGGCGCCTGCGAAGATCGTCGGCTTCTTTGGCCGTTCTTCAAACTACGTGCGTGAGCTTGGAATTTACCTTGTGCACTTCTAGGACTTACTATGAGACCTCAAATCCGCTACGGATGCTGGATGAGTAATAATATATGCGAGTGACGAGTCTGTTATTATCTAGCTATAATATATAAATAGTTGGCACGGCTTTCGATCTGTGGAAATCGTTATGCCAACTAAATATGTTTTGCTGAATATATATTATATGCGAATATGTCATCATCTACCTATAAGTGAATAGTCTAATATGCTGATCTTAATAATTTTTATTATGGATTTAGATGAGACAATGAAATTGATCCGGAGGTATCTTGTGGATTATTTGCTTTGAGAGATACAGAAGAATGTTTGAAACTAAAGTAAATAATACAAAACGTACATCTCAATTGATGTCGCGCAAATAAGATTTGTAAATTGTAGCTTACTCAATATCTATGTCTATCAAGGGTTACCGTTGTAAAATGTATGAGACCAGACTAGCTCTAATAAATTTTTACCTCTGTTAACTGCAACGCACGATCCTTCGGATCTCAGTTCCGGTTTTATCCATTTTAAAAAACAAGAAGAGAACGTTCTAAACAATAGACGAATACCAAACCGTCACGTCTTAGTTGTTTCATTTATACGCAGAACCAGAACCATCTCTTGGGTTTCCTTTTAACTCCAGCGAAAATCAAACTCTTGTGTAGGTATTTGGATTTCTTGGTTTTCGGAGAGGTAGCCAAAAAGGTGTGTTATGCAAATTGAGAATGGGTAATAGCTTCGGAGCTCCTCTTGAATTAAAGCCCTTTAATGGAACCATGATATTGGAGAATTGTTTTAGCCCTCTCCCAAGTACCTTGATAATTCATAATTACGGAAAAAAATGGATTTTCTATTAATAAAGAAATTCATTTAATTTATAAGTCTTCAAGGTCAAATCTTTTGAGGATTGAAAATAAGAAAGTCTAGTTAACTCTATTGAATGGTTTAAGCATATCTAGTTTAAGAAGAAATCCTTTATTTTGACATATATTGATAGAATGGATCTGGTCAGGGATTATTGTCACTCCATGGTCATGGATTATTGTCACTCCATCCAATAGGTGTCTACCACTAACAAAATCTTTTCGGTCTTTTGAAATTATGTCAACGATGACCATTTTGAATATATTAGTAGCTACTTTGGAAATGACTTTATATATTGCATTACAAAGAGAAGTGCTAGAGAAATCATGGCAGTAACCAAATGGGGCTAGGGGAATCGAAGGGTTTCAATAGGAAGAGTGTAATCTCAACTTGTTCTTCCAAAAGTATACCTAAAAGAGATTAATAATGAGAAGGGGAGATCAATCTAGGAATTGAATTCAAGAGTTGATTTTGGTCCTCATTTCTTGGAATAGCATCCTCAAAAAGAAGGGATTAGACGTAAGAGAAAATGCGGTGCTCTATATCATCTAGTGTGGAAAGTTGTTGATCAATAGATGTTTCTAGGGAGGAAGTTGTATTTTGAGCCTTATGGGCCGTTGTTGAGAGATAGAACTACCAAGTGTTTTTATTCCCTTCTAGGAGCCATTGAATTCTGGATTTTTATTTCCAAAGTAACTCCTCATTAAGATATGTCATCTCCAAGTGGTGAAGACTTTGTCTTTCTAATTCAAGAAGATTGTCATTTTGAGAAATTGATAATTGAGTCTCAATATTTTGATGTCGGATTTCTAGTTTGGCCCTTCTTTATAATACATCCCAAAAGACTTCTTTATTCCATGTCCTTAGCTTTTCCTTCATCTTTTGCAATTTATTTGAGAATTTATGCATTGTTATCCCATATATTTGATCCTTTTCCTTCCACTAGTTCATTAAAGGAAGGATATAAGAGCTATTGGAAATTGTAATGTAATATTTATTATGTAATATTTTTTTTTAATATAAATTTATTTAATGTTTAAAGTATATTTAAATACCTTAAAGCATTAAGTGAATAAAAATAAATATAGAAACACTTTTAACCTTACCTTTGGGTAAAAAGAAGGTTAAAGGGTGGGTTAATTTTTATAAATAGAGAGGTACTTCTTTCATTATGTAATTTGATCAATCATGGTAATGTTTGTTTTGAGAATTTGTAGGAAAGTAATCTTATGAAAAAGTAATAGAATGATGGTTCAAAGTGGATGTATTCTTAAGAGATGGAGGAATCACTATAGATCGTGTGTTATCTTTTGTGTGATTGTTTTTTTATTTGCTGGATGGATGGATGGCACATTTTTGTTGAAGAAATTGCAAGGAGATTTTAGTTTTATGGAATCCTTCAATTCCATTAAGAGTCACATCCTTTGAAATTTGAAAGCTGTTATTTTTGGCATAGTGGAAAACTTCCAATGTAACACCATTGGCCAGTGATTGGAACCACCATAGGGAAATACTTCCATTTGGGGAATTAAATCATGCTCATACCAGTTTGTAGAAAGAAGAAATATATCCAATTTCTCTTAGATAGTTTGTTCACCTTCTCTTTTTTTGGTCTAGAAAAAAGATCCTTTGATTCAAAAAGATTCTAGAAAATGCAATTGGTCAATAAAGTTATTGAAGTCATTTGAGTTGGTTTTTAATTTTCTAGAACCTCCTTCCCTTTCTCCTAGGTGTTTGATAATATTGAAGTCACCTCCTATGATGTATGGGAGGTATCCTAAGATTTGGACCCAACCTAAAATTTGACACCATAATTCGCACTTTAAAGTGGATTTTTGAGGATCATATATATCAATCAAAGCAAAGACATTACTTGTTTGAATACACTTCATAAGGAGTGTCATCCAAAACTAGCCTAAGAGTTCTAGTTTGTAAGAAAATGGCGAGTTATCTCAAAGAAGCAACATACCACTAGATTGGCTTGAGGTGTAACTAGAAAAAATAGAACTATTTGACGAACATTATTTATTGATTTTACGCAGATCACCTTGTTGTATCTTGGATTCTTCAATTAGAAGAATGGAAATTTCTATTGAAAAACTAAATATTTCATTAAGCCTAGGGTCAACGGGGAATGAAGCCCTCATACATTCTAAGCAATAATCTTCATTATCACATCTACATTTTTTAGGATGAAGAGGTCCTCAAATTATGATTGAGAATCATGTTCCAATCCTTTCAAAGTATAAATCTAGATCATTTATTAATTAGAGTACTTTCCTTTCTCTTAAATAGTTGTAAGTTTCCTCCCTTCCAAACCTTTTTGATAGCAAGAGTACCAAATATTGGTCTTTGATCCGAATTTATCATGGCTTCTATATCCTAATTTATGCTCTCTAGTATAATAGATTTTTTAGAGTGTACCTCCATCACAAAATACATATTTAGATTATCTACTCAAACATTTATCATTGACTCTTGGGTCACTAGAGGGGATTACCTACGGAAATAGGAAGGTTGGGGAAGGATTTGGATCTAAAAATATCGATGAACAAGATGGATCTAGGATATTTGTTGGTTGTTAGGTAGATGTAGATTCTTGCATCTATTGGTCAATTAAATCAAAGGGAACTGCAACATTATGGGGAGTGGTTGGGTCCTTTTGGTGCATCTCCATGGGTTGCAAATATTGGAAGTGTTTAGGGTTATGACTGACTTATTAGGAATTAGAAATTTGTTAAGAATTTGGAATCCATTACCATGATGCAAGGAAGAATTGCATGGATATTCTTTGTGCTTTGGTTGTTGAAAATAATCAGTAGAATCCTTTAGCTTGGGATATTTTGTCATTGTATGGTGGTAATTTCTATCAAGATGGTCATATTTTACCCTACACCTAAAAGAAATATTTTTATAATCGATTATTTGTTCCCATTTTAATCCCATATCTGGTAGATCGATTAGTATTGTACCAGGTAGGGGGCTTCCAAATATACATGTACACATATTCTGACATATGCAAGAGATTTCTTCTCCTAGGTATGGTATGACATGCAAAGAAGAACCCCAATCAAGATGAAAACTAATTTAAATACTTCCTCATCCAATAGTCCTAGTGGTAAACCAGGTCTAGTCTGACCCAAATGGGAGCTTCTGTAGGACTCTCTTCCCTTGGCTTGAAATTAAAATGTCATTGTTTCATAAAAGGACCCGAGCTTCCATAAAACCATAAGCCTCCTTCGAATACATTATCTCTATCCTCTTCAGTGGCCAACATTGATAAGAAATATCCATTGGTGTAATGGTTGAATCCCCTTTTTATTATATACTATTTATGATATTTTATAATATATCCTTAATTATTCAATAGTATGAAATCATTTCTTATCAAACCATTTTAGTTATTATAGTATTACTTATGTAATATATTTATGCTTACTCATATCTCTTAAAAGTATTCTTAAGAAAGGAATTCATAATTCAAAATGTATTGCTATTCCTCACCATACAATAATGCATAAGAATTGATCACTTATGGAAGCTCTAACTCCTATTTCATAAACTTGCATTTTATGTATAATTGATCATGCCAATACATGTTATGATTATACATTATCCTTAATAAAATTTTGATTACTAGCTTATTTATTACGTTTGCTTTTCCATTGCCTTATGTAGAGAACAAACTTGATACTTTGTTGTCAAATAGAAGATCATTATCTCATGAACCTATAGGTTTTAGAAATGTTTAATCATTCTTAAAATTATTATATTGAGCATATTATGTAGAAAATATAATAATTATCAATTTCAATCATGTTATTGTAGTTCATTAACATTATCAAAGTCATGAGCATAAATATAGTCAACATTCTCATTGTAAAAAAAAATATCTCTTTTATCATGTTAAAAGTTTCATGATAAATAATCCTTTAGGAAAAAATTGATATGAAATAGGTTCAAACATGTCTTACTTACCTTTGTTTGATCCTTTTCCTTGATATCTTTTTAGGAGCTTTAGTTTTTTCTTTAAAACTGCTCCCCCTAAGGATGTGCTACCACTGAACCTTTCAATGTTGTGGAAGTCTACTCACTTCTAGCTTCTACTGCTCTTGTTTGGATTTACTCAACTGGCCAATGAGACATGTTTCCTCTTCAATTTTCCTTCTCCATACCTTATTATGCATGGGTATGGATCTATCATCAATTTTATCTGCTTCAACATTCTTACCATTTCTCTTTAGAGATTATCTTTGGTTCATTCTTTGACCTCTGGATTATCTTCTCTCTTATCTCTGCTTCCTTCTCTGCGGTTGATGAAATATATTTTCCTACCATCTATTAGATGTAAAAGGCTTTCTACAAAACCTTACCATATGCCCATAAGCATTGCAATTAAAACATTGTACATCTTGTTCAATTTGAGGGGCATATAAACCTCTAACAGAATAATTATTCAATCGAATGTTTGCTATGCAATTAGCTTCTCTATGACCATACCGATGATACCTAAAGCATTAGACATTTTTATTTGGCATATACATAAATGATCTTTGTCTGATTAAATCTTTATTCATGACACTTAACTTACATCTGGTTGCCTTATGACCATATTGATTGCATTTGAAACAATAACCATAAAATTCATTATCATAGATATGATGAGATGGATAAAACCTATTTTGTTGATTTTGACTTGCTGTAAATCTTCTTTGATAGCTTATTTATTCTTGTGGCTAGCTTGATTGATGGTATTTATGAGTTTCTCCTTGATATCTTCTCTTCTTGTTATTTGGTCTTCTATGCCCAACTTCCTTATCTTTTGCCAGAACCTTTGATGATTCAACTTTATGCTCCTTTTTCCTTGTTCTTGCAACATTAGAAGTCTTCTTTTCTGCAGCTTTGGAGGATGATGGTTGCTTTGCATCATTTCCAATACCAAAATTGATCTTGGGATCTCTTTGTTGTTTCAACATATCATCCAGAACCTCTGTGCTCTTCTCAAATTTGAGGCTTTTGGATAGTTTTTTATTGACTTCATCTAATTTCTTCCTCAATGAAATAATCTCTTCTTCAAGTTTATAATGGGAAGCATCTGTAATTTTAGGGCTTCTTCAATTATTATAGATTCTTCCACTTGCAAATTTAGATTTTTAATGACTTTATTTGCTATCTCTTCATTCCTATTACATTATTCTATATGTAGTCCCAAGGATTCCTCCTTTGCGTGGGTAGCTTCCAGTTGAACCTTTAAGTTGGCAAGCTCTTCATCAAATTTGCTACAAGCTCGAGTCTTCTCTACCTTTTGAAGTTGTATACATAAATCTTCAAGCTAGTCTTCGTATTCATTCAACTTTTTTGACAGTATTTTACTCTTCTTTCTTTCTATACTCAATTCTTCTAATGCAACAATCAACTCTCCTTCCATATCTACTTCAGCATCAAGCTCTTCATCTTCAGACACTTCTAAGATTGTAAAATTCCTATCTTTCTCTTCTAAGGAAGATACATCTCTTGAATCTCCTTTTATTTCTATGTCTTCTTTCACCTCTAGAGCCATAGCTAACACTCTTGTATAGACTCTTCAAGTTCTACCTTAACTGATTAATGGAATTTCTTTTATCCTTTCCTTTTTCCATTGTGACTAATCCAAGATCTCCCTAAGCTGGTTAAGCTTATCTTTTAGGGATCTAGCTATGATACCAATTGTTGAACTATGCGTGACACTAAGAGGGGGGTGATTCAATGTTTCAACTTTAAAACTTCAAATCCAGAAACTTTAAATAATGCAACAGAAAAATAAAACTAAATAGAGCAAGCACACCAAGATAGCAATCACACAACACAAAATATAATGAGGTTCATCAATGTGGCTACATCTCCGAATAAGACTACTTAGACTCCAATCCAAATTCAGCCATTATAAAGCACCAACTTTACATACAATTTACCAACACCAACTAGAAGGAGCACCAACCTCTTATTTACTAGCATCAATTGGAAGGAGATACCAATCCCCTAATTCACCAGCACCAACTAGCAGGAGACACCAATCCTCTAATTTACCAGCACCAACTGGAAGGAGCACCAACCCCTAATGTTCTACAACACCAACTGGAAGATCATAAATCTCTGATGAAGATAATTAAACTTTATGAAAAGACCCTGAATGGTCTAACTCTTATGAAATCTTTCTAATCTCTACAATCTTCTCAAACTTTGCACATTAATGATCTCAATCTCTACCATCCTCTAACATCCTGCACATTGGTGATCTCAATCTCTGCAATCTTCTCAAACTTTACACACTAATGATCTCAATCTCTACAATCCTCTAACATCCTGCGCATTGGTGATCTCAATCTCTGCAATCTTCTCAAACCCTGCATACAAACAAACTCATACTCTAGTGCATCCTAATTATTTTCTTCAACACATAAACGTATTGGATTTAACCATCTCTCATTACCTCTTAATAAACCCTTGCTTTTCTGGCCTTTTAAAGCAAGAAAAATGTAACCTAGCCTCCCAAACACCCCCTATGCTAACGAGCCTCCAAAATGCCCCTTGACTAAAATGGCTTAAATGAAGGTCAAATCTTTATGAAAGGTAGGCACATATATATATTCGTTGGAAAGGTCTCTTTGAGGGATATCTAATGAAAAAATAATCAATTTAATTAGATGCACCTATAAAAATCTATTCCCTTCCAAAGATGTCTGATATTTTCTCAAATAATATCTTGCTCAACAATTAAAAAAACTTGCTGTACATCTCTTAGACATTTGGAAAAACTTGTACATGCTCAGATTCAAATATTAAATTTTTGGCACACTTTTTGCAAGGGCTTTTACATAAAAAAGATGCAGTTGACATATTAACAAAATATACTTAACACCTCATTACTAGTACACTAAAGAACTTCAACAAGAATTATCATTCAGCATTGAAAGACTTGTTCACCTTTGGCATTTTGGGATAGTGTGTTATGGATAGCAATGGTAACATCTCAATGGTAGCATCTTAGATCATTAGTCACTTTGACAACAATGACAACACCATATTCCAACACATTCTAGTAAGATTTAAACTTTTAAACTTTTTATTTTGATCAAGGGACAAGGGGAAAATTTCTAGGTGCACATTTCAATGCCATTGGGGCATCCAAACAAGTGAAAAATACCGCTAAGTCAAGAAGAAAAATTAAAATTTGTAAGAAATCAAGTTTTAAGCACATCATTGTATGGAAAATCACATTTTGAGCATATTTAAACTTTGGAAGTTTCACTTTTGACCAAGTTTGAGGGCTCAAACATCTAGGCAGGGATTTGTACCCTTTAGTGCATTAATTTTTTTTTAACTTTTTTCTCCCCAAAATGGTACATAAACATGAAAATATAAATTTTTGGAAAAAATCAAAACTTTTGCATAGATATGACCATTTGAACATATTGTAGGAGAGGGTTTTTAAAAAAGCTTGAACCACTTCCATATGACCAGTGTAAACATAGTTTTTTTGGTAAAAAGCTCAAACTCAAAAAAAAAAAATATGGGTATTTTGAGGAATTCCAAGACAAGCATCTTTAATCTTGGAGGAATTACCAAAAGATCAATCATATATACTTGCAAGAGAGGTATTCATCTTTCTACACCAAAAATACAAGCAAATGGGCTCAAAATCATCGTAATTTCTCTCAAATCTGTGTATATGGCTTGATTTTCAATGTATATAGCTTATATCATTGATGGGATGAATATTTTGCTCCCACAAATCAAATTGTAATTTTATTTAGTTTTGAACTAAAAAAATAGACTTTTTAGAATTAGGGCATCACTCTCTAATTTGAATTAAAAAGTCGATAAATAGACCATAGGGGGTTATTTTTGAGGAGAATGTTTTTAGTGCAAATTTGTGGAAAATTGGCAAATTGATGTATCCTTGTAATTGTTGCACGAATTTAATACAAAGTAGTGGAATACTTGAAATAAAGAGATTTTTCATTTGTGAGATTGTGGATTCAACCTTTTTGGAGCTTTTTTCGATGATTTGAAATCTTTGATGCTTTTCCTTGAAAATTATCGAATTTTAAGAATTTTTTTACAAGTTTTTGAATTATTCCTAAATCATACCCTATTTATATTTTGTATAGTAAGTGAATGTATTATGAGATTTTCTTCATTGTATGATATCAAATTAGATTTTCTCATTTGAAATGTGTTGGAATATGGTGTTGTCATTGTTGTCAAAGTGACTAATGATCTAAGATGCTACCATTGAGATGTTACCATTGCTATCCATAACACACTATCCCAAAATGCCAAAGGTGAACAAGT
>Ga0068628_1001103_pt1 | contig 10895 bp, 7 predicted proteins | sample InSIn2gowninarea_FD_77431 | JGI IMG/M metagenome (GOLD analysis project Ga0068628, IMG submission 77431) | Clean room microbial communities from NASA Spacecraft Assembly Facility at Jet Propulsion Laboratory, Pasadena, California, USA -... ... | reverse complement strand
TTCAACAATCTAATTTGGGAGGAAGGAATGATAGGATTAAATTATATGACATATTTTGAGTTATTTACCTACCTTTTGAACCCCTAAACTACTTAATACTCTGGATGATGCTTATGGATACTATATAAATGATTTTATTTTGAATATTTATTCTTATTAATGATAAATATGTGAATATTGTTAATATTTATAATAAAATATGTTTTTAGTTGTATTTATGTACACCTTGGTGTTTTGATGCCTTTTAATAAATTTAAGGTAGAACCTCCTATGATTGCAAGACTTGACTACATAAGATCCTACGACTAACTAGTTCTTGAGAAGGTAGTGTTGGATATGGCTCATCCTTTGTAGAGGAAATACTATCCTGCTCATCGGTGAGTAGGTCAAGGGGTAGCACTCCCAGGAAAATATTTTTGGGGATTCACCTAAGATTCGCTTATTTTCACATGGAATTGGTGGATTTCCAAGGTTTCATTTAAGTGCGAGGATGGGTGGTTTAGCCCATAATTTTCTAATACCACATTATGGTTTAGGGTTGAGGGTTTTCTTATATATTCATTATAATGAGCCAATTTTGGTGGATTGTATTCATTGTAAGCAATAATATAAATAAAGGAGAAGCTATTGACATGCTCAAGTAGCCCACATTGGGTGAACCAGGGTAAATCGCATGTGTTCCTTATGTTTTTATAATGGTTGTGTTATGATTAATTCATTTTTACACTATACTTTAGGAATAGATTTATATACAATTATTCATTTAGTATCAAAGTTGAGGCTTTAGAAAACTTATACTATAGTAGGAGATTCATGCAGAAAGATCTTGAAGAGAAAATATCTACAAGTCAATCAAGGATCAAGATCGAAATTTTTTCACATAAAAATATTTGAGTTATAGAAGTTAAAGATGGAGGATCTACTCATGGAAAAAGATATATGGTATATTATATTTGAAAAGAAACCAGATAACACTTCCAATAAAGATTGGAAGAAACTAAATCGAAAATCAAGAAGTATGATCCGATTATGTATTGCTGATTCAATGTTGATTAACATTTCTATAGAAAAGACTGCAAAGGCTCTTTGGGACAAGTTGGGGGCTTTGTATCAAAGTAAGTACTTAGATAACAAACTCTTCCTTAGTAAGAAATTGTACAATATCCAGATGTATGAGGGAGACTTAGTAACATACCATATCAATTCATTCAATACTATAGTGAGCCAACTTCAATCTATTAAAGTTAAGATCAAAGAAGAGATAAATGCATTGCATTGCTATGCTCTCTACCAGATTCATGGGATAATCTAGTTATATCAATTGGGATTAATTCTTTCAGTTTATCCTTTGAATATGTGGTGGCATCTTTGTTATCAAAGGATTTTAGGAGAAAATCCATGGAGGGCACATAAAAGGATGCCCTAATGGTAAGAGGACATACAAAGGAAAGAGAGAAATCAAGATATGATGATAGATCAAAATCCAGAGGTGAATCTAGTGGTAGATCTAAGTCTCAAGGTAGATTTGATCCTAAATGTTGGAGTTATAAAAAGACTAGCCATTTGAAGAGAGATTGTAGATCAAAAAGTGCAAATCCAAGGAAGAGATCTGATGAATCCACTTTTGCAGAAGCCAATAAATTCAATGATGAAGTTGGGGATGCACATTTGACATCATGATCCATTAGATCAGATCTAAATAATTAGATAATTGATACGAGATCCTCTTATCATATGACTCCTCATAGGGAGTGGTTATGTGAATATGAAGAATATGATGGAGGGGAGGTACTCTTGGGAGATGAGATCCCTTGCAAAATCAATGGTCATGCTAGAAATTTGATTTTTGTAAGCAAGATAGTTGATGCAGATGTAGATTTCAATCTCATTAAGATTGGATATAAAATGATTGTGGATCAATAGTGTTGGGATGTGTGGTTTGAGATGGAACCATGTATAGGATGTTGGGAAGAACTATGATGCATTAGTGCAATAGTGCATCTATTTTTGAGGCTAAATCAAATGGAACTTCGATTAATGAGTCAACGCTCTAGCATCAAATAATGGGAAATATTGGAGAAGAAGGATTGTAAACTTTATATAAAAAAGGTATGATTGAATGCTTTCTTGATTACTCTATGGATTTTGATTTTTGTGAGCATTATCTTTATGGCAAGTAGAAACGTGTGAGTTTCCCATTTGGTGCTACAAGATCTAAAGGAGTTCTAGATTTGATCCATAGTTATGTTTTTGGTCGTATTCTTGTATCATCCCTTGGAAAATCATAGTACTATGTTTATTTTATTGATGATTTTTCAAGATATACATGGATCTATTTTCTCAAGAGAAAAGCTAAAGTATTTGATAAATTTAGAGAATTTAAACCACTTATTGTAAACCAAATTGGAAAGAAAATCAAGGTGTTTAGGAGTGATAATTGAGGATAATATTATTCAAATAAATTTGAGAAATTTTGTAAGAAATGTGGTATTGTAAGGTATAAGACTACTCCATATAAACCTCAATAGAATGGAGTTACTGAGAGATTGAATATATCTATTATAGAAAAGGTAAGGATTATACTCAACGATGCTAGATTGGCATAGGAATTCTAGGTAGAAGCAGTGGATACATCATGTTATCTATTAAATAGTTCTCCTACATCAACTTTGAAGCATTATTTAGTAAGAAACCCTCTCTATAACATATTAAAGTTTTTGGATATGATGCATTCATGAATATTCCAAAGGAAAAAATGAGTAAGCTTGACAACAAGGTTGTTAAGTGTATATTTATTGGTTATAAAGATGGTATTAAAGGTTATAAAATTTGGAATCCAAAAACTAAAAGTATTGCTTACAGTAGAGATGTGGTATTTAGAGAATTGAAAAGTGATCCCAGGAATGATGTAAAACAAGAAGGATAAAAAAAGGTGCAAATTAAGTTTATGGAAGATGAGTCCTACTCAATAGAAGAAGAAGAAGAACATACACTAGTGTTAAGGAGATCAAGACATGAAGGAAGGAAACTTGAAAGGTATATCCCGCCTAATGTTTTTTTCTTATTTTGCTTTATGTGTTAATGATGAAGATCCTAGAACTATTAAATAAGTAATTAATTTTGAAGAGGAAAACCTTTGCGAAGAGGCCACGAATAAAGAAATGATATCTTTGGAAAATAATAAGAAATGGGATTTGGTAGAATTTCCTATTGAAAGAAAGGTAATTGGTTACAAATGGTTCTTCAAGAAGAAGTAAAATGTTGAAGGAAAAATAGAGAAATATAAAACATAGGTAGAGGGAATTGATTATGGTGAGATATTTTCTCCTGTTACAAAGCTAACCTCAATAAGATATCTTTTATTTGTGGTTGTTGCATTTGATATGAAAATAGAGCAAACAGATGTGAAAATTACTTTCCTTCATGGGGAATTTGAGAAGGAAATTTTTATGAAATAGCCTAAAGAATTTGTTGAGGAAGGAAATATGAATCTTATCTATAAGTTAAAGAAATATTTTTATGGAATGAAATAATCACTTAGGATGTGGTATCAAAAATTTGATACTTACTTGCTAGGACTTGGTTTGGTTGTAGCAATGTTATCATTGTATATACATGAACTAAGTTGGTGATGATTTTGTTATCATAACGTTTTATGTTGATGATATGTTGTTGATTAGAAATAATAATAAAATGATCATTGTTGTGAAGTCTTTGTTAGCACAAAAATTTGATATGAAATACCTTGGACCTACAAATTACATTTTGGGCATGCAAATATGAAGAGATAGATCAAATAAAAAGTTATGGCTAGATCAAAAAAAGTACATTGAGGATATGTTGAAGAGATTCAATATGCATGATTGAAAACCTTTTAAGAATCCTATATCTTTGGGAATAAAATTATCTTTTGAACAATGCCCAAAGATAGAAGAAGTTGAAGAAATTTCCCATGTTTGTTATGCAAATGCTGTAGGGAGTTTGATGTATGCCATGGTTTGTACTAGAATAGATATTGCACATGCAGTGGGAGTTTCGAGTAGATACATATTTAAGCCTAGATAAGAGCATTGGATTGGTGTGAATAAAGTGCTTATATATTTATGTGGTAAAACTGATTTTTCAATCTATTATCAAGGGAAAATAAAGGAAAAATCCCTAGATATTCAGGGTTTTGTTGATGTAGATTGGATATGAGATCTTGATAATAGAAGATCTACTAGTGGCTATGTGTTCAATTTATTTGGAGGATTCATTAGTTGGATGAGTAAAAGGCAAGTTTTTATTTCCCTTTCAACTCATGAAGCTGAATACCAATTTTGCACAAGGAGCTATGCAGATAAATTATGATAAATAAAATGTTATATTCATGGCTAAGACTCCTACTTTTCATGCACAAACTAAGCACATTGATGTACAATACCACTTCATCAAAGACATGGTTGAACAAAAGAAAGTGTTGTTGGAAAATGTGGACATAGAGATAAATATTATTGATGCATTGACCAAGGTTGTTAATACGAAGAAATTCATGTGGTGTACATAAGAGATGGGTTTGGCTAGCCCAAGTGTTGGACCATATATGTTTTGCAATTTTTCTGCAAAGTATTCACCAAGTGGGAGAATATTGGATATGGCTCATCCTTTGCAGAGGAAGTATTTTACACCAGGCCCCTACGTCAATGATCCCATAGGAAAATATTTTTGGGGATTCGCCTATTTTCATATGGTGTTGGTGGGATTTTTAAGGTTTCATCTAAGTGCAAGTATGGGTGGTTTACCCATGGTTTTCTAATATCATATTTTCGTTTAGGGTTAAGGCTTTTCCTATATATTCATTGTAACGAGCCAATTATGGCATATTGTATTCATTGTAAGCAATAATATAGAAGGAGGAGAAACTCTTGACATGCTGGAGTAGCCCACATTGGGTGAACCAAGGTAAATATCATGTATTCCTTTGTTTTATGATTTTTGTATTATGACTAATTCATTTCTACACTATAATTTTAGAATAGGTTTAGATAAGACTCTTCAGGAAGAATCACAAGACTAGGAGGAGTTGTTGTCAAAGGAGAATTGAAGAGTGTTCCCTAAGGAATAGGAGGAGATCATTACTATACCTGGAAAACCTTTCTATTGGTTGAAAAAATGAACTTCTTCAACAAACTCTCCTCTTTGAGGATGATCATGTAATTGCAAAATCTGAATAATTATCATAGTTATGTTATTTTAGTCAAAATATCCTTAGTTTAGATTTCTAATGTTGAATATGAATAATATGAGCATAATATAAATGAAGCCCATTGATCCAAGTTAGGATAGTTAGGAGAGTTATGGATTTATGTGTTAAATTAATTTTAAGTTTGTATTTCCTTCAATAACCATATCATGTACAGTCCTTACTATGGACACCATGTCTTATAATGATGACTCAAAAAGTTGTATGTAATAGGAAGTTCTTTTTATTTTCATATCTAGTCTCATGATTTGTGTGTATTAATGAATTTCATTTACTAAAGTAGGATTAAGTAGCCAAGATATATGATATAATATCTTAACTTGGTAAGGGCCCACCAAGGGTGGTCAATCCATACAATTCTGTCTATAGTAAGATTAGATATATGAGTGCAGTAGAATAATTGAATATTATTCTATCTTTTTTTTTCCCTTGTTATTTCAATATTATCTTTAGAGTTGATTGTAGTTAATTTTCTATTTAAGTGTACCAACTATGTAGAATTTATTTATTTTAATAGGACAATACCACTCAATAAGTTCTAAAGTGAAATATTGGCTCATATAGAGCAATGGTCTATTTAAATCAGATATAGATTGACAAATTAAGGTTACAAGTTGAAATCCCTCCTCGTCAGAACATGTTAGTTCAATTTAAAGAATGGTGAGAGGTATTAAAACCCTACAAAATTGGAGCACCAACTTTTAGGAATTAATTAGTACCTATGCATTAGATAAGTGAGTAGTTCACCAAGGGATATTAAAAACACTTGAGTTATAATTTAATTATAAAAAGCATCAATTAGCAAGTAGGATCGAGGTGGTTGTTGAGCCAAACAAGCAACCCATAGAGAATGAAGCCTTTGATATTTTAGTCTATAATTTAGTAGGAGTCACTACCCCTTGCACAATGAAGATGAATAGCTACATCAAAACACATAATGTTGTAGTTCTCATCTATTCATGTAGCATTCATAATTACGTGGACATTAAAGTAACTAAGAAAGTTGATTATGTTGTTAACACTTCTAAATTTTTTTAAGTTATGGTGGAAAATAGAGGAAAATTCCTATGTATTGGTAGTTACAAAAATTTCCATTAGAATATGGGAGATTTCAAGATGTTGTTTAACATGTATGCCCTCCAACCAATTGGATAGGTGTGATGTGGTACTAAGGTGTAAATGGATACAAAAGCTTGGAACCATTTTGTGGTACTTATTAGCCTTGTGGATGGAATTCATTATGCATGATAAAAATTATACATTGAAGGGTCTTGAATTAATACCTACATAGATTGTCACTTCCCATTGGATGGAGAAGCTTCTCAAACAAAGCCATTATGGAGTCATGGCCTAATTATACTATATGAAATTATCTACACTAAGTGTCACTAATCCTACTCTAGATATGCAAAGTGTTTTTAAAAATTTATCCCTATCTTTGAACCACCCATATAATTACCTTTTCCTATGTAACGAGATCATATGAGTCCACTCATTCTTGGTAGATCACCTATCCTTATTAGTATCCATACCAAAAAAAAAAGAGATTGAAAAAGATAATCAAGGAATTGTTAGATGCAAGTTTCATTCAACCTAGTGTCAACCCTTTCTTAGCCCTAGTACTACTAGTAAAGAGGAAGGATGGTTCATGGGGGATATGCATGGATTTTAGTGAGCTCAACAAGATCATCATCAAGGATAAGTTTACCATTCCAATTATTGATAACTTGTTGGATGAATTACAAGAAACAAAATTCTTCACCAAATTTGATCTTTGCTCTTGATATCACTAAATTTAGATGCATGAAGTCGATATTCCAAATACTATTTTTCAAACTCATGAAGGTTATTATGAGTTATTAGTGATACTATTTTGTCTCATTAATACAACAGTAAATTTATTAAGTCTCATGAATTAGCTATTGAAGCCCCACCTAACAACATTTATTTTGATATTTTATGATATTTTAATCCACAACAGGTCTATAGAAGATCATCTTCAACACACAAGGTTAGTGTTGCAATTATGTTAATATCACCAAATATTTTTTAATATATCCATATGTATTTTTAGCTCAATTGAGGTGAAATATTTGGGGTATATTATTTATAAAAAAGACATCCAATTTGATCCAAGGAAGATTGAGACAATGGTGAATTGGCCATCCTTTAATACCTTGAAATGTCTATGGGGATTCTTAGGATTGATATGTTACTATTATAAGTTGTTCAAGGATTATGAAAATATTATAGCCCCATTTACATACATGCTTCATAAAAATTCTTTCCATTGGACTATTGTTGTCACTTGTGCCTTTGAGAAACTCAAACATGACATGTATACCATATTGGTGTTAGCCATGCAAAATTTTAGAAAACATATTCACCCTTGAATGTGATGATTTAGAAGTAGTAATTAGTGTGGTATTTATTTAAGAAGAATAAGCAGTTGCATACAAAAGTAAATCCTTGAGTATAAATATTTTTTGCTAAATCCATCTATGACAAGGACATGTTAGCCATTATGCATATAGTCCAACATTAGCACCTATATTATTGGGTATATATTTTGTATTAAGATATATCATTATAACCTATAGTACATATTGGATCAAAGAGTTTCTTCAATTGAGAAACAAAAATAAATCACCAAACTTCTTGGTTATGAATATAAGATATCCTATAAAAAGGGGAAAGATAACTTAGTAGTTGATTATTTATCGAGGCTCCCTAAAGATACTGACATAAGTTTTACCATCTCAGTCCTTCACATGGATTGGGTTCATAAAATTAAGTATATATAACATCGTGATCCCTACCATTATAAAATTATTCAAGAGTTAGAGGTTGATCCTATATCACAAAAATATTACTCTTCATATGGAGACTTCTTGTGGTATAAAAATAGGTTCATCATTCTAGAAAAATATAAAATTCAAGGTTGTATACTATAAGAGTTGTACTTCTCAACCATTATTGGATATTATAATTTTCTATGTACTTATGCATGGGTGAAATAATATTTTTTTTATCAAGGAATTAAGAAATATATTCATAATTTTATTGATAATTATGATACCTTACAACATTATAAGGGGGAAACAATTTACACACCAAGCCTCTTTAAACTCTTCTTAACCTTGAGATCCCCTTGGAGGATATTTCAATGAACTTCATTAAAGAGCTTCATCACTCTATAAGTAAATATATCAATTTGGTTTTTGTTGATAGGCTCACTAAGTATGTATATTTTTATGTATTGTATGATCTGAGCACATGGTTGTCACTGTGACCTACATCTTCTTGGAATAAAGTTTCAAATCACATGGTATGCCTAAATCTACAATTACTAATCAATATCTCAATTTTGCAAGGATGTTATAGAAAAAAATTTCAAGTTACAAGGGGTTCAACTAAAGTATAACTCAATATATCATCCTTAGATAGATGAACAAATTGAAATAATCAATAAGATCCTTAGAACATATCTTTATTATTTTTCTTCTAATCAACAAGGTAAATGAATTCAATGGCTTCCATTAGATGAATGGTGGTATACTATATCTTGATACTTCTCTAGTAGAATGATCCCTTATGAAGTATTATATGGCGAACCACCACCATTGTTTTTATATTCCAGGTACCTCTAGAGTTGATATCCTATATTCTAATCTAAGATAATGCTAGGATATTTTAAAAAATTTGAAGGATAAGTTGGCATCTACCCAAAATATGATGAAGTATCAAGTGAATCACCATTATTATAAATAATAATTTGCAATAGGTGATATGATTTTTCTTCATCTTTAACCTTACAAGAAAATAACACTTAAATTGAAGGGTCATAAAAATTTGGCACCAAGGTTCTATGGATGTTATCATGTTTTGTAGAAGACTAGAGTAATTGCCTACAAATTGGAATTTCCACTATCTTCCAAAGCTCATGCACTATTCTATATCTCATACCTCAAACAAGTATTAGGGAAATATATTCTAATTCAAACTACACTTCTTGAGTTGGATGAGGAATGGTCGATAGTGCTTCATATATCAATTATCATCAACAATTGAAGTCACCAACTTCACTCAAGGATAATCATAAAATTACGATAAGGTTTACAACCAAAATATACTAAATGGGAACCACCACATACTCTTCATAAATAATTTTTAGACTTCAAGTTCCGAGGATAAAGCTTTTCTAAGGGGGGTGGTATGTAACACCTCCAACATGGACCTATAAATGATGACTCATATTATGATATGGCATAGGTAGGATATATAATATTATGATGTGGTAAGCATATTAGAATATTGTGATGTAGCATAGTTAGATCATAAAAATAATGTGTATGTAGTGTACGAAAATATTATATCTTATAATATTATGTATGTAACGTAGGAGAATATTATGTGTGTCATTGAATATGTTATAGGTGTTCGAATCATGTGTAAGGATAATGATATGAGGTGGCTCATATGGAAATATATTTGTAATTTGTATAAGGGCATGAGAGGAACCAAAATGGAAAGATTGAGAATTATATTGCATTATTGTTGCATAGGAGGTTGCCCCATCAAAGAGGTCGATAATATTCAGTAAAGAAAATCTCTTCCTATCATCTTTATGTCTTCCTTGGTTTATTTATTATTTCTTATCTATTACATTATTATAATGTTCATAGTGCTAATATGTTTCTTATGTGCTAAGTTGATTTTTTTTATGAAATACAATACCACTATAAGAGGTTTCGTTCTTGTCACTCCCATAACAAAAACCTCATTTGTAAGAGTCTTTAATCTAGACTCTAGCTGTTTAATTTATTTTTTATAGTAGAAGCAGAACATCTACCATGGGAAGATTTGAATCCAAACCTCCCATGGAGCATTCCCATAACTTCTCCAACTCACCTTAAATAGATAGATTAAAGTAATAAATATATATTGTTTAAAATAATTAAATTTTTAAAAACTTAAAATATTTTACTCATAATGAAATCTAGAATTTTGAAATAATTATTACATAAATTATTTACATAACAAATTGTTGACCTCTTTGAGTCACTTGTGAGCTACGATCTCCATGATAAATAATAGGTTTGTAAGTTTATTTAAATCCAAATTTGATAGGTCAAGGTTAATTAAACATCGTTGATCATTTTCATATTTCATATTGAATTATTTTAGTCAATAATAGGACTATTATATTTCTTAATTATGCTATTATTTGTTGTAATTCAATATATTAACTAACCATGATAAATTATTATTTCGGTTATAACTGATAGAATTGATATTACCTAGGCCATAATAGCAAGTGTTGCAATAAATAATGAAACTAAACGGTCATATGAAGAAGAAGAAACATCCATCAAAGAAGATTAAAGGGCTTATGGATTAGTGGAAGAAGTTAGTGACGAGGAAAATCCCAAATGTGAAGGTAAAGCTATTGAAGAGAAACCTTTCAAATAGGAAAAGGAGTACGATGAGGAGTTATTAGTAGCATAAAAGAAATAGTTAAAATGAAAGCACTAGATCCCTAAAAAGAAAGAATAAACCCCTTCTACTAGAAAAAATTCAACATCCTCTAGAAATAAGAATTTGATATCCTAATTAAGGAAAACCCTAGAACTATTTAAGAAAAAAGGTTTAG
>Ga0068628_1001102_pt1 | contig 10898 bp, 3 predicted proteins | sample InSIn2gowninarea_FD_77431 | JGI IMG/M metagenome (GOLD analysis project Ga0068628, IMG submission 77431) | Clean room microbial communities from NASA Spacecraft Assembly Facility at Jet Propulsion Laboratory, Pasadena, California, USA -... ... | reverse complement strand
TTGGAGTTGAATTATTTTCAACCAATCCAAATAGCATGCCTGCCCAAAATTCCACTAATCAAACATGCAAATTAATTGGTTAGATACGAAAGTGTCGCCTTCCCTTACACTCTAGCTTTGGAATAACACACACCCCTTTCTTATTATCTGTTATGGAGTGTCATATAAACTAACCGCACGTTGTTTTATGGAACTGGATAACCATTCCCAAACAAAACGTGTTTGTGGGATGACAACAATAATAGAAATTGACTACTTTTGGAGTGTGTCAACTAGGTTAACCATTATCCTTGGAAAATTTTTATGGCAACTCAATCCATAGTCAGATGCCTCCATCTCAGCGGATAAATCAAGCAGGGAGGGAAACGTCAGCTCAATGAATAAAGAAAACATTAGTTTCCACTCAAATTTGCAAGGGTGATTTGTGTTTTAAAACATATTACCGAAATCGAGCGTGCTTTTCTCACTGTGACTTGTGCAAGTGAAGTAAGGATTAACACAAGGATAACCATCATCTCGCGAATGCTTTTATGACCCTGTTCATAAGGATAATCATTATCCAACATGTATGCTCATTATGGAAACATCTCCCGATCAATGGATAAGGCGAGCAAACAGAGTGATATTATAGATCAAAAAGAGAAATTAGTTCCTTACTTTGATTTTTTGTTCAATCGAGTTGGGAAGGTGCTTATTGAGATTGATAGAATATCAATCCCGAAAGAGGGAATTGACTTCCAATAATTCTTCATTATATTTCAATTCACATTGCGGGGAGCCAGAAATTGTCACTCAAAACCCTTTACTCTCTCTCTCTTATGGACCCGTAGATCTTTCTCACGCCCTTTCATTTTTATAAATCCTTAGTTCAAGTCAACTGGGATTTTTATTAACTATCAGTCAAGTCAGTTTAAGGCATGGGATTCTGCACAATGCGTCTCCATCTCTAGTTTGGCGAAAGACCATGCTTAATATCCCACATACCGCCTTTGAGTATTTCATGGCCCCACATAACTAGGTGACCAGATTTAGTGATTGCATCATAAAGTGACCAAGAGAATTGGAATTCCCAAATCAACTATAAAATTTGATAACCATACACCATTCTAATCTTATCCTCTTCTTTAGTACAAGATAAATGATACCTAGCATTGCACAAGATGTTAAAAGTTTAATACTATGAGCATTCCTAACTTGATGCCTCATCGAATTCATCATGTTTCTTGTGGCTCACGTTTCCCATTACACTTTTGTAGGGATCCTCAGCACTTCAGCGAATTGCCACAAATGGAACTTGCAATCATTAAGGTACGTCGGATAGACAATATGGGCAGCTTCAAAGTCCTCACGGGCTTATTAATTTCCCGCATAATATTAGTGTCCTTAAAGCTGACGAGCTTGTATTCATATTCATTAAATCTTTGCTACAAGCTTCGGGTGAGACACTATACCATCTGTAATGACGAAGAAGCTCAACACCCTTATCCACACAATACCATTTATAAATCAATGGAATGGCATCAACACGATAATCTCTAGAAACCCCATGAGTAGAATAGGGGCACTACTCTCTCATATAAAAGTACGATTCAACATTGTGAGAGAAGCCTGGAACAAATCATGATCAAGTGATTCGCAATTTAGGCTTGTTGAGAGCCTTTTTCTATGCACGTAGTTCTTATACCTTTCACCATACCTCATTTTACAATTTAGATTCAGTTTTTATCATCATTCACTAAATTATGCTTGAGTTAAAATCGGTTTCTCTTTTTCAGAATGGTGATGAAATTGGAATTTTATCCCCTATTCAAATTTCCCTTTCCAATTTGCTTGAAAATATTGATTTACAAGGGAAATGAGTCGCTAAAGTGGATTTTCCTCTAGCATTTTGGAATTTCTTTACTTAACATTGTTTTAACTCACAACTAAAGATCCGAGAACTCAATTTAATCCACTACAAAACAATGTTGAGCTTACATGAATTTAGTTTATTTCACCTATTCCAAGTTCTTACTAAAAATTCTACTAACATACCTCTCCTTTGTATTTCATTGTTGGGACAGGGGAAGGTTACAACTCTACTTCTCAGGTATATCCTTTTGCTTCCTATTATTTCACATTATGTATCACACTTCGATATTGGTTTAAATTATCACATACGTTCTAATGCACTAGAGACTACATTGAATTACACTCTCAAATTCCTTGGTTGTATGAAACACAATTTATAACCCATTCCACGTCCTACAAAGGTGAATGGCCCTTAGGCCTCAATACTTGAACTTAGAGCTCCAATACCATTTGTCACATACCCCCTTGGGACAATATTACCAACTACTTACGATGTTCCACTTGATCCACAATGTGGACTTTTAGGTTCAGTGAATAGGCTTAGTTACTACATTCAAAATCAACCCTCCATGCATACATTACAACTCAGAGAAAATAATAATTCATGGGCATTGAACATGATAAGATTATGCATTTGGATTTCATGGCCTTTGATGGCTCAACACAAGCATTAATGGAAACATTGTTATAAACACACTATAGCTAGCATTGCCATATATCATGACCATAGTCCTATTGCCATAATCGAGAGTATTACTGACATATATCTTCTGCAATATGAATCATAGTGAATAAATAACTAAACACACCTCAGTGGATGCAATTCACTCCATGATGCATAATTCATAGCATAGATAACCTAAACCATAGACTATACAATTTCCAATTGTAAAAACATAATTATTCATCATACATAATTGTCCCATGCATAAGTATTCATAATCTTAAAACCAAGATAGCACATAAGTTTAAAGATGTGATACATAAAGAGTACGGAGCAACATACAATACATCCCAAGCAATTGAATCACACCAAGGTAACTGAAAGAAGGTCACTTGGAAAATCGAGCACCACCACCCAACCTAGAACTGACTGCCTCCAATTCACCACTGAGCCAAGAGTTCTGGCCATGGATCATCTGCCTTCTATTGATCTCTTCAATAGGTATTTAATACTCTCTTTCATAGGATGGTTTTCTTTAGCGATGTCCTCTTTTAGGTGGATATTTTTGTCGATTTTCCTAGGCTTTCCATGTAAAATCTTGTCTTTCTCTCCAGCTAGGCTTTTCCCATAAAAACTTGCCTTTCTCTCGTTTATGTTTTTCTTAAACTTAGTATCTTCCTCCAGCCAAGCAACTCAATGAATATTTATCTCCAAATCCATTAAGCTTATCTAGAATTGGATCTAGAAGTCCTATCATGAAATAATTATCCATTCCCGTTCACCAATAAGATTTCATTTGGCAAGAACCTCATCTCTTGGTGTCTCGTTTCCCAAGAAATTAATTTATCTTTATTTATTTAATAATAAAGTATTTACGTGGACCTAAATTTTCTTAGCTTAGAAAAATATTACATACAAAAAAAGCTTATTACAATTTAAACTTTTTTAACTTATATTTCAAAAAAAAATTGCTCAAAATATCTTATATCTCTATATTTTCATCTTCCAAACATTTTCCTATTAAAAAAAATTAAGTTATAATACCTTAGAAATAAATAAAATATTTGCCCAAAACATTGAGCATTTTAAACTCTTATACACCAATAACAACCTCTCTACAAACTGGAACGACCTAAATTTGAACGACCGAAAAATAAGTGAAAACTTTGACATATGTAGTTAGACGTGAGCTGACATGCATGAATTATCGAATTTTAGAAGTTAGGTTTAAGAGTCTGAAAACATATTTGATTCCATAGGGTTCAATGTGAAGTTGACCGCTTGGTTTGGAAGAGTTGTAAAATATAAAAACTGCACTCATTTCAGAATTCACCTCGTCACATGATTGTATTGTTTTTCCAACTTGGGTGTGTCTCATCGTAACCAAGTCGCCACACACGAGCACCTTCGCATGAGTCACAACTCCGTTCACAATCTCAACACTTCACCATTTCCACCGTTTCATCATGCATGGGGCACCCTCACCTGACCTCCCATCTGCACGCCCTCACCATGTCAACAGACTCACCTACATGCACGGCGCGCCCTACCCACGTCGCCCGTTCAGCACTTTGGTTGGTCATTCAGTAGACGCCCTACTTGGGCCGCCCATCGTGCACGCCTGCACAGACGCCCTCACTAGTCGCTCATCGTGCACACCTACCCGAACGCCCTCACCAGTCACCTGCACACCCTCGTTCAATCGGTGCCCATGCCTTCACCCGTGCATGCCTTTCTTCGACCAACGGGTGCTCCTCACCCTATGCCTGCTCACCCGATACCTTTGTGTGATAACTCATGTAGATTCACCCAAGACTTAGGTGCATCCAGCCACACTCCAACCTACACCCTGTATCTACAAACTACGCCTTACTTCGTGTTCAAATGTCGAACTTGCGATGCCTCAAATTGACCTCCATCGCTCCAATATATATGCTTACCACACGGTCGTGCTACTCCCTCAGCCGACCAGTGTAATTCATTAACCAACACTTTCGTCCAAGTTTGTGGTTGGTTGGCCCATCGACCAACGCCCTCAACATGACTTCTCCATCGTCGGCTTAGCATAGGTGAATGCCGAACGCTATCCCTTCTTCAATCTATCCATGAGTCATGTTGGGCACTTAGCCAATTATCCATGTGGCTAAAGCATGACCCATTCATCCACAATGATCATCATGTTCCTCCCTTGTCACGAGCGTTTGTACCTTCTACCATAAGGTCACAAACAACCACAACAAGTCTTGCAACAGTCAACAATCCTTGCTTCTCCATAGAAGGTTTCATCATACACATCCATGGTAAGATCCTCCCTAGCATCAGCAAAATAATTTTTCCCTTCCCTGCATATGGTCCATCTACCAAATGCTCAAGTGAAACACAAATATCAATACTTACTTCATCATCATCATGAGGCTCCTCCATGTGAGTATCCTCATTCATCCATGTTTGCAAACTGCACGATCCTGATTCAACTTGATCAATCTCAAGTTCATCCTCAATCATCACGACTTCCTCTTCCTTGTCAGCACAATCTACAACTTCATCTTGCTCCATTGTCCAACCAAGTTGAAGAAGTTCGTCTTCAACATTCTTTTCCAAGACTTCAAGTTCCTTCCAAATCTGGGGGTTCTCTTCCTTCATCCACTTCAACTTGTATAAGGTAAGAAAGAGCTTCCCTTTGCATTCTTCCAAACCTGCCATGCCTTGTTGTTCAGCTTGGTCCAAGCACGAAGCTTCTCCTTTGCTAAACTTGTTTCACCATTCACCTGAATCACCTTGATATTCCACCTATCACATGCAAAACTTGAACTCCATTTCATGTCCTCGGTCTTCATAGAATCAGCTCCTTGATTCAGTTCACCAACACTAGCTCCCCGGCGCTAGCTCCGATACCACTTGTCACACCCTTACACCTATGGTAGACTTTTAACCACTTATAATGAGGTGTGGCACTACCAATCATTTTCTTTTCACCAATACTTACGATTGTAGACTATGCCTAACATTCCATACTTAGTTTATTTTTCATTACCAAGCATTATTATTAGCCTTTATACAGTGAAAGCCAATAACATTCACATAAACAACATTATACAATAGAAATGCACAAAAGTATAAAGGAAGGGGCAACTCCCTACAATATGAGTCTTCCTAAATCAATATATTATACAATCGCCTTTTACAAGTACAAGTTAAATCTTGGGAAACTCCAAATTTACACTTAGCCAAATTTCCAACTTCGGCAAACTCGGTTGCCCAACTCGTTGGCGCCTTTGCATGGTCGCCTCACGACTCACCAACCCTTCATTCACCTCATCGCATTGTCGTATTGTTTACCCAACTTGGGCGTGCCTCGTCGTAACCAAGTCACCACACACGGGCGCCTTGGCATGAGTCACACCTCTGTTCACAATCTCAACACTTCACTGTTTCCACCGTTTCTTCGTGCATGGGGTGTCCTCGCCAGGTGGCCCATCTTCATGCCCTCACCACGTCAACTGGCTGACCTCTGTGCATAGTGTTCCCTAACTGGTTTTCCCATTCAACACTTTGGTTGGTCGTTCAGCGGACGCCCTATTTGGGCCACCCATCGTGCACACCTACTCGGATGCCCTCACTGGTCACCCACACACCCTCATTCAACCGGCGCCCACAACTTCACCTATCCATGCCTTTCCTCAACCAGTGGGCACTCCTCACCCTACGCCTGCTCACCTGATACTTCGTGCGATAACTCGTGTAGCCTCGCCTAAGACTTGGGTGCATCCAGCCACACTCTGATCTGCACCTTGTATCTATGAACTATGCCTTACTTTGTGTTCGAAGGTCGAACTTTTGTTTCTTTAAATGGACCTCCATCGCTCCAATATATATGCTCACCACACGGTTGTGCTACTCCCTCGGTCGACCCGTGCAATTCATCAACCAATGCTTTCATCCAAGTTTGTGGCTGGTTGGCCTATCGATGAACGCCCTCAGCATGACTTCTCCATCGTCAGCTTAACATAGGTGAACACCCATGCTATCCACCATATAAACTCATAACCACTCCAACACTTCACATAATTTCAAGTGTCGCTCTTGCGCTCTCCTTTGCACTTCGCACTGGCAGGTGAGTCAAGGACTACAGGTCCTTACAATAGGAGTCAGGGTGCAAGGTGCACAAACAGAGCCCAGTCGCACACCTATATGGCCAACAAGCAGGCCATCAGAAATAGTGAAATGAAGCCATAGAAAGAGGGTTGAAAATAGAGGAAAGAACCAACATAACTTACATGAGAAAGTCGAGCTTGTGTGAACCAGAGGAGAGAAACCATGAACAGAAGTTATGGTCGCAGAGTGCTCACTGCTCACAAGGAGTAAGAGTTGTTAGCACTGGAAGAAAACAAGGAGAAAGAGACCAGCATGGAGAGAAAACTTACCTTTGTTAATTTCCGAATAAGAGCCGAGAATGGAGCCACTCCACAACTGCAACCTATGGCAGGAACCAAGGAAACAATCAAATGGAGAAGCAAGTGCATTGAAACCAACAACATATAACAGAAGTCTACAGCCGAAAAAGTAAGTAGAGCTGAGCCAAATAGAAACCAGAGACTGAGACCTAGGGTTCCAGACCCAGAGCCGAGAAAACGAGCACAGAACAAGCAACATTGACAGCATACACAGGAGGAGACCCTTAGAGAAATGCATGTCCAGGCATGGTGAAACTAAACCACTGTAAACAACCAGAGCTAGAACCTTTGTTTCGCAGAACAGTAGAGCAAAATGAACCAGAGACCTTACCTCACAAACAACAAAGTGAAACAATAGTGAAATGAAACCACTGAGGGTTTTGGGGGTTTTGTAAGAGGCGGGAAGGAATGAGCCCTAAGACCAAGACACCTATCCTCCAAGCATTTAATCCATAGTAAAACGCCATTAAGTCAACCAACCACATAATTGACATTAAAACAAATCAACAGTTAATTATTCATGCACGGGTGTAAAAAGTGTTGAACCCATCACTAAACGCACAACGGAAAGCTAGGTATTAGTGTCAACGCTGCCAAAAATCAGAATTGGGAGAAAAATAAACGACCTTCGGGTTTTACCTAAGGGTTTTAGATGAAACATGATGGCAACAAATAACTGAATTGTCATCGAGTAGTTAACACTTAGGGTGGTATATGTTTATCATTAGATAAAGTATTTGATTAAATTTAAAGATCAACATATACAACATTTACTACATTTACTGCTTAGTGGCATGTGTGGCACATCAGCTTATTTAGATTGCTGATTTGTTGAATATTCGGCAATCACAGACATAGGCATGATCAAATAATTAACAGCGCGAGATAAATCAGCAATTGAGATAAATATTCGGCAATCACAGACATAGACATGGTTAATTAAAAGCACCGGATAAATCAAGAATCGAGATAAAGATGCCCTGCATTGCATGTGACTTATTTTCTAATAAATAACCCTTTATCTAAACTAGTTTTTCTTCATCCTCTGAGTCGTAGACCAGGACCAAACTTGGGAACTAATTACATTAATGAAAATGCAAACATCCTACTTTCTTCTACATCTATCAAATCCGATAAAGGTGAGTGGTCCAGCAGACTGTGCCCAATTCTGGTTAGTGCACTCTAATGGCGTCAAATTCAACTTTACATTGAAGAGAACATATTTTAATGGATTTTTATATTTAGGTCGATAGGCCTTCCTTTGAGTGAGACTTTCATCGTCCTTTTCTTTCTAAGGTTGACACCTGACGTCCACATTCGGTGGGCATAGAGTGGGAAAATTGTTCATATGTGTTGTGCAATTTCTGTTTATTCTCAGTGATTTTTGAGAACTTCCCGCAAAACCTCAACGGAAAACAGTTATGCCAACGCCTTTCTCCATAATGATGGCGATCTTGTATCTTCACCCACTACGTGAAGCCAACAGAAATATTCACAAATTTGTTACAAATTCCTGTAATCCGTGAACAAAACATTACAAATTACTGAGAAGGAAATTTAAAGTTAGCAGCGATGGGGTTTTTCGAGACACCACCTTCCTTTATTTCTCACAATATGACATAGTAGGTGAAATGCCTGAACTGGAGTGATTTTTATTTAATAATTGGACAAGGAACAAGCGCTTTCTTTGCGTGCAAGAAGCTTCCGCCAGAGACGTCTTCCTCCCTTCACTTGCTTCGGGTTTCCACTTCAAAGTTCTTTCCAAGGTAAATATCATTATAGTCAGCTCTATAATTCTCTGAACTTTATCTCAATTTTAACATCAAATTTTTCCCCTTCACACTCCTACACTATTTTCCTTTCAGCGGCAAACCCTAAATCCTGCATTTGCTTCTGCTAGAGTCTTTTGAAATTACTGTTATTTCTTTTAAATGAATCTATGAAACTGGCATGTATAACCCCTTGCAAGCCAGCTATTTAGTGCTGAATAATTCCAGTTGCCTACACTTGTGTAGAGCAACTCCACCGTTTCAACCAATTGAAATTCCTGTTGTAATTGAAGTGTATCACAACTCAAGAAGTAATATGGTGAATCTCAATTAATGCCTCCAACAAATAATTATTATTTCTCATAGTGTCTAAACTAGTCCAGAAAAACACATGAATTTTCCTGAATGTGGGCTAGAAGTAAGCTTCCCCTAAGAGAGAATAATAAAATGGTGCATGGACATACTCCCATAAGGGGTTTGCAATTTGTTTCAGCCTTTTCATTTTCTCTAACAATCCAAATGTCATAGTAATAAGAATTGCAATCACATAAGAGCGTGAGATTCCTCTGAAATGTCTCATGAGATTGTACCTAAGAAGTTTTGAATTTTAACCCAATCTAGGTGCAAGACAATATGATACAACTACATCTACATTTGCACATAAGCTTTTCCACAATGATCCCCACACTCATCCAGAAATGCTACCACTGTTTTGTAGTGCACAAGCATAAAGTCACATTTGTGTTGAGCAATGAGCAGCATGGGGCTATATGCCACTCAACTCACTTGAGGGTGGGAAGGCTGACTTTCTCTTCGGATAACAGTACAAACATTTTTCAATTGACATGAACATTATCCAATTGATACCCCATCTATATTGAATTCATTTTCTGAAATTCCCATCCAGTCCTGTTGCTGCACAATTACATAACCCGAAAGATATATTTGTTAGCAAGAAAGTGAATAGGACAGAACATAGACCTAGATTGTTTAAATGATAAAACCATGAATCACCAGCAGAAGCATCAACAACATACTTTTCTTGTTTTTAGCATGTACCATATTCATTCACAACAGGGTCATTGAAAATATTCTTACAACACAATTCATTCTGATAAGTGAACAAATGTATGCATGTTATAATTGTAGCCACACAAATTAGAAGGTGCGCATACAAAAATGTATGTTGGTGCATAATTTTGTTTCCAATAAACTTCAATTTATTGTTTTCACAAAAGAAAACAGCCTAATCCAATGCATTCCCCTAGTATGTGTGAAGTCCCATGCATATAAATTAATGTGAATGGAACAAGAAAATTCATGCAATGCAATAATGGGGTGTTTTCCTTTAGAATCTTAGACCAAAACTACCGCGCAATTTTGTTTTTCCATGCTTATATATGAAATACATGTTCTAAACTTTTGTTGGTCATATATTAAAAAACTGTGTTCATAGTACTGCTTCACACACAATATGTATGCAAGAAAGTGAATAGGACAGAAGATAGACCGAGATTGTTTAAATGATAAAAGTGCACATGATCAAAGAAGTTCAGCACCATGGTCTTAAATTGCAAGAAGTGATGAAACTTGAGAAATGATTTGAAACTAAAGGGGAAATAATATTGAGGAATACATACCTGTTTAAAGAGGAGATTCATGAGATCTTCTCAAGGAAAATGGTCACAAAGTGTGTCACACTCAATTTTTGGAGTCAATCCAAAATCTGATGCACTTTTGTCCTTCAGCCTCAGCCCGCTATCAATTCCTAAAAGTTCACCCCGACTTTGAGCATTACTGAGCATCCCACGATATCCAACAATTTGTAACCTGCTTGAATGATTTGGTCCTTTCCCAATGAACCCAAAACTCCTAACCTGTCCTGGATCTTGAACAATAGGAACATTCAAGCCGTGGGTTCTATGAGAAGCTTGGCCATGACATGGGCTCAAGATAGAAGTACATGTTTGACTTAAATCTTGATTCATAGACACATTTTGCACTTGCCAACCTTGCCTACCACTCTGGCTTAAATTCTGACCAATACCACTTGATGTGCCAAAACTTATTCCAGAATTACGTAGAGTTGGAGAACCAACTATGTCACTTATGCCACCCAACCGTTTAATTCTTGAAATGTTCATTCCACCTTCAATATCA
>Ga0068628_1001101_pt1 | contig 10900 bp, 14 predicted proteins | sample InSIn2gowninarea_FD_77431 | JGI IMG/M metagenome (GOLD analysis project Ga0068628, IMG submission 77431) | Clean room microbial communities from NASA Spacecraft Assembly Facility at Jet Propulsion Laboratory, Pasadena, California, USA -... ... | reverse complement strand
TGAATGCATCTATTCCTATCCGCTTGCCATCCCGAACTGGCGATAAACCTGAGAAACCAATAACAAACTTAAGAAATTGAGAAACTTAAAACAACACCTCTAGCATCCTTTCCATATAGGAATCTGGAAGCAAACAAATCGATAGCATATCGTCCTCGTCCATATCGTGATCGGGATGTGGGGGGAGGCTTGGTTGTTTTAATATAAAGAAGAGGATACCAGTTGAAAAATAGGAGGGCAGGGAGAACCTTTCTTGCACCGGTGACGGGTAAGGAAGAGCACGAGAAGGAAGAGATCGGTTCAAAGAAAGAGTGATGGAGAAAGTGCAGCAAAGGCAGGGGTAGGAGTAGGGCTCAAATAAGCCGAGCTAGGGTGGGGTGATTGGGTTAACTAGGATAGGTTCGGGTGATCTTGGCTTTATATCTTTAGCCCGAGTCGGTTTGACCTAAATAAACACGCTCACGTATATCTTAAAAACCAGATAAAAGGTTCGGGTGATCTTGGCTTTATATCTTTAGCGCGAGTCTGTTTGACCTAAATAAACACGCTCACATATATCTTAAAAACCAGATAAAAGTTGGATTCTCTAACTCCCTTAGATACTCTGGATTTTCTTTTCTAGGGTTAGGCATGAGACATGCTCTGAGAGGCTTTGGTATAGCACGCGAAGCCTTAAGCACCAGCTCTCCTAGGCAACAACAGTCTATTCTTTCAATCTTTGCCTTATTGGACTTGTCTCTTTTTATCACTTTGGCACGCTGATCTGAGACCAGGTTTTGAGAAGGAAACTCATTCTCTTTATTTTTCATCTTCTCTCTTTCAATCTTTGTTTCTATTACTGGGTGTGTCATGACTTTCAAAGTGTGGTCGTTCTGTTTATCTCTCTTTTCTATTATTTTTTTTTTATTTTTATCATTCCTACAAATACTAGGTGTCTTGAATGATCTTCGTACATAGGCTTCTATGGCTCTAAGATTTAGAAAAGCAACGAGTTTTCCATTGTCCGCCCATGCAGTTAACCTTTGATGTTTCTTAAAAAATAACTTCTGAAGTCTGCAAACAATGATGTTTCTTAAAAAATAACTTCTGAAGTCTGCAAACAATATAGTTGCAGAGATGACATCAACCTTTCTCCAGGGTGGTAGATTTATCTAGAAAATTATAGGCTGGTAGGCTTATTAGAGGTTCACAGCGCCGTAACTACTAAGCCTTGTTCAGAAATTAAAAATATGGAGTTTATAAGTTTTCCAGGATATTACCCACCTCTGCAGCTACCCAGCTCTACAGATTACGCCTCAGCTCATTAACTTATCGTTGAATAACTTATATTTCACTGAAATTTTAAAACTTTAAAAGTGCCAAGTGTGTTAATAAAATAATAGAAAAGCATTAGCTTTCTAATAAATAGAAAAAACATGGGATTGACTAATTATCCAATACTGAGAACTCAAATTAGCTTGCAACTATGCTCACTCATTATGCATGTCCTTTTTGCAGGATGCAAGATATGTCTTCTTAAGCCTTCTTTATGGGTCCCTTTTCTTCCAGATCCATTTAGAGATCGAAACCCAGGTGCAGTTTAAATCCCACAAACAACGAAGGTAGGTACAAGAAAATAAGGGCATGTGTAGATCCAGTAGCTTGAAGGTAGGTACAAGAAAATAAGGGCATGTGTAGATCCAGTAGCTTTTTTTTTTATAGCTGAAGAAACATAACGAGCCTAGAGGGCATCTTGGGGTACAAAATGAAAGGATTTCCAACCGAAAGTATACAAAGCCACAGTGAATTCAGAGGGAGAGGAAGCGTTAAGAGGGCTCGACCACCCGGGCTTTATAACTAGTTATGCTTAAATTAGCTATTGAGCTGTCTGTGCCACGAGGTCTTCAATTAGGTATGGATCCATATCTAGGGTAGGTAGGTATGCTAGGCAAGCTGTGGTGGAAAAGCGGGGCTCTGCTACTGATGCCATAACCGATTCAACTGCTATAAGTGGTACTACTGAAATTGTTATGGTTTACTCGAATGTTGTTGCTTCAATAGGTGGTGAAACTTCCCTAGAGAAAGAAGACAATGGTCGAGAAGGACTCGTGGAAGATGCCATAGGCGCTGCTTTATAAGTCTATTATGAAATTTGATAAAAATGGCAATGTTTGTATTAATGAAAGTAAAACCCATTGGTCAGCTCTACGAATGAGAGTCTGAACTAGGAGAATCTGGCTCTAAAGAACGCTCTACATTGGTCATCAACATTACACATTAAATAGAATACATGGTTTTACAAAAGTTAGAACAACATCCTCACAAATAGAAACTATTTCCTATCCTGATGCTACGTGAACCAACTCTACCTATTCTAGGATATTCTCCATTATCTTCAACATTACCCCTTAATGGAGAATGGGTTCACATATATGCCTAACATCTCCCTAAACATTTGAAATTTTACTTTTCCAAGGGGCTTAGTGAAAATGGTCGCAAAATTATCACATGTATTACAATATTCCAGATAAATTTCTTTAGTTTGCACTTTCTCCCTTACAAAATGGAATTGAATATCAATATGTTTCGTGTTTTTGTGAAACACAGGATTATTGGCTAGCTTGATTGAACTATTATTGTTGCATCTGATTGTTGTTGCAACTGTCTATTCTTCCCCAACATTCTAGAGAAGTCTTCGCAACCAAACTACCTTGCACGTTGCTACACAAATGGCTTGATACTCTGCTTCTACTGAAGATAAGGAGACTTTGTTCTACTTCTTGTTGCTCCAAGTGATCACCTCAGATCCAAGACTAAATGCATAACCTTGTAGATACCTCAAAACATTCTTCACTGCATTCCAGTGGCTTTCAAGTGGCTTAGACATAAATTGGCTTAACATGTTGTCTGCATAAGCCAAATCAGGTCTAGTGGTGGTTAGTTAGATCAAACTCCCAACGAGTTGTCTGTAAAGTGTTGCATCTGCCGCTTTTGAGCCATCCTCACACTGCAATTTGATGTTCTGCTGCAATGGTACCGGTGCAGACTTACACTGATCCATTCTAAACTTTTCTAACAGTTCTTTGACATACTTTGCTTGAGACATAAATTTTTGACCTAAATATCTTTAGATCTCGAGACCTAAACAGTATTTGAGTTCACCAAGATGCTTCATCTCAAAATCTATGACATCTTGTACTTGATTTCATCAATTAGATATATAGCATCACCTATAATTATCAAATCATCTACATATAATGAAATCAACACTACACACCCTTGTTCATCTTTCATGCTGTAAAGATTAGGGTCATTCTTACTTCTATTGTAACTAGCTTGTAGAAAAAATGAATCAATTTTCTCATACCATGACCTAGGAGCTTGTTTTAGTCCATAGAGTGCTTTCTTCAACCTACAGACTAAATGTTCTTTTCCCTTCTGGACAAACCCTTCCGGTTGCTCTAAATAAACCTCTTCTTTCAGTTCTCCATTCAAAACTGCAAACTTTACATCTAATTGGTGCATCATCCAACGTTTCTTGGTAGATAAGGCAATTAACATTATGATGATATTCAATTTAGCTACAGGGGTGAAGGTGTTTTCATAATCTATCCCTTCTTTTTGTGTGTACCCCTTCGCAACCAACCCAGCTTTTAGTTTTTCTATAGTTCCAATTGCATTGATTTTTGGTTTATATAACCGTTTGAAACCTATGACCTGTTTTCCTCTAAGAAGTTCTACCAATTCCCAAGTTTTGTTTTTTATTATTGAACCATATTCCTGTTCCATGGCTATTTTCCATTCATTACTTTCATTTGCTTCTTTATAACTAGATGGTTCGACAACATTCATCATACTAGTTATAAATGCATTTTCCCTATATCTTGCAGGCATTTGAGCTTTCCTCCCTGATCTCCTAAGTGGTGGGCTGGTGGTTTCAAACCTTATTTATTCCTGCTACTGCTGTTGTTGTTGTTGTTGTTGTTCATCCTCTGCTTTTGTTTGCTGCTGATCTTGATTGTTCTCTGCATCCTCTTCTTCAAAGTAGGGAATGTCCCATCCATCATAGTGCTTATTAGTTTCTTCACCATCCTGCTCATGGAATTTAACATCTCTACTAACAAAGATCTTTTAAGTAGAGGGATTAAATAATCTGTATGCTTTATATGACAAACAATACCTTATAAGAGTGCATCTGATGGCTTTTGAGTCTAATTTCTTTCTATCTTCCTTGGGTATGTGGGTAAATGCTTTACATCCAAATATTCTTAAGTGTTTTACTGCAGGCTTATATCCATACAAAGCTTCAAAAGGAGTTTTAAACTCAAGACTTCTTGTAGGACTCCTATTTTTTAAATAAACCACAGTACTCACTGCTTCAGCCCAAAAACCATTTGAAAGATTCTTACCTTTCAGCATACTTCTCACACATTCCACCAAAGTTCTGTTCTTCCTTTCTATTACTCCATTTTGCTATGGAGTATGGGGTACTGTAACTGTTGCAAAATTCCATGATCTTTACAATACTTGATCAGCTCATCTTTCCTGTATTCTCCCCCTTGATCAGAATGGAGAATTTTTATCTGTTTCCCTGTTTGTCTTTCAATCACATTTTTAAACTGCTTAAAGTATTTGAATGTATGACTCTTCTTACTTAAGAAATACACCCAAGAAAAATTTGTACAGTCATCAATAAACAGTAGGAAATACACTGCATCGCCTAATGATTTTGTCTACATGGGACCACAAAGGTCCGTGTGCACTAACTCCAGTATATCCCTCTATTTCTTTTCTACTCTAACAGGGAATTCTTCTCTATGCATTTTTCCTAAAGTACAAGCATCACAATCATTATATACTTGCTTTAACATAGGAATATCTCTTACCATTTCTTTCGTCTGTAGTAACAACAAATCATTGTAACTGATGTGGCCGAATCTCTGGTGCCAAAGCTCTTCTGTAGTTAGGCTCGTTGATGTTAATGCTTGAACCAATGTAGGTCTCACATCCAACTTGTACAATCCTCTTGTTCGGATTCCTGTAGCAATTGTCTTCATTCCATCTAGAAAATGGTTAATGTAACAGTTGGATTTAAAGAATTCAACTTTCAAATCTTGATCAGTAATCATTGATATAGAAATCAAGTTCTTTGTTATGCCAAGCACATATATTACATTATAAATTTGTTTAATATTACCATAACGTAGAATGACAGAAACTTTCCCACATCCTTTGATTTGATGACTTTTGTCATCACCTAGGTAAATCTTTGCACCTTCGTTGATCTCTTTAAAATCCTCCAGCCAGTGCTTGCTCCCTATCATGTGTGTTGATGCTCCTGAATCTACATACTAAATTTCTGCATCAACATTTTCATCACGATCTACCATGAACAACCTCAAATTCTGCACCTGATCACTATTCGCGAGATGACCTACATGTCTCTTTAACTTCTGTTGTTCTTCATAATACTTCTTTTTCCTACATTCCCTGACAATATGACCCAATTTTATGAAATAAAAACATCTTGTTTCAAAGTAGTTTTTATTCGAATGCATACCATGGGTCATATTTGGTCGTTTCTGTGAACTTGCTTCGTTTTTCTGTTGTGGACTCCCTTTCCCTTTCTAGAAGTTCTTCTTTGCCATCAATGCAATATCGGCACTATGGGGCTCCAGAGTTGATCTCCTCTCTTCTTCCTGCATTAGTATACCTGTCAGTTCTTCAAAATGTGGGACCTTTTCTCTGGCATTGATCGCAGTGATGAACATCTGATAATCATCAGTGACATCATTCATTGTAATGGTCACAAGAACTCTATTGTCCATTGTATGACCAATATCTGATAATTTTGTTTTCAGATCCTTGATCCTTGCTACGAATGAAGCAATCGTTTCATTCTCCTCCATCATCATGGAGAGGATCTTACTCTTGAAGAACAAAAGATGATTTCAATTTTTCATCTCATACAATTCCTTCAGAATTCCCCAGATCTCGTTAGCTGACTTACCTTCTCTGATGTGCGATATAATAAAGTCTTTCACTGACATCTTTAACATTGTCCTTGCTCTCTTTTCTCGTTTCTCCCAATTTAGGATTGTTGCAGATCTAGTTGCGGGCTTCAGCTCATCTCCATTCACAATCTGCAAAGCACTCTGCGCTTCTAGCAAAGTCAGCATCTTAAACTTCCAATTTGCATAATTGGAACCATCAAGCTTGTTATGCTCGTTCATGCATGCTTCAAAATATTGTTATTCATCTTGGCAATTTAGAAAAAAAGTTTTAACAGGTAAAAGATGTTAAATTTACCCCAGATCTGTGATAGAGACAGATCACTATTGTTCGATCTCGTAGCACATGCGCAGATCATGGTGGCTTCCTTCTTAGCCTCTAGACAACCTTCTGTTGTCAGCTACAGCCTTGTTCTCTGCTTCCCCACTCAGCTTCTCTTACAGCTACAACCTTGTTCTTGGCTCCCTTTGCAATTTCTTTGATTTACACGATCGTTGCTGATATTTGCCCGATATCTGAGACTAGTCACTGATAAACACCAATTTTTTGAGACTAGTTGCAACCGTCACCGATATTTGCCCAATATCCGAGACTAGTCGCTAAAATATGCTCAATTTCAGAGATCGTAGCAATTTTTCATCAATTTTCCGTGACCATCGCGGTTGATCGTCGCGGCTATACATTCAAAACCTACAACGATTTGATAGTGATCGTCGCGGATGTCCACTCAAAACCTGCGACGATTTCGATTCAAAGAACCACCCACGAGCCAGTGTATAGGTTCCTCATCCCTATGCTCTGATACCATCATAAAAATGGCAATGTTTATATTAATGAAAATAAAACCCAATGTTCAGCTCTACGAAAGAGAGTCTAAACCAGGAGAGTATGGCTCTACAGAACGCTCTACATTGTTCATCAACATTACACATTAAATAGAATACATGGTTTTATGGAAGTTAGAATAACATCCTAAGAAGTAGAAGCTAATTCCTATCCTGAAGCTACATGAACCAACTCTATCTATTCTACGATATTCTCCATTATCTTCAACAAAACTTAACCAAGAGATTTGAATTTAACATTAAATGTTTCTAAATAATGTTAACTCCATAACAACATTAAATTAGCATGAAATTGAAATTCAAAACATTTTATCCTAAGTTTTCAGTAAGAATCTAGAAGAGCATACTCTTGCCCGCAATAAGAATTCGAAACCAAAACATTGGATAAAAAAATGTTTCCTTCAATATTTATGTTGAAAGATTGGTTAAAACAACAAATATTGTGGTTGATTAACGCATTTAATATGTTGTGCTTGATCAACCGGTTTAATGTTTGGTCAATGCCGAACAAATAGAACTAATAAGATAGTGCATGGAAAGAATTCCAACCGTATAATTAAACTGCTGTGAGACATCAAAGCTCAGAACATCTCAATTATAGGGATTCGATAATTCAAATTCCAAAACCTTAAGGAAAACTTATGCTATGGAAATTGAAACCATGCTATGGAAATTGAAACCATTTGATTTGACGCACTATTTAATGATGTACCTAAAATATAATTTCAAATAAAGACTTTGGCACAAAGAGGCACAATGCCTTTCTAAGATTACAGGCAGATTATGGATCTGTGTGACCAAAGCACATCAGAGGATAAGGCAAAGATGGCAGAATTCTACCTACATAACATGGCCCTCACAAACATGAAAGTGTGGGACCCCAATGCGAGGCTAGGGGACCTACAACTAATGGTCATAGCCTCATGGATGAACCATGAAGAGTTGAGGGCAAAAAAAATAAGAAGATTAATGATAAAAGAGTAGAGTGAGCCATTAATAATAAGAGTTGAGCCATCAAATCCCATGGCACTCATCAGCACATACAATCTACTTTCCAATAATCCTTAGATTGCCCCTAGATATATAAGTGATCGGGCACAAGCCATTGCATAGTTTGAGGATATGCAAAGACTACTTGGGGATGACCGTGTGCATGCATGCATGAGGAGATGGAACACCGTACCACACAGTTTGCAGATTAGGGAATATCATTCCCCCATGAGGATGAAGGAGGCATTAAGAAGAGTGCCAATGTACAAGCATTCCATGTAAAGGCTGAAGGTCAACTGGATTGGTCTCAAACTGAGTCCCCCACTACTATTAGGCATACTGGAAGGTAGAAGAGAAGAAGAAGAGGAGGAGCAGTGGGAAGAGATAGAAATGAAGACACGATCCTATGATAAGCAAGAGGAGACCACATCAAAATCTTGGGATGCTAGGGAGGCCACCAAGGCCATAAAAGATGAAGATATGGACTAAGTTGCTTAGAGGATGAGAAAAACCTTCAGTAGGGGGTGAGATGAGCTTCATAAATGGGTAATTATATGTGCTTATTTTACCTCCTAACCTAGTCAAATCAACCATTATCCTAGCTTATTGTATGATTTTCTGATTATATTTATGCTTATGGAGTGAGTTGAGTTAGTTATGATGCTATGTGGTCTAACATGTGTTTAATGTAGATTATTAATGAATTTTCAAGTCAAAGTCAAGGATCGAGTGGAAAAAGGGCAACAATAACTTAAAGTGGACAAAGGAAAGGACTTATAGGAGGGAATCCCACTCAATTATTACTCCTCACTTTGAATTCCCCTTCATTCAGCTCAGAGTACAAGCAGCCAAATCATGCACTAGAAGGCAGTCGAGCAAGTGGAGGATGACTGATGATTATCTTGAGTTTTGGGAGCCAAGACTCCCTAATTTTAAGGAAGATGTTGGTAGCTTCATTTGTATAAATAGAGAGGCCTAGGGTCTCATTAGGGTCAGATTTTTGTTGAATTTTTTCTTATGTAAACTCTGCTCCAACTTCGAGCTCATTATTTTTGAGACAATTTCATGCAATCTTGTTATTGTTTTGATAATAAAGATGGAATCTTTTTTGGGATAACACTTAGTTACCTCAGAGGGATGAAGGTCTTGGGTTAGGGCCCAATCTAAGCAGCCAAGCTCCTCTTTACTTTTATTTGTATGTTGTATTTTAGTTTGTAGATCAGGTTGTTGTTAAATGTATTTTTTGTTAGAAAATTATATATTACGGAGCAATGGAACACATAAAATATTGCAAAAATATAAACACAGAAAATGCATAAAACAAGAGAGACGCAGATATACGTGGTTCACCCAGTTTGGGCTATGTCCACCCTGAACAGCCAGTCCTTCCTTTCTATTATCCAACAAAATGAGGAGACACAACCTATAGCAAATCCATTGTAATATCCTCTGTTTTCTCTCACAATCTCACCTCTCTACTTCTTGCTTAGAGAATACACATCTATTACACAGCCTCAAATACAATGCCCTCATACAAAGAGAGGGGTTACCTTCTAGGGCAAAAATCCCTAAACTAAACATAAGTTCTACCATCAGATCATCTGCCTAATGAAAAGCCCAGATTGAGTAGAAATTACTATACTTTTACAAGGAAATTTTACATCTATTTTTGGCTTCGGGGGCGCTGCCCCCGAACCCCTGCCAGGGGACCACTAGCCCTCGGACCCCCCAGCCGATGGGGATCGGCCCGCCCGGACCCCCGCGGGGGGGACAAGTCCCCACCACACCCCCTTGCGTGGAGGGGTGTACAAACTTCCTAGGGTATACATCCAGCTGAAATAAAGACCTCTGAACAATCATGCTCCATACCCAATATTTCTTTGATGGTTAAGAATAGGCTACCTTTGATGACTCAGTAGTTTGCTTCCATTTGTGTTTTTTGTAGTAGGTGAGGCAGTGATAAAGGGAAGATTCAAAATACTAGAAACAGTGCCTTGGCCTCTCTTCTTCCCTTTGGGACCATGATTTGAGGCAAAAACCCTTTTGCTGCCCCAAAAACATAAATTTTCCTCATTCATAGGACTTCTAGTGTTTGCAGCTTTTTAGTAGGTTAATAGTCTAGTTCTGCTTTCTTCAAATATTTTTCATCATTCTCACTTCTTTATTTGCAATAGTCTTCTTTCATGCTTTTTTTTCTTGCAGCATTTCTCAGCGTTTCCTTTCATAGATCATAGTTTAGACTAGTTTGATGCAAAACTTGTTTTTCTAGATGCACTCAATTCATTGCTTATTTGATCTTATTGGTTGACTATCAGTTCCTTTACAACAGATCTCTTCTTACAGTACACTAGCTTATCAGCCATCACATCCTCCATCTGATCCATGCCCTCCAGGTCGCCCAAACCTCACCTCAATTCTGTCTTAATTTCCTACATATTCCATAGAACTTCTTCCTCTCTCTTTGAGCAAACTCAATTATCCTCTTAGACCCTAGGCACCCTAACACATCATTCCAACCTTCATCCAACTTTTCCACCCACTCTCACACCCTCAAAATAGTGAAAACTGCTCTCGGCCTCCTCATGTCGACCTCTTGTAGTGACCCTGTTTTCCTCCTGTAGATTTCCTTTGTCCTTTTGTAGATTTTCTTGTAGGTTTTCTCTTGAAGGCCGAGTGTGGGAAAAGCCTTCAGAAGGCCACATGAGACCTCATAGGACCCATCTATACCATCCTACTTCCTCTCAAATCCGAAAACCACCCTCAGATGCCACCTATTCGCTGCCACATTCACATACAGTAAATTACATGCATGCCAATTTCACATAAAAATACATAAAATTCAAAAAACATATTTACTTCCCAAAATAGCATAGTTAGATGTTGTTTACTTCTTTCAATAGGTAATGGCATTCCTTTCATAGTTTTCATAAGGCTTTCTGCAAAAGTAGAATTAGTTGGTTAATTAAAGTTGACTAGGTTTACTTTACATTTTAGTTTTTCTCCTTTCTATCCATTTCGTTCTTCGCTATGCTTGTCTGTCGCATTCCTCCCGCGATCCATTTCTTTCCTCACTG
>Ga0068628_1001096_pt1 | contig 10914 bp, 2 predicted proteins | sample InSIn2gowninarea_FD_77431 | JGI IMG/M metagenome (GOLD analysis project Ga0068628, IMG submission 77431) | Clean room microbial communities from NASA Spacecraft Assembly Facility at Jet Propulsion Laboratory, Pasadena, California, USA -... ... | reverse complement strand
CCACACGATAAATCATTTCACTTGACATATATATTTATGACTTCATGCTTTAGGAAGCAGCTCTTACAGATACATATGGGCACATCAACCCCAACCTACAAATCAATACTATTAGGGCCCATCAAACCGTAATTCAATTGTTACATGCCCTAAAGAAGTCAACCATCAGAATGCCTAGCTTCCCAAGAAGATTCACGACTAAAATCATCTGAAAACTACCTCTAAGAAGATCAGCGTAGGCAAGCCTTCATTAGGGTGCGTTGCAATGCAGAGCATACACTGATAGGGTGCTATGTAGAGCACTTGAGCCCTTTTTGGCCTGCACTAAGTGAATTTGAGCGAAATTACACTGGGGTTTGGGAATATTCTTATCCATTGGATGCATCTAGAAGTTTCCCAAGTTTATCTACTCCTTTGAGCTCATATTTGGATGAGCAAGGGAATTAAGGAACATCAATCCCTTTATCCCTTCCTCCATGGAACTAAATCCTAAGTTTGGGAGGGCATTCATTATCACCATTTATGGCATAACTTCCTTCATTCACCTATAAAAATGCCACTCATCTAAGTGATCAGGGGTCTGGAAACTATTGAATTATAGGGAGATGATGTTAGTATTAGACTTGAGTTGATTTCAAATATTTTAATGATGTCAAAATGTCTTGCTTGTTATGGGGAGAGGATGGGAATGAATTGGAGGAGTGATGTTGAGTCGAGCAAATTGGGTTGTAACTCTTCCTTTCACTAATAAAGTGTTCAAAGCTTTCTCCATGTGCTTGTGTTATTCATTTATGCTTTCATATGCGTATCATGTACTTGATTCCATGCTATGTTTAATCAATAGATCATTATCATATGCTTTGATCGATTTTTGTCTTCTGTCTATGTGCAAGTACTGTTCAAGTAGATTAAGTATAGAGAGGAGTGACAGAATTGATCAAGGGAGATAAGGAGTAAGTGAAAGCTACAAGTAGGCTTCTTTACCTCTTATTTAATCTACTGATCATAGAAAAAGTAGAGAATGCTTTACACTATTGTTCTAGACTTAGCCACTAGTCTAGGGGTTTAAGCATTTATCCGTAGACACTAAAACTTCCCAAAACAAGGTTGTTTAATGAGATTTAATATGATTGGAGAGAAAAATCTATTAAATCACACATTGTAGAAAAGCACTGAGCAAGAGTGAAAAAAGCACCGCAAGAAAAAAAAAAGCGAGATTTAACAAAAAAAGGGAAGATAGTTTTTCGAAATATAGGAAAAATGCTACGCTATTGGGCTGGCAGACCCTAGAAAGCGAGACACCAATAAGGAAAGTCTGCTAGGGAAGCAAGGAATTAAAATACCTTGCCTAGAATAACAAGACATTATTGATTATGGGGTAAACAAATCTCAACCTGGGGGAGAACCTATGGTGAAAGGTTCATGGTTGGGTGGAAAATTGTTCATCCCAAATTAATTCAGTTGATCACGGTCAGAAATTTTATTATTGGTTATTGAAAATAGTGTTCCTATCCTACTTATTATTAGTTTGGAAATCCATTATGTTTCGTTGATTATAATCAAAAAAAAATTATGTACACAGTGAGTATATCTATTATTGAGAATTTTGTTGCATGTTATAGCTATATCTATCATTGGAAACTTTTTTGCATTCTGAATTATAGAACTAATTATGATGTTGTCTAGAAGTACTATACTAATTAATTTTTGTATAGGACATATATCTCAAGAGGATTTTACGCATGGTTTCTCATCTCAGCTAAAAAAATAAGGTGTTCACTGGAATTAAGAGTACTTCTATGGTATCGTTGTATGATAGCATTTGTGTTCGATTATTTGTATATCGATCATTATGAATGTACAAGTGGCATAATTGGTGATTTTTTATTTATTTATACACACACGGGTAAACATCTGTTAATATGAATAACTTGTGATGCCAAATTAGATTAACAAGGGAGGAATTTATTTTAAGTAGTTAATTTCCCAACTATAACAAATCTAGAAGTTTCAAACTTAAACACTAGCTTCAAGTCTAGATAACCACAGTGAAAATCTGTTATGAATTTCCTAAAATCATAGTGAGGCCAAAGTCTTTGACTACCTCCTCATGAGACCATTTTATCTATGTGTTGCACCGAGGAGCGAAACCTCAATATGCGATTAGAGATAAATTCCCAATGAAGATACTTCGATTTAAAAGGTGACAAATACTTTACCAGTTTTTGAACCAATAGATTCACTCCTTCATGATGGCTAAAAGACATCATAAGAACTGAATTCATAATAACCAATTAAATAATTACCAAATTTTTTACTGCACGAATTAAATAAACTATGTAAATGGGAGAAATGAAAAAATAATTCTTGGAAGTGAACACATATGTAAGAAGTAAGTGTTAAGTAAGACTAACTATGCCTAACAAGCTTTACACTGGACTAGCATCTTGTTCTTCAGTTTTACTTCATTTTCCAAAGTAACCAAAATAACCAACACTAGAATTGTCATTACATAACCAGAAATTGAATAAAATAGTGTTATGTGGGCAATAGGTATTATGGTCATGTAGTTTCATAAAAATAACACAAAACCGCTCGATGGAGTAAGGTCTGAAAATAATATTTTATAATCGCCACTATAGAAAGACAGCTAGGAAGTATTTTAAATGGAACATAAGCATGAATTTAAGTCATGTAACAGTAACCTAAACCTGATATACACATCATTTGAGGCTTTCCTACAAAACCCATCATGGGAATAAAAGTGCTGAACAAACTTGTAGCAATGCGAAGCTCTATTAGAAAACCAATTCTTTCTATGGGAGAATGAGGTAATTAAGCTAGAAGTTTATACAATTTCAATACCAGTATGAGAAGAAACAAAATAGAAACTCACTATCAAAAAAAATAAATGAGAAATGACGCACGAAACCAAACATGGTCTCTATACCTAATTATCAACCAAAAGAAAAGAAAATAAAATAAATAAACACAAGGCTTACATGTAGTAAGAGCTGCAATAGTGTTTTTCTCATTCCTTTCAAGAAGGGTCAAAGGAGGTATACCAAATTAGGTGTGCTACCTATTGAATATAAATATATCGCATAAAAGGGAGAGGAAAATAAGGAGGTCATACCCAAAAAAGGAGTTGAATGCTTGGGTGATGGGAGAATCCACTAGTTTCCCTTGCTTCTGTGAATTAGAAAACCGAGGAGTGACAAACACAGTTTCACATATTATTTTCCTACATAATTGAATGCATAACATTAATTGCAATATGAGGAATGTTAAAGGGAAAAAGAACAAATTTAAGAGTACAAAAAGAACAAAATTGAAAAATCGAGAACACCAAAAGAATATTTGTCTGTGGGGTACGAATAAATTCTCTCTAAGAGAATCAATCGCTAGGTGCTCTCAGAGTGGAGGTCGAAGTTGAATTTTTTAGAGGAAAAAGATGCGAGTTTCGTTACCAAACATACACTACCATCACTACCATCTTCCTTAGCATAATAGAAAAAGGATATACGTGAAAAGAAAAAATTGAGCCATAGAAACCTAACTCAATTAGTTATCTGAACATGGAAGCAAGGAGGAGAGGGGACGATACAAGTACATAGAACACCAAGGAAATTGTGTGATTCTCTTGTTGTCACTTGGAAGCGATTAAGAAATAGGAACCCAACAAATAACAAGAGGCAAGTAGTTGAGAGAGTTTCGGGTTTGAATCACACACACTGAACCATTGGATTATTTCATTCGATCCTCACTATTTACAAAAAACCCATGTCTACGGCCCCCCACCTGCCCATGTGATATGTACCTAGGATTCGATGTGTGGATCAATAGGATTGATCAACAATCAACCTTATACCACTAGCTAGTTCTTGTGCGATGGAACCTTGCAGTATGTGGGGATATATATATATATATATATATATGCAAAATTATCGACACTATTAAATACAATTAAATGCTCGATGAGGACCTTTGGTAAACTTCCAAGATGGGGTGGCATAGGTTGTATCGAAATTAGGGCTAAGAATAATCAGCTAATAATGGTACCTAAAGTTTAATACAAATTATAGACATAGTCCACATTGTAAAGAGGTGTATCAGAGAAGGTTATATATCACTTAAGGGTGCATATCCAGTAACCTCATAAAATGAATTATTGTAATCATGATGAATCCATGGCATATAGTTATAAAATGAGCTACCTTACTCAATGTATATTTTAAACTGACAATTAGAATAAGCCTTCTTAATGTGATGAAGGAATAAATATATTAATTTATAATGTGTTTCCTACTCATGGGGTAAGAGAGATAAACCATATATCCTCAACTAGCTGAAATGGTATGACCAATATTTCGATCATTATAGACAAACAAGGAGAGCAAGGCAATAGACGTTTTTTTGAAAAAGAAGTTCATGACAAATGGTTCCAGAGCTCCAGGTTCAACCCTTGCTCCTAATGGGATTTATGGTGAAACTTAGTGTGAATCCATGGTAGTAGTGTTATGCTATCATTGGCAGAGTTTGGAACATCATAGTAGATAGGAAGGTTATATATTTTTGAATCCGTGTATGTTATGGCAGTAGTCGACGAGATATAGTTTTTGAAAAAAAATACTCCATAAATTTACATGAAATTCTAACTGACCCTATTGTCGGTGCTAAAAACATCAATTTGAATTGTGAACTATTATCTAGTTTAATGGATCGTTATCTCGGAGAGTTGTTTCTTATTGCCACAATGAAATACGTTGAAAGAGTATGTTATATCACCATGATTGCACGCAGCATACTTAGTCTATACCAGCGGATAGTAATAATTGTGAACATTTCAACCATATAAATGGAATACTCAATAGCTACATGAATAGGGGGAAATTATATTGGAAATCAATAAAATGGCACATTATTGATTCCACTAAAGTATGAGATAAGATATGTTAGTCTTATGATTTAGGGAGATGAAACGGTCATAACAACTTCTTTAAATAACACTTTGAATTGTAAAGTAAATCCACCAAGATAGGGTACAGGTTGACGGATGGTAAGACTTTGGCATGGATTGGTAATATATTAAATCTCTTTACCTATTTTAAACATATTTATTCAAGAGTTTAATTGATTCTATGAAAACGTTTCTTACAACAAACGTTGAGTTATACAACTTAAAGAACATAATGTAGGGATCTTGACAGATCACGTTAGAAATCACCTACAACGGTTCTCATTGGTGGTTGTTGAGACAACTCAAATCCTTAAAATTAGTGCAGATACACACATGGAGGAGTGCGCACAGTAAAGAAGAAAGTCATCCTTAATAACTTCATAAACCTCATTGGAAAACATAGATACACATTTTCAATCGAAAAATTCTTGTACCATAATATTCTCCTGATAAGGGAGTCATTAGAATGTTGCTAATGGTATGACGGACCATACTAAGAAATTGGATAAATTGTACTTGAAATTAAATTACGTCAGGGTAAGATATTGTGGTATCAAAATCTTGTTTGAATAATAATAAATACTATTAACCTTAGTAATTTTTTCCAAGAAAAAAGAAGAGATGACAAAGTCTAGAATAATAGCCTTATGAGAAAAGCATACTTGGACAAATAATTGTCAAAGTATAAACCTTGGAGATGCTAAGCTAGTTCAAAACTACTACAAACATTGAGAAGAATGATGCAGATTTAGAAGTTTCATCTCAGAAAATCCTACTTCGGGAAACCCCTATAAGAGACTTAAGATGGGATGCTATAGGACTGTTCCATTGAAAATTGCAACCACGAAATTGGAATGGAGGGTTATCTCATATGAACCAGTTTAGGAAAGTGAGAGAAATGAAAAAAACGTGATAATGTTTTTAGGAGCTAGTAAGTTATATAAAAAGAAATTTTTGTGGCACCAAAACTTTATTTTATACATTATGGACAAAGGAAAATAATGAGAAGTTGTTGGTAACAAAGGTGAATATATATATATGGGGAACATAATATAAGTGAGTTATAACCAAGAAAATTGGTTGATAACACTTAGAACTTCAGGATAGCTGGTATAAAATGTGCTAGAGAAAGAATATGAAGTGAATATAAAAGTATATGTGTTTCATATTTCAGCCATCATACAAAATCAAGTGAGGTGTAATCACTTTGTACCAAAGTGACTGTTGTGGGAATGAAATATAAGAGGAATCTCATTTACGTCATTGGAAAAAAATGAATTTCCTTGGATAATATGGAGAATTTAGTAGAATATTGAAACCACACATGACGGAAAGAGAATACGCAAGGAATTCAAAATTGGAGGATCATGTTTATTGAGGGTAAAACCAAGGAAGTAACATAATAAATGGGAATTTTTTCGAAGTTAGCACCATGATTCTGTGAGCCTTTTTGGAATCTTGGACAAAATTAGTCCAGTGGCATATCAGCTCACTGACCTCAACCATATTAAAATTCATAATGATTTAATATATCTCTATTAAAGAAATATATTCAAATATTCCTCATGTGGTTGATTAGAACTTGACATAAGTGGCACACAAAGGAGATTTTACACTAGAGGCACTCCACATATTAGATTGGGAAGAGATTTTTCTTCGGAATAGGGTCGTCACTCGAGTTAAAACACAGTGAAGGTATTGTACACCTGAGGAGGCTACGGAGGAGACTGAGGCTTAAATGAAAGAAGATTCCCTGACATGGCATGAGAAGGATGAAAATGATACCCCTTGGTTTTTATGTAAATAATTTTTTGTTTTAGACTGAACTATTTTAGATTGATTGTTTAGGAAGTCAAGTGGATTTGACTCAAATAAACAATAGAGTATGATGATATAATAATGAAGTCTATTAATGAAATGGACTAGATTGGAGATTCACTTGGGAAAAAACACTTGAGTTAAAGAGATCATTAGCCAAATAATGAAACTTATATGGGCAGATAGGATCAAGACAAAGTTTCCTAAAATCACTTCTAAAAATCCTCAGAGGTTGCTTAATGAGATTTAATATTATTGGAGAGAAAAATATATTAAATCACTTAGTGTAGAAAAACACTGATTAAGGATGAATAAATCACCGCGGGACAAAAAGGCAGGCTTTAAAGGAAAAAGGGAAGATGCGTTTTTGAAATATAAAATAAATCCTTTACTATTGGGTTTGCACACCCTAGAAAGCAAGACGCCATTAAGGAAAGTATGCTAAGGAATAAAGGCATAAAAATAACTTACGTAGAATAACAAGAGGTTGTTGATTCTAGGGTAAAAAGATCTCATTTCGAGGGGGAACCTGTGGTGAAAGGTTCGTGGTTGCGTGGAAAGTTGTTCATCCCAAGAAAATTCAGTGGGTCATAGTTAGAAATTCTACTATTGGTTATTGAAAATATTTTTCATATTCTACTTATTATTGATTTGGAAATCTATTTTGTTTAGTTGATTATAATTAAAAAAACTCCGATGTATGCTGTAAGTATATTTATTATTCAGAATTTTGTTGCATGTTGTAGTTATATCTATGGTGGGAAACTTTTTTGTAATATGAATTATAGAACTAATTATGATGCTCTCTGGAAGTACTATACTAATTCATTTTTGTATGAGGTATATTTGAGGAGGATTTTATGCATGGTTCCTCATCTCAGCGAAAAAAAGGGGGGAGCTCACTGGAATTAAGAGTACTTCTATGGTATCGTAGTACGATAACATTTGTGTTCAATTATTTGCATATAGATCATCATGAATGTACAAGTGGCATAATTGGTGAAATTATTTTTCTTTATACAGACACGGGTAAACATTTGTTCATATGAATAACTTCTTATGCTATATTAGATTAATAACGAAGTGATTTTAACGAGTTAATTTCCTAGATATGCCGAATCTAGAAGTTTGGAACTTAAGTACTACCTTAACGTATAGATGACCATAATGAAAATCTATTATGAGTTTCCTATAATCAGACTCAGACCAAATTCTTTGACTACCTCCTCATGAGACAGTTTGATGTATGCGTTGCAACGAGGAGGGAAACCTCAATATGTGATTGGAGTTAAATGCACAATGAAGATACTTCGTTTTCCTAGGTAACTAAGACTTAAGGAGTTTTTGAACCTATAGATTCACCCCTTCATGATGGCTAAAAGACATCATAATTACCAGATTCATAAGAACTACAAGAGAAAATAGAGACTCGAAACCAGGACTATTAATAACTCCCTCCAATTCTAGGGTAAAGGATGAGTGAGATTTAATAAATTATAAAGTGAAGATGACTTGGAGATCGGGTCACCATTAAGAGGAATTTCGAACTTGAGAAGAGCGAGATTTAACTGGAAATTGTTAGTCGAACAAATAACTCGATACCATATGTATACGATGACAATTAATATGCATATAGAGAAATACTATAGTCGAATGTATACTCGTAAAAGTAATAAAATGGCACAACTTATTTCTCGGTTGCTGTAGAGAACATATAAGTACTAATTGGGAATTAAATTAAACAAGATACTACACACTAGCTCGGTCCAAATTCCTTTCATACATCGAATAAATTAATCCTATATAAAATTAGAGGTATGCGGAAAGTTCTCAGATATAAAACGGAAATGAACAATTCACTTTTCTATTACGTTATGGAAAAATTAAAACTCAAGTTCAAAAATAAAATGAGTAGAATTAACAGAAATGAGCACTATTGCTAAACAGAGATATTTATGTCGTCATTAAACCACATTTCCGATACCAAGAGGATTGAATATATATATATATATATATATATATGTCGTCGATTTTACTTCTAAAGGATACCAGAGAATATTTCCTCCAGTGGAAACAGGGGACACAATTTAATATTTGAATCGTATGATATTATTAATATTCATTCTGTTTTGCAAGAATTAAATAAACTATGTAAATGGTAGAAATCCAAAAATAATTATCGAAAGTGAATACCTATGTATGCAATAAGTATTCAGCAATACTAACTATGCCTTAAAATATTTACACTAGACTAGCATCTTGTTCTTCAGTTCTACTGCATTTTCCAAAGCGACCAAAATGAATAGCACTAGAATTGTCATTACAGAACATGAAATTGAATAAAATAGCATTCTGCGGGCAATAGCTATTATGATCAAGTAGTTTCATAAAAATAACACAAAACCCCTCGATGGAGTTTGTTATAAAAATAAGATTTTACAATTGCCACTTCATAAAGAGTGCTAGGGAGTATTTTGCAAATGTAACATAAGCATTACTTAAAGTCATGTAATAGTAAAATTAAATGAGATATATTCCTCATCCCAGGATTTCCTACAAAACCCATCATAGGAATAAAAGTGTCCAACAAACCTGTAGCAGTGGGAAACTTTGTTAGAAAACCAGTTCTTTCTATGGGAGAATAAGGTAATTAAGCTAGACATTTATAATGTTTCAATACATGTATGGGAAGCAACAAAATAGAAACCCACTATTAAAAACAATTGAATGAGAAATGATGCATGAAACTAAACAAGGTTTCTAGACCTAATTATGAGCCAAAAGAAAAAAAGAAAAAAGAAACGAACACAAGGCTTACCTATAGCAAGAGATGTAGTAGAGTTTTCCTCATTCCTCTGAAGAAGGGTCAAAAGAGGTATACCAAATTAGGCATGTTTCCTATTGAATATATATCTCTCGCATAAAATGGAGAGGAAAATAAGGAGGTGATACTTGACAAAGGAGTTGAACGTTTGCGTGGTGGGAGAATCCACCAATTCTCCTAACTTCTATGAATTAGAAAAATTGAGAAGGACTAACAACATCAAATTCGGATGTATTTTTCCTAAACAATTGAATGCAGATCATTAATTGCAATATGAGGAATGTTAAAGGAAGAACGAAAAAATTTGAGAGTACATAAAGCACAAAATTGAACAATCTGAAATGTTGAAGAAAAGATTTACCCGTGGGGTGTGAATGAATGCTATCCAAGAAAATCATTCACTCGGTGCTCTGTATGTGGAGGTTGCGGCCAAAAACTTTCAGAGGAAAATGATGCATGTTTCCTCACCAAACAAAGAAACACCAATAAGGACTCCAAGGTTTTCTGAGCAACATGGATCTTCAAGCATATTAACACACCATAATTCTCCCAACAATCAATCAGGTGATGAATCAAGCAATGGTAAGAGAAATATGAGAAGTATAAAATATTTTATGATGATTTGGATGTTAGTTCAAATTTTGCATTTTTTTCATTCCAACCTTCTTCATTCGATGAAGCAATCAGAGATGAAAATTAGGTGCAAGCCATGGATGAATGTCATAAACCTCTTTTTCAATTTTATTTTTATTTTTATACCCTTGCTCTCCTTCTTTGTCTATAATGGTCAACATATTAGTCATACGTTTTCGGCTAGTTGAGGATACATGGTATATCTTTATTACTGCATGATTAGGACACACAATATAACTTCATAAATTTATTCCTTCGTTACATTTAGAAGGTTTATTATAATTCTTGCTTTCATATATGAATCGAGTAAAGTGGCCCATTTGATAAGTATATGTTGTGTATTTACCATGATTACATTAATCCATTTTATGAGGCTATTGGGTATGCATCCTTAAGTGATATATAACCCTTTGTGATATACTTCTTTTCAATGTGGAGTGTGTAATACAATTTGTATTAACCTTTAGGCACCATCCTTAGATGATTGTTCTTAATCCTCCTTACTAATTTCGATACGACCTATGCCACCCCCATCTTGGAATTTTACCAAAGGTCCTCATCGAGCATCTAATTGTATTTAATAATGTTGATAACTATATATATATATATATATATATATATATATATATATATATATTTAAAGTTAGATAGAAATATAGATATATATATATATATATAT
>Ga0068628_1001091_pt1 | contig 10928 bp, 8 predicted proteins | sample InSIn2gowninarea_FD_77431 | JGI IMG/M metagenome (GOLD analysis project Ga0068628, IMG submission 77431) | Clean room microbial communities from NASA Spacecraft Assembly Facility at Jet Propulsion Laboratory, Pasadena, California, USA -... ... | reverse complement strand
TTTTACACTTATGCGTTGCACACTTTAGCAGAGAGGGAGGCTGTGATTCCAGTCACTCCAAATGGTTCATTCGTCGTAATCTAATATACAAGTTCCTGCTATCTCAATTTGCATCTCGAATTCAGATGTTCAATATCAGGCATTGAAACACAAGAATACCAAGCACCGTCTGAGTGGGTGCTGCATCATTGCATGGTGAACTTTTCAGGATGGCAAGCTCCGAACTCTGCTCTGCCTGGTGCGTCGTTGCGGACATAGACACTGACGCTCTTTTCAGTGCATCTGAAGACGCCATAGCCTCTGTCATCGATAGTGACCATGTGACCAGAATTTCCCAAGACGTCGCTCCAGACCTGACCAGCTTTGGCAGGACCAATGAACATGCTGTTCTTAGCAGCACCTCCGATGCTCATGATGACGACGCAGCCGTCGGCTCTGTCCCAAGTACCGTGGCGGACCCATCCAATCGAGGTCTTACTCTCGAGATAGTCGGTCTGCTCGCCGTAGGCAAAGAGTTTGCGGCTGAGGACAAGAGTAGGTAGCTTGCCTTCGCAGGCTGCTGGCGATGGGTGAGGGCCTTTAATTCCGTAAACATCACCCCAGAAAACACAAGGCAGACCCTCGCGACGAAGAAGCATGATTGCGTAAGCCAGAGGTTTGAAGTAAGGTGCAACAGGAGTTTCCACTGCTTGGCCAGGCTGAGTATCGTGGCTGGTTACGAGAGTCTGCGTATACTTGTTAGCAGTTGTGCGGTGCCAAAGACGAAAAAGTACCTACTACTGCATTGCCGGGTCGGTGTTGAACCAAGGTGTTCTTAAAGACCTTTCTCAAGTCGACCTCGGACTTGTTCTTTGCCATGGAGAACTTTGCGAAATTGCTCAGCAAAGGAATGTCGTAAGCGTATACGCCGTTGTTCATTCTGTCCATCCACTGCAGAATCTTGGCGACTTTGCCATTGTAGAACTCGCCCATGATGAAGAGTTCACGGTTCTGACGCTTGGCCGCTTCCTTTGCGATGCGGATCCATTCTCGGGTGAACATCCAGCTGATGTGAGGCACAGCATCCAATCTGAAGCCGTCCACACCCACTTCATTCACCATCCACTCTCCCCATCTCTGCACATCCTCTCTGACTTCGGCGTTGGAGTAGTCGATGTTAGTGAACATGAGATAGTCGCCGTTGCCTTTGAGATCATCGACGTCGGTGGCCCAGTCCTTCTTGCGCCAGGCTGGATCCACAGCGGCTCCAGGACGGGGAAGTGTCTCTGGAGGGTCCACGATCTTGTAGATAGCATTCTTCTGAGCGCGCTGGTCCCAGTCTGTGCCGCTGAAGTGTTGCCAGTGCCATTTCAGACTGCTATAGTGGTCTCCGCGACCAGGGAAGTAGAAGTGGATCCAGGGTTCGATCTTCTTTGGTGCAGTCCTCTCGACTCTACGGTCTGTTTAGAGTTCAGTCAGTCTGACGGTTCAGCAAACAGGGATATGAACAGGCGTACCTTCTCCGTCTACCTCGACAGCCCAGCACTCCTCTTTGGCGTCTCCAGCTGTTTTGTGGTTCAGAACAGCATCCCAGATGACCAAGACTCCCAGGCTCTTGGCCTTTGCGATCAACTCGTTCAACTCTTCTCTAGATCCCCACTTGGTTGCGCGTGTCCACTTCTGGTCGAACTCGCCCAGATCCCAGAGGTCATAGCAATCATAGCCGTTGCCGTGCGGGTTGTTGGCCTTGCAGCCAGGCGGAAGCCAGAGTGAAGTGATGCCGATGTCAGCCAAGCCCGGCGCGGCATTTGCAAGACGAGTCCAGTGTCCGCCGGGAGTGTGCCATTCGAAGGCTTGCAGGAGTGTTGGGTTCTGGGGTGTCGGTGTTCCTGGTTCGCTCGCTGCTTTGACAGCTGGTGATGGTGTCGTTCCGTTGTCCGGCGCTACGTCATTGTCAACACTTCGATTCAATCAAAAAAAAATCGCTCCAAGAGATCGTGGGACCTACACTTTGTGCGAGCGTCTAGGAAGCCCTCGAACCTCTGTGCCTTACTGCGCAGCCATGAAGCCATGGTTGGTTGTGTGTTATCGAGATGGGTCGAAGATAGGTATTGATCTAAAAGATCAGGTTGTTTCTCGGAGTGCGTACGGACCAGGACCACTTATTTATTATGTTTGTTGAGCTCGAGTCATTGATGCCTTAATTTCACTTGTAGCACTTCTCAATGATCGTTGAGTGATACACCAAGTGAGGTTACTTTTCCAAGAAGCGCTACGTCAAAATGCTTTGAGAAGCGCCAGGTGAGACTGAATGGGCTGTGAAATTGGTCAAGTAAGATTGGTGAAGCTGAACAACCACCAGATGAAGAGGCTTGCGTAATCATGTATCTACCAATGAAAAAGAACAAGGATTAAAACAACTACAACGCTCGTGGGATATCAAGTTCGAGACAGAAAAGCCACAATAAATCAAATGCCAGAGAAAGCACAGTAACACATCTTGAGTGTTTGTCACTGCTCGAGACTGTGAACCTTAAGGCAGAGAACAAGAGAACAAAGGAGAAGATCGAAGGCGCAAACAAGACCGAGGCTGCTGCTCAGTATCTTAGTTTACCAACAAGGCCAAAAGTGTATGCACATTCGCGTTCCTGGCTGTGGTCAGTACTTGAATCTCCAAACCATAAACAAAGAAAGCATAACTCACTGTTTTGTGCTGAATCATATAAGTATTTGCTTTTGAAGCAAGGACGCCGCCCGAGGTGACCGGACCGGTTCTATCTTCCCAGACACTGACTGCGATACCTGTCCTGGCAACTCTCTCGAAGCAGCTCTCGCCCAGAGTGACATCCAACAGTGTTTCGCCTCTAGTTTTACCACTGACTAGAATACGCTTCTCCAGGCCAATCGATCGGGGGCTTGGCGGGACCCCGGAAGATGGCCGTGGAGGAAGCAGAATCGACAGCCGCGCTGAGCCCATATCTCTCCACTTGTTCTGTGACTCACGTATGTACAGCCGAATTTTGGCATTTGTGATACCAAGCGGTGTTCCTTGCGACGGATCATAGATAACCGGCGTTGATGCTCCAGAAGAAAGTGACTCGCTTGTGCCAGTCCGGCTTCCTTGACGAGATGTGATGGTACTTTTAGCAATGTTAAAAAGTCGGCTGTTACCATTGAATCGGCGCAGAGCAGAAAAGGCAGTGTTCATTGTACCGACAGAAGAATCGGTTACCTCAGAGGGTGCTCGGGAGGCCTTTGATCGATATGTATTGCTCCTGCGGAGTGGATTATGGAACCATGAACCGTTCGCAGACCTTTGGTTGTTGTCTCGGTTCATGGCTGCAGACCATGCACTCTCGTTCGTCGGACCTCTAGCATTCTGTAGAGCAATGTATGTAGGGTTGTTGATTCGAGCAGTGTTGATGAATGAATACAGCATGTCGCATTCTTCAGCACTGCGAGAGCGGAACATGACATTATTGCTGGCACGAATCAAGGAGCTAGCCGTGGGAGGTGACCTGATGGAGATATCAAGCGCTGTGCCCCGCCGCAAAGGAACAAGAGGTGTGACTTCAAATGCTATCAGAGGTTGTACGCCCCTAGCAGAAGGACTTGTCACATCACCGCCTTCTGGTATGGCTTCATCCAAGTCGAAAGCTTCAATCAGCCCAGGTGTGACAACAACAATACATTCACTTGGGTGCAGGAGCTCCCATGCGCCTCGGTCCGACCATGAGTAGATCGAGGCAACAATCTTCGAAGCGTTTGTCGTTTGATGAGGAACTGTCCGATATGGAGCTTGGGAGGCAGAGTTTGATGGCCCGAGTGTGGCAGTAGGTAGGGAAGCAAGCGATGCTGGCGGAGTGGCTTTTACATTTCCATCAATCAAAGGCAAATTGAGCGGCACCACGTCCTTTGCTCCCCCCACGGCTTCTTCAGATGAATCAGATGTGATTGATTCGTCGTCGTCCTCAGAATAGGACGATTCACTCTCCGTCGAAGACTCACTTATAATCGATGGTTCGTATTCGTGTTTGAGAGGCGATGATGACCTGCGATGCCTCTTCAAAAAGTTTGGGGTGAACGATGGGATGCTGAATCGTTTCGGCTTTGGAGGGGGCAAGTCCTTGTCTTTGCTAGAAGCATCCCCAAGTATGTCATCAAAGCTGACACCCTTCACACTAGGCCGACGTTTTTGTAGCTTGGCAGGCGCTGACGAAGGTTCTACTGCTTCCTCATCTCGAGTGCGATCTGGGTGGTCGAAAATTTCCACGGGCTGGATAGGTGAATTTGGCTCGCTTCTTTGTCGCAGCTTCGTGGCATGAGGGGGCTTAACCACCGGTACTGATGATGTCCTACGGTGGAGTTGCGAGCGTGCTGCAATTGGCGTTTTTCCGTAGCTGTCTTCATTCTCTTCTTCAGATTCATCGGATGGGATGGTAGATGAAGGCATCCAAACACTATATTCTTTCCTTGATTGGGACAGAGTGGACTGACTTGAGTATGAGCTCAAAGTAGTTCCGGTCTCCGACCTTGACGTGTGATGTGTAGGACGTTCTGGATATGCTCTCGATTCCTTGTTCGGAGGTAATTGTGAAGATGAACGAGATGAGCTAGGCGACATAGGTGGCGATGATTTGTGACGCGTTGCCCTTGATCGTCGTAGACCTGGTGAGTCTCCTGTAGACAGTTCCGTCTGCGATAAGTTGTCGTAAGAAGACGCAAACTGTTCTGCTGATAGATCAGGTAGCGCGAAGCCATCTTGGACCTCTTTCGGTGTTGCAGAGATAGATCTTCGTTGCGAGTTGCTAGTCGGTACGGGAGCACTGGACAGTCTGCCACTCTCAAAAGTGGCTACGGACTTTTCTTGCCCGCTGTGGTCCGAAATCCAGCTCCTGGACGAGCCAGGTCTTTCTCCAATCGGGATTTCAATCTCTTTGGTATATGTAGGACTACCAGCACGTGATGTGAGCCCTTGCGACCGACGGCGGGATGGAGTTTGAGGTTTGGCGAGGAAGCTAGACTGCCTTGCCAAAGATGGAGGAACGGGACTGAGTCCAAGCATCTCTACCCATTCAGGCCCGGTAGATTCGTCACTGGCACGCAATGACAAAAGCTCATGCCACTCTTTTCTGTCAGCGTATAGACCCCGTATCATCATGACTAAGTCTCCTGGCCCATTGCCAGCTCTTGCGGAAACAGAGTCCCTGCTGAGAGGTGGAAACAGTAACCAGCGACCTGTATCAGATACCTCGCAGACGAGAACATCGCCACCATTTCCTCGACCAGGACAGTCGTCACGAACTATGAGCTCGATCCTGCAATCCAACTGTTGGCCGCTTGAGTGAATGATGTTCATGTCAAAGTAATCTCTGGCATGAACACATCGCGTCGCGTCAATGCTGACTCCTTTGAGCAAGGCCAAGCTTCGAGGATCTCTGGCACGGGTTGGGTCGACAGCTGCAGCCGCCTCGTCCTCCAAGCGAGCTCGTTCTTCGTTAGATCTTTTGCGGGCTTCGGTAACCAACCCCTGATATTTCTCGGCCAGAGAACCCGCTAAGGCTGATGGTGCGAGAATGTTGATACCCTGGTTTGTCAGCGCTACAGTCCTGAATATCTAGAAGATGTCAAATGGTACCTATGCATACCTTGAAGGTTTTGGCGAGATATTTCAAGCGTACCAAGGGTCTTTTTAGCAAAAAAGCAACGTCAACCCTTTCACCGTCACCATTGATCAAATCGCCGTCCTCATTCCTGAGCAGCCCATCATCCCATCTGGTGCTGGTATTGGCATCTGCAGGTGCAAGGTTTACCACGACATCTTGAAATCCCATCCGCCATGCCTTTAGGTAATCATGGTAGATCCGAATCGCTCCTTGGGCCCAGGAGAGCAGTGTGTTGTTGTCGCTCTTGGGAACTCGACGATGGTGTGCTTTCAAACGCTCTAGGGCAACGCCCATGTCGACGATAGGCTTGGTGATAGCCGCATCGTCAGCAGCAGAACGGCCAAATAGACCAACAGCGATCGCTGAATCTGACTTGGAAAGTACGCATGACAGTAGTACTGGAATAACTCCATCCACCAAGGTGCGAAGTTCTCGCTGATATTTGACTTCGTCAGCCGTGAACTCGTCCCAGAGAGCTTCAAGAGTGGCTTTCTCGAGCCTCGTTCGATTGGTCCGTATGCTACGTGCTGAAACAATGCTCTTAGTATCAGCTATAGGTAGTGATAACACAGACATCAGGTCCTCGTGACGAGTCAATCTCCGTCTGAGCCCGTTCGCGCTACCCCCTGTACGCTCGGGTACAATGGTATCTTGCTCAGAAATCTTAGATGGAGCTGCAGATTCTTGCAATGTCTCTGCCGAAGCGATGGTCGACAGCCTTTTTCCTGTCGTAGGGAACCGCCGTCGAAGGTTCGCTCCTGGTGTATGCTTGCTGGTCTGGACATAGGGAAGTTGAACATCAGATGGTACGGACGACGTAGCATAAGAAGAGTTTCCGTCCTCGAAGCTTGATGATCTAGACTCAGAAATAGTCTCCAGCGCCTCTCTCAGTCTCGGACTTGATTCGCCTGGAGAAGATCTCGATGAGCCGTGGCCAGTGGACCCTTCGTCATCCTTGAGAATGTCCACGCCAGAGGTGTCTCGTCTATCTAGTCCATCCAGATTCGATTGTCGCTTAGATCGGACTTTAGATGCTGCAGCTTCTCTGTGCCCGTCACTCTGCTGCTGAGATTCGTCAGCGACGAAGGGATCAGGAGTTCCTCCAAGCCACGCTTCGATACGGTTTCCGTACGCCGGTACTGTGGTAGTATTCGAGTTGGGTGCGGACATCTTGTTAGCCTCAGGTACTCTAGATTGACCAGACGATCTGTCTTTCTTAGTTTCCTGTACAGTTGATGGCATCCCTCGTGACTTTCGAGAGTGAGCATTTCGAGTACTGATGCTGTCGTCTGGGTCAAGTGTCTGTGCAATCGACCTATCCTCTGTCTCTGCTTCAGAAGCTACTGGCGAGACATGGCGGCGACGTAACCTCCGTCTACGATCCGAATTGTCGCGACTTACTTCGCGAGCACTCCTCCTGTCTTTCTTCTCCCTTGCAGGCTCCTCCACACTTCTTGAGTCGAGTTGATGTTCTGGAGTACGCTGTCCTGACATTCCTGAACTGCCTGGTCGGTCGCTATCATTCTTTTTCTTCTGCGGTTTATGCTGTGTTGGAGGAGGGTCATCTATCGGTATGATTCGAATTCCGTCGTCCTCTTCCATCGGCCTGACTCTGATGCCATCATCATCCTTCTTTGACTTTGGCGAACCTTCGCTCTTGTATATTGTGGTTCTTTTGATTGTGTATGGTCTTGGCTCCGGCTTAGATGCATTTTCAGGCGTCTTTGTAGGCGAACGGTCCTTGCGCCAGTGAGCGTCACTGACTACACGTTTCAAGGGCGCACCAGCATGTTTGACTTCGGTATCCAAGTCATTTGGATGAGTGCTTTTCTTACGAACCCATGCTTGTCGATCCGCATCCAATTCTCGAGGGGCCTTTGGCGATTTGGTTGGAGATGATTGCCTGCTTTTCTTGTCTGTTTCGATGCGAGGCTTGTCCGACGAGCTCTTGGTTGGCTTTCTGGCTGGTTTTGTTTCGTCTGCATCATCCTCATATTCAACGGTTATCAAGTTGCCTCCATCTTTTGCAACGGCGGCTCCAGCACTGTCAGCCTGCCATCTCTGCACTCTTTGGCGAATCTTGTCAGTGTCGTAGAGACCGGTTTGCTTGCCGGTGTCACGGTCGTCTTTCCTCATGTGTGGGTGTTTGTGTCGAAGAGATGCTGTCGTGTTCGGATTGCTTTTCAGTATGCGCTAGATATGTTGCGATCGGATAGCGATTCTCAGAGACAAGGTACATGGAGGAAGTCGGCCCGTTGCAGAATTGAAAATTGACGAGTCGAATTGTCGAAGGATGGAGCCGTGACAGACAGGGCACGCGAATCTGCTAGGAAGAGGGTGTGCGCGCAAGCAAGCAGAATACAACTACCCATGTCAGTGTCGGTAGCAAGCCGTTTATAGTAAGCATTATGCCTTACGGTTGAAACGGCGAACGTGGAGAGAACTGGACCCTGATGGCATGTGTCAAGAGTGGGGACCAGTCTTTTACATTTCAGAATTGGCCGAACAATCGAGGGTTGAACTCATTGCTTGAGCAGAAGTCGGTCAAGTCAAGCGCATGGTTGAGGGACAAGAACCAGGCTTGTGTTTACAGTCGGACGGTGCAACCAGCCATCCCGCGCATCACTGATCCGCTCCATCCCCAGCCCGTCGCAAACAACACCCTAGTGCCCGAGCAATCTATCCTTATCTTCGTCGATCAACCTCCCATGTGCTAAAGATTGCCACGGTCCAGCTATTGCAATGCACGATATTTTTCGAATCAAGACTATGGCCACAGAGACACCTCAAGAGAACAGTCTCTCTGTGGATCGCAACCATTTCTAGAGAATCTTGTGCATGTTTATAGCTCCAAATACCACTATACGTCGCGCGTGGAAAGGGACTCCAAAACTCAAGTGACAGTCTTTTGCACAAGGGGAAGGAGGCTGACAAACAGTTGGGATCGGCCCCTCTCTCTCGCAGTCACGAGCAGTGAGATACGCGCTATAACAATGCACAATTGCTTTGTGGATCAGAGGCGTAGCCACAGAGACGCCTTGGCCTAACGACTCTCTATGGACATCACTCCGTCTTGGACACAATTATGCATTTTGATAGCTACAATATGGTGTTGTCAGGACGCGGGGAGGGTTTAGTTCTGGAGGATCAAGGATCCGGTGATTATTGAATTATGGCTATACATTAATGTTCTGTCTATTGATATACTGTCTAGTGCTCACTTTCTCTAAGCCCATCTACATGGCCTTCTTCGATCCCTTGAGCTCCTGGACCTGTCGAATGGCGTCGGCGCTAGCCTTGACGCTATTGTATAACAACACTATGCAAGATCAGCAACTTTCCAGCGCTGCAGTCTCCAGTGCAACACTCACCTGCTGGAATTACGATCCAAAAGAAATTGGCTCCAAAGTAGTATCCCCAGAAATAGTAGGCCTCCGGTCTTGAATATTCAATGCCCAGGTAAAAGTGGTCGGCCATGCTGGTAGCATAGTAGAGGAGATCACCATAGCACTGCCCAAGACTCACTGCAGCTTGCATTGGGTGCCTTAGCGGATGCTCGATCGCAATCAAGACGGCAACCAAGAAGCTTAGTGGGCCCCAAAGCACCTAATGTAATTCATCAATAAACTTTCGAGAAGAAAAGGGGGTTAGTAAAGCATCACTTACAGCAGTCATGGCCTCAACACAAAAGACGAATACATTTTGTGTCAGATAGCGAGAATCTGACAGAGCATATTCTTTCCAAAGCTGACCAAAGAATGTCTGCAATCCACCCATATTGGCATGGTTATACGCAAAATAACCTGTCGAAAGTTTCAGTCTTGATTCTTCGAGCCTTCAAAACATCGTCGTACTCACCTTCGAAGAACAAGTGTATACATCCACACAGAACAAACCACATCACCGTCATCAGTTCGGTGGCAGGCAATCTTGGATTGACCTTTTTGACGGCCAGGTAGGTTAACCCAAAGATTGCAACACAGCCAGCAACAAAGGAGCCCAGAAGCGACAAAACAGTAGATTCATTGGCCACATAACCGACAATATTGGCATCCAATGGGTAGTAAGGATGTTTGACGCCATCATAGCTCGTGGTGTTCATCAAAGCTCGTAGTGGTGAGGCCATTGTTGAACCTGCAGAAACAGCCATTGCATTCGCGCGACTTTGTACAAACAAGCAACCAAAGGAAGAAATCAAAGACAGCGAAGTCGCGAGAAGGAAATCAGGGATATAAGAATAAGAACCTCAGACAAGCCAGAACGTAATTGCCGGTCAACACGCAACGGGCGTGTGCGAAACACGATCCAATAATTCTTTCGAGCATGATGACGATACCATAACTCGACGGTTCTGGCGCTATGATTCGAGGTTGACCAATCGGAAGGGCGGGAAAGTCGATGTGTGCCTGAGAGATCGATCAACTGCCTCGGCCGAGTTTGGCACGGAACAGTTTCTGGGGATCTTTCGAAAACCATTGCACCGTGATTGCTTATGTCATGAAGTTGTTGCTCATGAAATGAACGTGGAGAACCAACTTTTAGCAAAGCTGATGATTCTTGTGTCTCGGCAGTGTGAGTTATTTATATGCCAGCCCCAGCTTTGGGCGGGCCGATAGTTTGGTAACCTCACGAGAGGATTTAGACAACTTCACGCAGAGGAATCCTGACTGGTTGATATGTGTAGCAGTGATAGGTCGAGTCGGGGATAGATTTGAAGCAGTTGCAAAGCATGGAGTGCGCTATGGGGATGAGCCTATGAGGACACAAAGACACCTACTCGGATAACTTTAAATGCCTATAGGTGTTTACAAAAGCCTGACCAAGTATTTGACACGGAAAAGCACGGTTCGTGGTACAGAAAAGAAATGTATGAAGAATGTGCATAGAAGAGGAAGTTTCCAAAACTCAAACCGCACTGTATCCACCACGACTGCCGCGTCCTTGGACAAAGCCAACGATGGAGCGGCCCCAATCCTTGACAGTGTAAGGCAGATCGCGCCAGAAATCTGCATGCGGTACCGAGTCGAAGCCTTGCGCGCCGTACTTGCTGCTATTAAGCCAAGTTCCGAAGATGAGATATGCTGCTGCTCCCAAGAAGGCACTGTATACCACGTTAGTAAAGCTACGAGTCTAGGCAAAGTCGGGAGGATTGTTACATGATGAGGAACCAGGTGAAAAAGCCCCAGTGTTTGCTGGAGTTGTTGCCAGAGGTAGGCTTGTGTTCGGTCATGCCCTCGCATGCGTACTTTGTCTTCCATTGCAGACGCAAGACATCAAAATCGG
>Ga0068628_1001090_pt1 | contig 10932 bp, 6 predicted proteins | sample InSIn2gowninarea_FD_77431 | JGI IMG/M metagenome (GOLD analysis project Ga0068628, IMG submission 77431) | Clean room microbial communities from NASA Spacecraft Assembly Facility at Jet Propulsion Laboratory, Pasadena, California, USA -... ... | reverse complement strand
TCTTATAATGGTTTCCAGCTACGATAACCATTGCTGAATATATGCATACAAGTATCAAGAAAAAATTCCTACTAATAACTCCGCATGAATATGCAGTGTGAATAAGAATAAGCAAAAGAAATTTGACTCTTGCTTTCCAAACTACTTGTCAAGAGTTTGTGGTAATTGAATGCAAATCTTTGGAAAGTAATAAAATGCGCCACATTAACATTTTCGCATGTAATTCAAACAAATTCTGAAACTGCTAAATGGGGGTATATTAGAAACGTAAAGTCTAGCATTAAAGAAATAAATGTTTATTTAGCTCAGCATGCAGAGTCTTCAATATTATGACTATATCAAGTGAAAATTAGATTGTTTGATTGGGTGGTCTACCTGTTTTTAGACAGAAAGGGCTACCTTCGACACCAAAATTTTGATTGAGACACATTAAATGCACGTGATACTTATAGTGGGTATGCAACATTGGTTCATGCAGATGATGTTATGTACTGGTAGTATGATGAAATGTAATATTTGAATTGTATTGATCCATGGAATGTCTACAACTGAATCTTTGTTTGTGTGCTCTAGAAATGGCCTGTAAAGTCTTTGAAATACAGAGGAGAGATCCATACAAGTATGGATTTGTCCATTGTGTGGCATACAATCGTAAGGTTTGTTGATCCAGATTGTATGCCCAACATCGGAAATAGGGTTTGTAGGTAGTTGCACTTTGGGTATTTGATTTTGAGGGTTTTAAAAATGTTGATTTCGAGGGTTTTAAAATTGCTCCCGAGCACAAAAGAATAGAATAGCAATGGAAGAGCACAAGGTAGCCATATTGAGAACAAGACGAACGAGTTCAAGTCTCCAAAAATTAGTCCAAAATGAATTGATCTAACTCTTGTAAATGATTTAAATTTGAATTTTATATACAAAGAAGGTTCAAAATAGTTTACGTTTACTCCAGTAGTAAATTATTTAAATTTGAATTTCATATATTTCGAGATACAAACAAAGTAAGGTTTAAATTAATTTAAGTTTATTTTGGATTTTTTATATGATTTGAAAATATCTTAGGATTTCATATTCAAAATTGTACAAGTTTCTAAAAGACCTAATAACATATTTTACAAGATTGATTATATTTTTCTTCAATATTTTCTTCAATCAAATTCATAGGTATTAAAGTTAAATTTTGCAAAGGCAAGTTCTAAACTTGTGTGCATCCCTTAAGATGAATCAAATGAAGTTCATCAAACTTCAGAGTTTAGTAAATTCCAATATGTGGTTATTTTGGACCTTGTATATTTAGGATGTTGGGTGCTTTTGGACCATTATCCTAGAACGTAAGCAATCTAACCCTTGAACCAAATTGACTCCAAACTAGTTCCAAGAGTTAAATCGAACTCATCATTGCTCAAATTCATGATTTCTCACTCTAAAATGTTGGGATTCATCCCCCAAGATCAAAAGTTGTTTACTAACTTATCTATGATTCATATACTCCAAATAAGTCTTCTTTGTATCTCCTCTCAATTTTTGCAATAACCTAGTTTACTATACCTAATTTTACATGTAACTATTAATTTGTTTTAATTTCTTACGCATGATAAATTGCATATATTTTAATATATTATTGTAAAATCCTTAGTTTTCTAAATTAGTGCAACAAGCTTTTATTAAACTATATTTGTCTATATGTTTTCTTCACCTTGTTTGCATTTCCCTTCGAACTTTTGAATCTAAAGGATCTACAACTATCACCAAACCAAGAAGTGTAGAAATAGCCAAGAAAGATGTATCGATCATTGATATTGATAAAACCTATGATTTAAAAGATGTTAGAATAAACATGGATGAAAATGTTTTCAACTCAAATATGCATTGTTCAAATATTTTTGACACAAATTATGATGGTAATATAAAAGACGATGATAATCACATAATGATTTGCATGATTATTTTCAAGATGAAAACAATAGTGAAATAAAAAAATTAGGATAATCAATTGCAAGAAAATCCCAATCCCACATAAAACATTGAAATACTAATAATGGATAATGATGTTTCTCTCGAATTGCAATTGCATGTCATCCCAGCTGAAGAAAGAAGAATGCAAATCATAATAAATATTAGTTAATGAAGATTACATTCACAACTTTCCCATACTATCGAATCTTGAAAAGAAAATCATCGATTTATATAGGGCTTATGGTGTGTTAGATCCACATTCTTCATTTATGTGCAAAAGCAACATAGATAATCCCTCCAAAGTAATCAATTGCAAGAAAATCCCAATCCCACATATAACACTAAAAGACTAATAATGGATAGTGATGTTTCTCTCAAACTACAATTGCATGTCATCCCAATCGAAGAAAGAAGATGAAAATCATAATACATCTTAGCTAATGAATATGTGATGAGCCCAATTCATTAGCTCATTCTCAAATGTGCCCTAAGAGGGACGTTTTCCTTGAAGCCCTAGATCTCACCAATCAAGCATAAAATTATACAATGCATCCAACGTTTAGCTATTAATGGCAAGAATGAAGTAAACAATCCACAATTATGCTCAATCACCCAACGTAGGTGATTAGGAAGCCAAATACAAATTATTAATGCCAAAATACATTTCCATATCCAACGTTCGAGCAATTATGAGACAATAGCATAATGATAGAAAAATAAGGTGATTGTATTACAGAATAAGAGAACCTTGATTACAATATATCGATAAGAGTGTTGTAGCGACGGTATTCTTAGTACCTAAGGAGCTTACACTAGGGTTGCCTCCAATAAGTTTATTATAGATGGCTCCAGGGCCTTACTAATCTCAACAGCAACAAGGCCAAGCCCAAGGCTTCCTTACCTCTCTAACGATGGAACAACCAAAGTTCCTCTCCCGAACGGTTGGAGTAAGCAAGAGGCTAGCCTTCAATCACCTCAAGACCTCAAATACAGATTAGCGCCTAGGAAAAGATAGAGTTCTCATACTCAATCTGATAAAGGGGGTTTACTAATTAATTCAACATATCTGTTGTGTTTTGGGAGCACTCCTTTTATAGGTGAGGTGGTTGATCTTCTAATCTCGATTCGAGTTGATCTAACTGCTTACAAGAGTGATCTGTGTTCTTTCAATACCAACGTCCAAGATAGGATGCCTTGGGATGAGAGTAATCACATCCAAGGTTTAAGAATGCCAACGTTGGACAAGGAGAGACTTTAATGTGCCTCAATATCAACGCCCAAGCTAGAAAACCTTCAAGAGTGTGACGTGGGATCCTAAGGATGCCAAATGCTCAATGTAGGGGGTCTAGATGCCCTTACAAGCCCAATGTCCAAGTGTGGGAGCCATTTGATATATTGGGATGCCAAATGTGCCATGTCTAAGCATATGAGTCTTCATAGTGCCTCGATGTTGGTGTAATCACCTAGATGGAGGCTCTACCTTGAAGAGGGGAGCATTAATGACAAGAGGACCATCTAATGCTAATATTACAATCATCAAGGTTAGTAATATGCAATGCCTCATTATTGGAGACTAATATTTCATAATGGCCTTGGTATCATAAATACATAATTATTGATATGATTGGACACTCAACTATACATAATATACTAAATAAGGGTCCAACGTTCCATCATTGGAGTATTATACTACTCTCTAAGTGGAACTTACAATTAATTGGCCAAATAACTCCTAAAATAAGAAAAAGTACTCCTAATCTAATGCTCCCATTTATCAGTGGTGAAATGGGGAAAACACCATAAAAATAGGGATATTACAATGTTTCCCCTCCCAAATTACTTGCCTTAAAGAAATTCAGAATATCCATAACTACAACAAAGTCTTCTTGATCCTCTTTATCTTCAAAGTTGCCTTTAGGACCAATGCACTCTAGCTTCCTCTTTCTGATAACTTCCATTCTTTGGAATCATGCTCTTTGTTCTTCCTGATCTTTCATGCCACATAGTATCATCTCTTTTCCTTGGAATTTAAACTTCATCTCCATATTTTTGTAGTTGGAGGTAACTTCTCCAAGTGTATATAACCATTGGACTCCAAGTACTATGTGTGGTAGTCTGCCAAGGGGTAGGATGCAGGAGTTAATAATGACTGCATAATCCCCTAACTTATCCTTAACATTTTCCACCATTCTGTGACTTGATGTTATGTTATCATTTCCAATGGCCACTTCAAATCATAAGAATTATTGAGTCTTAAATCCCTTTTTCCTTATAAATTCTTCATCAATGAAATTGTGAGTGGTTCCATCGTCAATGAGTACTACAACTTTGTTGTTGTCTACATTCCCTTCAACTTTGATGGTTACAAATTGGGACAGTCCTTTCAAGATGGTAAGTACTCCCCTAATATCTCCAACCCCAATTTCATGTTGAAAAGTGTTCAACTCATCATCATAATCTTATTTTACCTCAAAGACCTCGAGATACATATTTTATGCTTTTCTTTGCATCGATGGCCTTTTCCTCATGGGTTGCAACAAGTGAAGCAAAGTTTTTACTTCCTCAATTCCTCATGGGTTGCGTAGTCCTGTTTGTTCATGGGTTTTGGGCTTGTAGTGTAGGTCTTCCTCTCATGGCCTCTTTGCCTATTGACATCCTTGTAACACTTTCCATTGTGTTTTTGGTGATCATTCTTCTTGGATGATTAAATCTTTCTAGTAGTTTGGCTTTGTGTATGGAAACTGCTACCATTGGTGGTTTTGTGACCTTTAGTAATGATCAAATGGCTTCCTGCAACCCATCCATGAAAAGATATGTGAGTTTGCCATCGTCCATGTTTGGAAAAGAAATTGCAATTCTATGAAATTCTTCTATGAATGCATTGATTATGGTTGTATATTTGAGCATTGTTAGTTCCTTGAAGTACTCCTTTATGTGTATATGCTCTAATTTGTCTAGAACTTTTCGAAGGTTTTGACCTTGCCATGGCCTAGGGTAATGACACCATTATGCCACCATTTGTAAGTTATCACATCCAGACACATTGAAGTTATTTTGATTCCCTCCTCTTCGTCCATCGAGTGAAGGGAGAAGTAAGACTAGACCATAATAATACTAATTCATACATAGGGGTAGCCTACCTTCCCTATATCAAGGGTTTAAGTGATAATTTAGCCAAAATATTAATGAGAGCATATATTAAGATAATTTTTCTTCCTCTCAATAAATTGGAGAACATGTTCATATCTGTGAAGGACCACTTAGAACCCTTACAATATAAAGGTGTATATAAGATAATGTGTGAGTGTGGAACTTGTTACATTGGTGAAATAGGTAGGTCAATACATGAAAGAGTTAAAGAACATTATGCAAATTTACAATATAATAGAATAATCAAATTTGCCCTTGCTAAACATGTGGATAAGACTAAACACCATATACTCATGGATAAGATTGAAATCTTGGCTAGATGTGATAAATTCCAAGAACAAAGAATTGTAAAAGCTATCTAAATTAAACTTAACCCTAATAATATTAATAGAGGCCAAGCTATTGAGATTAGAAGGGCATGGTTATCTATTATTGACCTAATTTACAAACATACAAGGAAAAATAATATGATACTAAAATAGCTATAACTTTTAAATCTTAACTCGATTTTTCATGTTCTTTACATCATTGGAAAGATATTTTTATGTATAATTTAATTATATTTATCTTTTTGGTATTTTATAATGATAGATGTCCTATTTGTATATTATAAAATTGGGTATTACTTATCTCTACTTAAAGAAGAAGGTTACACTTTATTTTCTTCATTTAGTAATTCTGAAGATGGATCCCATAGATTGGACTTGAAACGTCAATAATTCAAATTCATATGCAAGTCAAAGTCAAACCACTAAAGAGGATGTATAATATTTCTAAAGGATTCATGCTTATCCATATAGTCTTGTAATACTTCCTCCAAGTATGCTTCCTCTAGTTCTATTTCGAGAGTTCATTTGGGAGGGAAAAGTGATTCTATGAATTGGAGTGATGGAGTATGTGTCTATCTAGTTGATCCCTCAATTTTTGTTGGTGTTCCTTGATTATGGGTTTTAAATTGTGCCATCATCTCATGCATGAGAGTGACCAAAGTGTCCAATTTCTGATCTACCATCTTGTTCCCTTGTTTCTTATTCCTTCGTTGGTATTGTAAGTGGATGTCAACGGTCATAGATATCATAGTTTTACCAGATAGCCAATGAGTAGGTTGAAGATGTTTTTAAAAGGCTTCAAACCCTTCAAGAGCTAAACATTTTTATTAATAGGGTTCAATAATAATTTGAACTTTGCTTTTCACATTTGCATCATATTTTCCCTCCAAAATCTAAATTTTGAGCATAATAAAATATAACACCACCAGAAATAACACCTTATCCCTCTTAATTTAATTTCCTTGTAAAATTAAATTAAATTAAATAATTTCAATTTTTTTTTTTAATTTTCCTCCTTATTTTTCCTAAATTAAATTAAATCCATAATTTTTTCAAGCTTGAAATAAAATTACGCAATTAAAATAGCTCAAACTTGAAATTTAATTCCTTCCATGGTGGATAATTTGGTCTAGGTGCCAAATTGATTAAGTCTATGGATTAGGGTCTTGAAAATCAACTTTGATTCACATTGTGCCTCCTCCAAGCTCAACATTCACACACAAATGGCGTAAAAATCTAGAACTGATGCAAAATATCCCCAAATCTTAGCAAAACATGCCAAGTTCCCAAATGTCCAAGCTCTGATGATTGAATTTCATAAATTCACAACAAGTTAAGCCTCCTAAAAGATCAATGTCTCCTCTCAAGCCTCCATTTTACCATCAACAAGGCAAAAATACGTCAAATTTTGAAATTTTACTCTCCTAATAGTCAAATGAACTCCTCAACAGTGTAGAATGGACTTATAAATACCAAACGATCCCTCCAAAAATAAAATAAACCTCTAAATGGACTTGAAAATGTCCAACAATATCCTTGAAATGTCTCAGAAACTCCAGATGATTCACATATTTACCTTAAACTTCCATGTTGGCCTCAAAATGGCCAAATGACTACCAGATCTAGGTCTTCCATGCAAAAATGAACCTCAAACTTGATCATAATTCAGAATTTTTTTGAAAATTACCTCTCAGTAATCTATACAAACCTCCTTAAAGCTTTTAAACTAAAAAATGTAACCAAATTAGGTCCAACAAACTAATCCAAGGTTGAGATCTAGTATCTATATTCCCAACATATACATCCAAGGTCCTCCAATTTACAAATTTGATACGTTAGACTCTAATGTTGCTTGCCAGGAAGCCCACATTTGAAGTTTGATACTCAAAATTGTAATATTGAAGCTTTAATGATGTAACATACTATTCTTTGGATGAGATCTAATTCCTTGAATGTCAACTTTAGCTCTCAATATCCAAATCTAACAATTCTCATGCCAAAAACTCAATGTCAATTTCTTGGTGTCCAGATCCAAAAAATTTCATACCAAAAACTCAACGTTAGCTTTTTAGTATCCAAAAGATCTAGATCCAAGTGCTATAATGCCTCATATCTCCTCAACTCTTCTCGATACCATAGTAATTCCAAGAAAATACCATTGTGATGTCTCAATCCTCCTTAGATCTTTCAATTAGACGATAAGATCTACTTCAACAACAACTCTCCAATAGGAAAAAGATATTTCCTTAAAACTTCTTTAGAATAGACTCCTTCATACCAACTCAAAAAATTCTTCATATGAAACCCTTGATTCTGATAGGATGGAAAATGATATAACTATGATGAGCCCAAGTTGTTGGCTCATGCTCAAGCATGCCCTATGAGAGGGACATTTACCTTGAATCTTCAAATCTCACCAATTAAGCACAAAATTATTCAATACATATAACATCTAGCTAATAATGAAAAGAATGAAGTAAACAATCCATCATTATTCTCAATTACCCAATGTAGGTGATTAGGAAGCCAAATATAAATTATCAATTCCAAAATACACTCCCAGATCGAACATTTAATAAATTATGAGAAAATAGTAGAATGATAGAAAAATAATATGATTGTATTATGGAATGAGAAAACCTTGATTATAATAGATCGATAAGAGTGTTGTAGCATTGGTATTTTTAGTACTTAAGGAGCTTACACTGTGGTTTCCTCCAATAGGGTTATTGTAGATGGCTCCAAGGCCTCACTAATCATAATAACGGTAAGGCCAAGCCCAAGGATTCCTTACCTCTTTAAAGATGGAATAACCATAGTTCCTTTCCCGAATGACTGGAGTAAGCAAGAGGCTAGCCTTCAATCACCTCAAGACCTCAAATGCATACTGGTGAATATAAGTGGCAAAGGTAGAGTTATCACACTCAATCTCATAAAGGGGGGTTAATAATCAATTCAACATATATCTTGTGTTCCAGCAATCCTCCTTTTATAAGCGATGTGGTTGATATTCTAAGCTCGAGTTGAGTTGATCCAATGACTTATAACAATGATCTATGTGCTCTGAATACCAACATCCAAGATAGGAAGCTTTATGATGAGAGTAATCACATCCAAGGGTCAAGAATGACAATGTTAGATAAGGGGAGACTTTAATGTACCTTAATATCAATGCCCAAGCTAGCAAACCTCCAAGAGTGTGATGTGGGATCCTAGGAATGCTGAATGCTTAATGTAGGGGGTCTAGATGCCCTTAGAAGCCTAACATCCAAGTGTGGCAGTTGTTTGATATCTTGGGATGCCAAATGTATCACTTATAAGCATAGGAGTATTCATAGTACCTCAAATTCGATGCAATCACCTAGATGGATTCTCTACCTTGAAGAGGGGAGCATTAATGAAAAGATGACCATCTATTACTAATGTTACAATCATCAAGGTTAGGAATATGAAACACCTCATTATTGGAGACTAATATTGCATTTACAATCATAATGGCCTTGGTATCATAAATACATCATTATTAGTATGATTAGACACTCAACTATACATAATATACTAAATAAGGGTCCAACATTCCATAATTGGAGTACTAAACTACTCTTCATGTGGAACTTATAATTAATTGGCCAAATAACTCCTAAAATAAGTGAAAGTACTCCTAATATAAGGTTCCCATTTATCAGTGATGAAATGGGGAAAACACCATCAAAATTGGAACATTATAGAATATTGCATTCACAACTTTCTCATACTATCAAATATTGAAAAGAAAATTATCAATTTATATAGGGCTCGTGGTGTGTTAGATCCACATTCTTAATTTATGTGCAAAAGCAACATAGATAATCCCTATAAATATATTTTACTTCTTTTTATTCTAATGCAACTTAAATCCTAATGGCAACATCCCCATTCCACCACACCTTCATCATAGGCTTCGTATTCCAAGATGTGATTATTTTAGATATTATAACCTAAAATGTGGTTATTATGGCCTCCCTATTGTTGGAGTTTGAACTGAATAAGATCAAGACAATTTGAAGTTTTCAGTTCACCATTATAAAATGTGGTCCCTTGTGCATTTCTTATTCTAAACACGATCACAATTTTATCCCTACTTCATTTTGTATGAAACATGACCATAATTTTATCTCAATAGCATTTCTGGGTATTTTTGGTAGTTACGAACATTTAATTATTTGGCATCTACAAGCTTGATCTTAGACTTGTAGGAGTTGTCCATTGAAGCAAACAACTCCCCCTTGTTGATCATGTGGTTGGAACAACCTGTATCAAGAAGCCATGTCTCATCCAAATTTTGATCTATTTTTTCATAAGATACAAATAAAGTTTTGTATTCTTCCTCATCATAGTGTGCACTACTTGCTCACTCTTGGGAAGCCTTCAATCAACACTCACTCTCAAAGTTCACAATTTTATCCCTACTTCATTTTGTATGAAACATGACCATAATTTTATCTCAATAGCATTTCTGGGTATTTTTGGTAGTTACGAACATTTATGATTTTTTGAACATTTTTTCTTACTTCAACTTCGATTTTGCTTTTGTTACTTTGTAGTCTTTGGGGTGGAATCCTCTAGAACATGTATGTAACTTCGGTATGCCATTTCTATCATCATTTGATAGGCATGTTTGTAACAATCCTTAACATTTGCTTCTTTTTATTGTAACCTCCATGTGAGTTCAATTTTAGTTACTCCATGTAGCTCTATAAATTTATACTTTGATTACTTAATGAAATAGATTGTGTTTTCTCTATTATCTCATTGTGGTATTAGATCTTTGTAGATCTAGTTGGGTTAGAAAACTCTTGTGGGGGCTTTGTAAAGAACTTACCAAGTTTTTGTAGAGTTGATCCAAAAGGGGTTATTATTTGTGTTTATTTAGTTATTATGAGGAGAATGGATATTGCAACAAATAATCTTCCCATTTATGAGTTTAATTGGGATGATTATAAGTATTGGTCTCTTAAGATGAAGATCTTACTCATTGGTAAGGGAGTATGAGATATTGTATAGGATGGCTATGTTGAGCCAAATTGGAACACTCTTCTAGCCAATGATAGAACAACCAAGAGAGAGGTACAAAATAAGATTTCTTTTACACTTTACCATCTCCAAAAAACCTTGGACAAGAGCATCTTCCCTAGAATTGCTAGTTCTACTACAACTAGTGAGGCATGGAGAGCTTTGAAGGATGGCTTCCAAGGCAATGCTCAAAAGTTGGAGAGTATTATATGAGGGTCAAAGCATGTGTTAAAAACATGGAAAGACTTGTAGAGGAGGTAAGGACTGAATTGGTGATGAAGAAAGTGCTAAGAACACTTCTTCCCAAGTGGAATAATGTAGCTATCATAATAGAATAAAGTAAGAATATTGCTACTTTGAATTATGATCAACTTATTGGTTCACTCAAATGTTAGGGGTGTTGAGGAGAAGGATTTTGTGCACTAGAATAAAAAGAAGTAAAATA
>Ga0068628_1001089_pt1 | contig 10935 bp, 4 predicted proteins | sample InSIn2gowninarea_FD_77431 | JGI IMG/M metagenome (GOLD analysis project Ga0068628, IMG submission 77431) | Clean room microbial communities from NASA Spacecraft Assembly Facility at Jet Propulsion Laboratory, Pasadena, California, USA -... ... | reverse complement strand
TTCCGTGGCGCGAAATCCATCATTGGCTAAACAATTATTTGGTTATGCCATTTTGGGCTTTGCTCTAACCGAAGCTATTGCATCGTTTGCCTCAATGATGGCCTTTTTGATTTCATCCGTATTTCGATCGAAGAAATAAAAAGCCCAATGCTAAACCCAATTCTAGAGTATTTGATTTTACTTTCTACTTTACTAGTACTGCCCATTTCTATCTGGATAATAGCGAGCAGTCGTATTTTTTCGCGCCTTCTTGAATTTACCCCCGATACTTACCAAGAAAGGGTCCGAGCAATTGTCGAGGACGCTATAGTTGAACGTATCTGTCAGCTGCTAAACGATCTTTTTCCCCGATATGGGCTGACTCCATCTAGGAACGCCCCCTTTTCTACGATCGTTCAGAACTTGCTTAACGAGGCGGGGGCGCCTGATCGCCTAGCTTACTTGGCAAATATGTACGAAAGCTTGGTAGAACAAGAAACCCAGAGCCCGGTTTTCCACCAAATTGTTCAGGATTTTCTTACAATAATGGGGGGTGGGGGCTGCTAATCCGTTAGCGGGCCCACTTGGCCTCTTTCCCATGCAGCTAAAGGAAGATTCGTGAGAATGGCGTAGATAGAAGGACCGAGCGCCCCCGGACGTAGCTGAAAGGTGAACCGGGTTAAAAGTCACGATTAGAATAAATGGTAGTTCGCTGGGATTGTATTCATTTCCCAGAGGTGCTGGTTCGACTCCAGCTCGTGACAAGGCCTTTTTGGTCATATACCTTGGTCTTGCTTGTTATTGTTATATTCAGTTCCTTTTTTCTTCCCCCGCCAAATTAGGGTTCACTTATTTCTCCTTACCTGGAAGCCTGGAAGCGGCTAGGCTAAGAAGAGGAAGCAAAGGCCGAAGAAAGACCTTCCACACGACTGCTCTTCTTTCCTGTTTGCTGTAACTGTAAACAGCCGATTTGCTTATTCAACAACTCTCTAATCAGTTTGGGCACTAGGCAGCAATAACTGGTAAGGTTAGTACGGACCCTTTTCAAAGGTCACTAGAGTGGCTCCCGTCTTTCCTCACTCGAGGTCTAGCTTTCCCTTGGATTACTTTGCATCCTTCCTGCTTGAAGGAAAGTGCCGCACTATTTTTAGCCACTCGGAGATAGCCTTTTCGATCTTATTGGCTTAAGCAGACCATTCGTGAGCAGATAAGATCAAAGAAAGCAACCTACAGTCCCATGCATACTAATAGGACAAGGAAGTGACATATAATACTAATAGAAGAGGAAGCTGGTATTCAATTAGCTAGGGAGGGAGACAGGGTTCCAAACCTTTGGTGGCACCCCACCCGCATATACACATCTAAGAAAGAGACTCCAAATTGCCAACTTATCACACTCTCCAATCATTCCACTTCTCACACTACGGCGACTAAGACTTTCTCAGGGCTCAAAAGAACCCTATTTTGGAGTGCCATCATAGGATAGGAGAACGGAAAGCTTGAGCTTTCGAAGTCATCTTTCCAAAGGCGAGTCAAAGCCATCGTGCGGCTTTTCAAGCCCGATCTTCCGAACCTGCTGCGTGAAAGCCCGATAGGGCATTCTCCTTTAGAGACCCTAATGACATTGACCAAGGGATCTTGATTTGATCCAATTGGTTTTTGAATTTCTACCGATTGATTTGAGAAAGCCGGCATCAGTCTGACGTGAGAGAAGTCAGCACAAGGGAAGTCCCTCGAAGCCGAAGTAGGGTTGAGTCTCAGGAAGCGTTTAGGCCGGGTTCGCAGCATTCTTCAAAGACAGGTACAGTAGCAACTTCAATCTCAGGGGAATCCAATGGATAATCCAACTGCTAAGGTGAGTTTATTCTCCCTTTATAAGATGGAAGTTTACTTACAAAGAAAAAGGTAAGCGTTGGTATAAAATTTTTCAGTCTCAGTTCTTTCTTTAGTCAGGGAATTAGCTTGTTGCTCAAGGGAAGAATCTATGTAATAAGAGTGGAATAAGGATTCTTCTAAGCGCTGGAGTCCGAAGGGTCCGAAGGAGTGGTATCAAGCCTGCTCGTAGCTCACCCGTAACCCGTAAAGTAGGCAATATGTGATATTGCCCCCTACTCGGCTCGGAGGGTGAGCTACTATCGATATTTCAAGCGATGCTACCTTCGCTTCCTTATGAGATTACTTTGTTGAACCGATCTACATCTACGGAACCAACTTCAACTGTACCAACCCGGATAGTTGCTTCCCCACCTTGGCTTTCCCACCTTTTCTTTCACATTGATTTGACCCACCTTCCGCAATAGAGTGATCTAAGACTTTTCTTCGCTTCGGGGGATGCCCTTCTTCCCGGATCACTACTCATCTTATTGATTTCTCGGGTGCGCTATTTACCTTTCACACTTCAGCTTACTGCCCTCGCCTGCGAGAAGGGGAGCTAAAAGAAAAGCAACCGGAGCAACATTTCTTAGTATTCATTCTACTATCCTGCTTTAAAGCGCTTTGCTACAGGCCTTCCTCGTTAGACAAATTCACTCAATCAGAGACTTTCCTTTCATTCACCGCCTTTGTAGAAGTACTGATCGATCCAATCCTAAAGCACATAGGTAGAAGTTATTCTCGATCCAATCTCAGACTTTCCATTCCGGGAAAGATTTCTGCAAACAAGAATCTCTATTTTGTAGCCGGGGGGGGTGGGTCCTATCAGTTAGCTACGTCCCTCAGGCAAATTTGCTTCCGCTTCTTTCTGTTTGCTACTCTTGTATGAACACCCTTTCTCTCCTGAAGTGAGCGAGTGCTGATCACTAAATTGGAATTTGGCTCCTGAAAGCTTAGAAAACGCATTTTTTAGACCGAGCCGAGCCGAGAATTGTTTACAATCAGTCGTGATCAAAGCTCTTTCAAGCCAATAAATTTGCTTTCCTGGAAATATGTAATATCCCTGCCCTGCTCGCTACGTAAAGGAGGGTGGAGTGAAGCTTCCCTTGAACTGGCCAAAAGCCTCTAACTCGCGATCCAATTCTTTTCTTCGCGCTTAGAAGTGGGCCTGAGATTCTCAATTTCATGGGGAGGACTTCCCTTTCCCACTAATCCAGTGCACGCTGTTCTAATCGGAATTGGAACCAGAACCCCGTTCTAAAATCAGGGGCAGGCTCACGTTTTCACTAATCAAGCAAGAGCCATTGCGAGCCTTTTCCTGACGAAATCGATAACTAGCGGAGAATGCCCACTGCGGCGAAGGAAAGGCAATCTTCCGAGCAACTTCTTTCTATCTGTATAAGTTATTTATGAGAGCTGCGGCTGCGGAGGATGTGAACCGATCGTACGGAGCTGCCTATGCCCTTTCTTTGGGTTCGTTTTGCCTATGAAAATAGAAAAGTCAAACAAACTTCCCTCTCGCCTGTGCTTCTGCCCTTATGAATGCCGGATCGTGAGGATCTTACTTTATCGAAGCCAAACCTGGAGCTCAATAGACTCTCTCCCTACCTGAGTTAACTTGCTTACTAGCCGCCCTGCCTTGGACAGCAGCTTGCAACAGCCGATTCTCTGTACTCCGTCTGTCAAAGATCCGATTCGCTAGACTACAACTAGTTGATGAATGTGCTCTCTCACTATGTTTAACACGATTGGACAGAGCGAAAGAACAGAAAGAGGGAAAGGTGGGGTACCTTTCTTGTAGACTCAAACCACTCGCTTAGACAGCTAAGTTTGTATTGAAAGGTCGAGGGCCTTGAATCACAATATGGATTGGTGTTCCGATTCGAATCTCGCTGTTTAGGCCTCGGAGACGAAATACTATCCGACACACATAATCATTGTAGTAATTGCCTCGGTCCAACCAAGAAAGACATGGGACTTTTTGGGCGTAGGAATGCAACACATTCCATTCTTTTCGGTACCCACGATTTAAAAAGATCAAAGATGGATACTTACGCTTCAATACTACTCACTTACGCAAGGATACATGAAGGAAGAAATACACCTTGAAAAGTCAGAAAAGAAACAAAGGGAACCGTTAATCCTTACTTTTTTATTAAAAAGGGGCGCCCACTACTTATATAATATGTAAATACGCACCATGCCAAATGTGTCCGAAGAAGAAGATGCAGAGCGCAATCGACCAGCCATCAACAGCAAGCGACAACCGAGCAAAGAAGCGGAAGAGAGACTAGCGGAGAGAGTCATCACAGTGTCACGGAGGCCACGCCGCGAGTTTCTAGTCAAGTGGAGGAATCCCGGAAACGAGGACGTCGACCATTTGAGTGGGGGAGAGTGTCATAGGCCAATTCTTTTACATGTAGTATAGTTGTGGGGAACATGGGAGTGGAAATATTGTACTTGACAAATGCATTTATTTTGTAATTTCAAGGGGTGTGACACCTCCAGCATCTTGATGTCTCCTTCTACCACAAGTTCACATGCTCCTTATGCTCTTTAGGGGGGAGTGACTAGTTGGGCCCGTGAAAGTTGGTATCAGAGCTTCAAATCGATTGTGGGATATAAAAGCACCATGGCCAAAAGTGCCAAGATCGCTCGCATCGAAGCATTAGAGAAAGACCTTGAGGTGGCTTTGTCCGCAGCTCAAACTAAGCGCATTGAGACGCTCGAAGTAAAGATTTCTGAACTTGAGAATCATCTAGCGATACTCCCTAGTTCTTCGGATCGGCCAACAGAGCTTGAGGCCTCTCAAAGTGACGCTTTTGAATTTTTTACAGATAATGTAAAAGAGACCGTGAATACCTTGCAAAATGATTTGCAGGAGCTCAATGCCAAGGTGAGTCTGTTGATGCGCAATGCCAACAATTTGATTTCGGACCTTCGATGCTTGAGACTGGACGGGTGAAATTGCCAGAACCCCGGGCCTATCTATGGGGGTAATCTAGATGCCAAAGAGGTAGATGAGAACTTTCTCTTTGACATGGAACAAGACTGTCGGGTGGTCCGAACCGATTCAGAGGAGCACAAGGTTACCATAGCCACAATGTACTTCACTGGGGATGCCAAACTGTGGTGGCGATCGAAGGTTGAAGACATTCAAAACAATCGGTGCACCATTAGCACAAGAGCTCAAACGAGAGCAATTCCACCCCGAAAATGTGGAGTAGAGTATATAGCGCGTTGCAAGTTGAGAGAGTTGCAACAGACCGGTTCAGGTTAAAAAGGAACTTTCTACCCTTTCGTTTCTTTTATTCCACTATATCCTTTCAGTCGAGTCACCGCTACGCCCTTCTACTGAGAGGTGCACCCTTTTTTAGCGATATAGTGGATCGCTCATTCTCGCTTATCGAAGAACTCGCTTTCGAGTGAAGGCCCTCGTTATCGCGGGCTAGATTGAAGAAGAATCACCTGCACAAAATTAGAGTGGGTTTAGAACGTCGTGAGAGAGTTCGCTTCCTATCTACCCTTGGTCTTAAAGGGAGATAGTTGATCGAGAAAGCTCCGCCCAAAGGCGCCGAGTACATAGACGAGGCGGTCACCGGTAGGCTGTTACAAGGTAAGTGCCTATCCCTGTCTCTATCACGCCCTATTCTGAGCCTCTTCCCCCCTTCTCTGGGGCTTTTTCCTTTCCTGGGATCTAGTTTTTTTTAGTGATTTCATCCCTTGGGTAAGAAAGTCGTCCTAAGACCTTGCAGTTCTAGTTGGAGAGGTAACCCGATGTAGTTCTATTCCTTCTCCCAGGCATTCCTAAGCACTGGCATTTGTTCTCGTTTCCCCTTTGAATATTGGTTGAACATTGGCTATTATTCAAACCTATTTCTTTCTGGGCAAGCTTTTCACTTTTCAGTCAGCAGTATCGAATCTTTTAAGCCAAAGGAAAGGGAAATCCCATATTAGAAACTCTTAAGCTAGCCAGTATCAATTTGAACATCTTTATTAAGAAAGCGCTTGCTGTCACTGCCAGATAAGAGATACATTTTTTTTTAATTTAATAATTCACTCTTGGGGAGGGCTATCTTTCCTTTGCATCTATTGGGATAAGTGTCTTATTACGCAAGAAAGCTATTTCCAGTTTTCTTCTATCCCGTGTGGGAGAAAACTGAATCGAGTGTGAGTTCCTTTTTTTGGGGGTCTGTACGCTTTTCTGACCTTAAGCATATAAAATAGATTAGAGGATTGGATCTATAGTGCCTAAAGCTAGTGATAGCGGATTAGAGAATTCATTTCTTTCTAGTCATAAGTCCTCCCATTTATACTCTTAATAGGATTACCTAGAATGCTGAGCTACCAAACAAGCCAACGAGCGAGTTCGAGTGCTTCTGCCTCTGCTTGCGAGCCTGTCCTAAGATAATAACTTATCCCCGAAAGATAGAGTTCCCTGCCAGAGCTATTGGGAGTTCTCTTGTGAGTTCCCCGCCATCCCGACCTGTGCCTGTCCCTTTTTCAAGTGAAGTTCTAGTCCTTCGCCTTTTGGGCCAGTAACAAAGTCTCTTGAACTTCCTTAATTTCTGGAAAGGAATGGGGGAGCAAGCTATTAAGTTAGATGACTTAATCCAGTACCAGTAAGTAAGGAAGCCCCTTTGAAAGCATTATTCATTATCTGAGTGAATCCCGTCTTGTGACAAGTTTAAAAGAAGGACTATTGAAAGCGGGGATAGCGGATTATCTTCTCGGGAAAACTAGCAAGCCATCTACTTTCTTTCTCTTTCCTTCACCCCTCAAGTAGTAAGGCTTTCCATCCACCCTGCCGGTCCTAATCAAATAAAAGATCTTATCCGGCTAGCCATTGGTCGCTTTATCAAATCTTCTCCAATTAGAGAGTCACTTCGCCCCTTTTGGAGTGGAGAGAGGAGTACCGGAAGCCCATTAAGTGTAATTTCTTCTCTTGAGACTTCTGTTACAAAAGTGCATTTGCTTCTGCCCGGGAGGGCTATATCTATCTTCTCTTTTCTTTCCTTTAGGTATAACGCTAATAGATTTCTTTCCTCCCTCCCGCAAGCTAACGAACGATCTGAAGGGCAATTCTCTGTAAAAAAGAAAGGAATTGAAACCCAGCAGAAAATTTAAAAGAAGTATAAGTACCTCACCTCAAAGTCAAGCCAGCCAGCCTTTTTAATAGAAGTGTTTCATTCCTTGGAGCGAGTGAAAGCAAAGGATAAGAGCACATGGGAAAGAGACTGTTTTCAAGCCAGTTTCATTCCATTCATTCCTAGTCGCGCTGAAGTCTTCCATTCCAAGAATACAATAGTCAGACGCAAGCCTTGACTTTTCTTCTATGGTGGAGTCGTTTGCTAGTCCCAGATGGAATCCAAGAAACTAGCGATGAAATTACATGACTGTCCTTTCATCGGTGGCCAAAAAAAAGCACCCTCCCCTATTTTTTTTTGTTAAACCAGTTCCTGTGCCTGGGATTCATTCCAGTCTGTAAAGTTAAAGTAATCTGGTGGATGGGGCCCGCCTCACCATTCCCCTTCTCCAACGCAATCAAAAAAGAAAAATCACCATGAAAAAGGCCTGCCTTTCAGTACGTGAAAGAAGTTCTGCTCTTTACGTGAAGTGCTTTCTCTTTCACTGTCTTACTTTGGCCCCTCTCCTGACCGATAAAAGGATTCTGGTAACTTCAATTTCAAGTGCCACTTATCTTAACACAACTCGGGCTAATCGACTCCCAGCCTAGCTAGACCTGGTGAAAGCAATCAAGCCAAAGCAACACTTATTCCTTCAACGGCAAGAGCTGCAGATGAAATAGCAGTGGTTATGCCGACATTTCCCCTTATCTTATTTATTCCGATCCGGATTCCATTCTTTCGGTTAGGACTCTTTAAGAAGAAGCAGCTCTTTCATCCGCATCTGGTGGAGGAAGGGGAGAAGGAAGAAGTCTTACCTGAGTAAGCCTTAGGCCTTAGGGGAGTCACTTTCCGACCCGGGTTCCATGATTAAGGAGTTTGAGTGAACACCCGGTGAAATGGATTTAGGAAAGCACGTGCCATCCTCACCTTAATTAAGAAAGACCAGGCGAGATTTAGCTGTTGGAAGAATAGGACCGGCTATTGAAGAAGAAATTGACGTAGAAAGAGGCATTCAAGAAGCTGCGATTGCTCTTGTCGACTCTTCATGGCATGGTTGGCCGGGAATGAGAACAAAAGGAGTAAGCGGTCCTCTCGCTTGGTCAGCTCTTGGCCAATCTCTGCATTCGAGCGATTCGCGCCATCCTTGGTTCTGGCTCTAGTTGTCGGACTAGGAGCAGCTATATCATCCGCAGCAGATCTTATAGAAGAAGAAGCTATTGATGCTTTTGGACGTCTTTCCTTGGCACGAAGGCTATAAGCATCGATCTTGCCTTGGTGTTGCCCCGAGGAGCGGTAGACGAGGCTTTCTCTGTTCACGACTCCGGTGATATTGAATCAGCCCTTTGGCTTTAGCTGGGCACCTTGGCACTAGGATGTGAAGCTGTGAACAAATAGTCTCTTGTCCCTTGTTAGACTGCTCTGGCTCGGTACTGTGTCGATTGGGTCTGAGGGTTGTTCCATCCACTTGGTCTTCTTTGTACCGTACCCAGAGAAAGGAGAAGATCGAATTAGCTCTGGTTCCGCAAAGACAAGAATTAGCTCTGCTAAGGAATCGAAAGCATCCAATCCGCTAAGAGCAGAAAATCACATAAATAAGGTATATAGCACCCTACCTTGCTCAGAGAGAGGCAAAGAGAAAGCAAGATAGCTGGCATTTTCACTCAAGAGTGAAAGTTAGATCCATTCGCGCCCAGAGGCAGAGCAAAGAAGGCCTTAGATCTTTGCTTGACAGTCGAGTCGGAGTAGCTCTTTTCGAACAAAGAAGAAACTGGCTAAGATTCAATTGACCTATATAGCCACCAGTTCAACTAAAGGAAGTCGCTTACGGGCTTAAGGCAGCTAGGGACTCTGGGGCGAGAAGAAGCTTTTCCCGCATTCCTGTTGATGCAGAGATCAGACGAGAAGGCCCATCTCTTTACTAGAATCCGATGTGATAGAAGGAGCTGCTCTAGCTTAAGCTTAAGTTGATCCTTACTTAATAGAATAGCCGAACGAATTAGCCATAGAGCTCATCCCCGGTGAAATAGTTGATGATTTCTTGATTGTTGACTGCTATATCTTAATTAGAGAATCCGACTGGGAACGAATACTTTGAGCTCTTCTTCCTCTCGTCGACTGGTCACTCATGCTTGAAACAAAAAGAATAAGCGATGCCATTGAATCTGTTAGAGGAAGGCTAGAAGAGAGTAGCTCATGCCCGGCAAAGTCCGATCGTAGAATATCAAAGTATGTTTCCCCGGAGTGGTTCAAGCTTATGTGACCAAGGAAAGAAAGAAATATTCTTCACCAAGAAAGGTAGCGAAGTCACCTCCATTCTCGATTTCTATTGCGACAGAGGAAGGTATCATAATAGAGTAAAAATCACGATTAGAGTAAGTCCGGATAAAAGGAAGAATCCAATCCGCAGCTAGTCTTGGGATCAAGGCTTCTTTCCTTTGCTGAATCAGGAATAGCCGACTCCAGGTAAATGCTTTTCCCAGCTCAAAGGCGATGACTAGTAGATTCGGGGGTACCTAGAAAGCGAACAAATGTTCCCATGGTCATGATTGTTGACTAAACTGCCCTTTCTCTGATTCCCCTTGCCGACTCTGAACTAACTCATGCTTGAATGTGAACAACCGATAGCACGGAAAGCAGCATTCTACTGATTTGATTACCTTCTTCCCTTCCAACTATTATAGTAGGAATTCTCTCTCGAACCCTAGAACCTTTGGGCTAGGAACCCGAGAAAAGCGAATGTTCAAAGCTTTCAGCGGGCTAGAGTCGTCTTCTTGCTGTTGTTGAATGTGAAGTTGTGATCAGCTTAGCAGTAAAGAGCTCTTGTTTAGCGAAAGTCGTATTCGGATTCTGCTTGAGCGGCCTTCTCTCTCTGAGTTACGGCAAAGGTAGTTCGGTAAGCCTCGTCATCTAGTATGACCGAAGCATTAGCCCTGTCTCTATCCTTGGGCTAAGGGCCCATAGACTGGACTTACAGCGGTGAAGTAGCTTAGGATGATTAAACCGTACCTGATGACTTTCGGACTTTCTTCTTTTCTGTTAGCACGCATCCAGTGACCGATGAATCTGTTGTCGGAATAAGCGTAAGCGCAGCAAGAGAATTCGCTGCTTTTGTGCCAACCTTCTCGCCTAGAAGCTAGAAGGAATCAGTCTTAAGGGGGGCGATTGGGACGTGGACATCAAGGTCTTTATGAGTGACTACCCTAAGAAATCAGACTTATGCTCAGTTCTCTTGTTCTTGTTTCATAAGCAAATGCGGCAACCTGGTGGTATAGTGAGCTCTCTCTCTGGATGTTGCTTCAGTCATTGATAGAGAGGAATCACCTAGCCTAGCATTAGACTAGACTAGCTAGCCCTCCTTGGGCAGATTGCTTTTCATAGCGTAGTTTCGTAGCTTTGCTCCGGGAAGGAGACTTGCCTTATCAGATGCGGGATTACCTGTTGATGCGGTAGATGGGGTCTTTGCTTTTCCTGCTGAAGAATGAGTTGTTAGCCTTACAGAATGCGCTGCACATCTATCATTCTATAGTAATGTCGGCTCTCCCGCTGTTGGTGGTTTAGTTGTAGTAAGAGCGGTAGGATTAAGATTAGGAGATTGATTGAGTGAAGTAGGGTTCGGTGAAATATTAAATAGAAGTAGGACATCCTTTATAAAGGAAAGTATGCCAGAACTCGTAGCCTTGTTGAAATAGTCTCCTCTTTCTTGTCTTTCTTCTCCCCTAAGAGGAAGAAGTCTCGTCTCGAAAAGACCAATTGAAGCTTTTCTCTTCCGGCTCTGAAAGAATAGGACTTATTATACCATGAACGGACTCCTTGTCAGGAAGAGATAGAGATGGGGCTTTCCTGGCTTCTCTCTTTCGCCTTCTCGATGCGGGTCTTCATTGGGCACTAGTTGCGCACTAGCTCTTCGGTGTGAATAAAAAAGTGTCAAGTGATGGAGTCTTTCGGAGGTGTGGCT
>Ga0068628_1001086_pt1 | contig 10942 bp, 5 predicted proteins | sample InSIn2gowninarea_FD_77431 | JGI IMG/M metagenome (GOLD analysis project Ga0068628, IMG submission 77431) | Clean room microbial communities from NASA Spacecraft Assembly Facility at Jet Propulsion Laboratory, Pasadena, California, USA -... ... | reverse complement strand
CCAACATGATATTTGATGGCATTGTGATGGCGTGTGGAGTGTTGGTCGGCTGGGCAGCCAGACTTCGCCCCACGTTTGGTATATATTGCAAGTGCGTGGATGGCATTTGAAATTCGACAATCCCTTGAACATCTTCACTCAAGGAGTAAAGGCGCATGTCTAAAGTGCGCAAACCTAAGGAGAAGAGGCACAGGTTGGGATGCACCCATTCTTGGGAAAGCCGCACGAAGGAGGACGCGTTTGACTCAGTTGTGGGTGAAGGGTGCGGGCAGGAGCACCCAATGGTTGGGTGAAGGCGTGCACGGGTGTGTGGCGCACAGTTTATGCGACAATGAAACGTTGGTAGGCGCCCGGTTTGTGCGACGATTTGGCACGGGTTCTTGGGTGACTCAGGTGAGTGCCCGCCCGTCGTGCAAGTGTGCACGGTATGAATTTCGGTGAAGTGTTGAGATTGTGAACGGAGGTGTGTCTCAGGTAGAGGCGCCCATGTGTGGCAACTTGGAGGCGCGCCCAAGTTGGACAAACAACACGATTGTGCAACGAGGTAAACGAAGGGTTGGTGAGTCATGCGGCGACCGTGAGGAGGCGCTGACGAGCTAGGCAACCAAGTTTACCGAAGTTTGAAAATTGGGTAAGTGTAAATTTGGGGTTTCCCAAGATTTAACTTGTAAAGCTTTGTAAAAAGTGAAGATTGTATAATATATTGATTCGGGCATACTCATATTGCAGGGAGTTGCCCCTCCCTTTATATTGTTGTGCATTTCTCTTGTATAATGTTGTTTATGTGAATGTTATGGGCTTTCACTTGCATAAATGAATACATTAATAATACTTGGTTACGAAACACAAACTAAGTAGGAAAAGTGGAATGTTAGGCGTAGTCTACAATCGTAAGTATTGGTGAAAAGAAAATGATTGGTAGTGCCGCACTTCGCTATAAGCGGTTGAAAGACTACCACAGGTGTAGGGGCGTGACACATAAGGAGGAGATATATCAGTTAGTGGTAATTATGAACTGAGGTTGCAGTAATAGTTGTTAAATGAATTTTTTTGAAGTTAAATTTAATTGAACATCTCAAATGTGTTTTTGTTAATTAATGTTTATTTTAATATATATTTTAGATTTATTTTACATATTTAGTGGAATAATATATATAATTTATAACAATAAGAAAAAGATAATATATATTTTTTAATAATGAAAAAATCTACTAAATTAGTACTAGGTGCGTATAGTTATTATTGTTTGCTCTGAGTTAATTTGTTATAAAGATTTTAGGCTTGTGAGATGGCTAAAGTCTTAGATTATTCATTTATTTCTTTACCTAACCATTAATTTATTAATAAAATCTTAATCTTAATCAAAGAAAAATAGTTTTAAATCATATTGCAGGCCAACTAAAATAATACATCTATTTTAAGTGAAAACATAGATAGTGATTACAATTTTGATGTATAGCCCTATGAGTTGCGTATCTCCTAACGAGAAAGTTGAAACTAGATTGTTTACTATGTGATTTTAGATGAATGAACTTACCCACCAGATTGTGCGATGCAGGAGCATCTAGCACCTTAGTCAAAGGGAGGAATCCAAAAGTAGAGAGAAAAGGAGCACGTGGATCAGGGGAACAAAACAAGGAAAAAACTATTTTAAAACAGATTTAAAGATGGATTTAAAAATGGAATTGATGAGTCTCAAAAACTTTTAATATAATCTGCCATGTGTTGTATGCATGCATGTAATCAGAGATTTAAGGGCTTCTTGTTAGAGGATTGATTGGATCCTTCATAGTGATCCGATCCAATACTTCTATTATATATATGTGTGATTGAACCCGTATGTTCAGGGTAGACAGAGAGCATAGAATAGAAATTTGTGTGAGTTGAGAGTGCTTACAATGTAGCTAGAGGAGAACTCGTTCTAAGGCTGCGATGCCTTAGTTCTGTAATCTTATGCTTATAATAAATCTATGTGTTCTGTGAATTCCACATGTTTGTATATTTGCCTTTGTTCATGTTATAGTGCGTGTTATATGTCGAATGATTTAAATCCATTTGAATGCATGTTGATCGACCATCGACCACTATAGGGTCGATGGCGATCCAAAGATATATAGATAATTGTTATGTCGTGTGTGAAGACATATATGGCAGAGAACTGTGTTTAAAGTGCAGAGAATCCATTAAAGGCAACGAACTCCATTTACACAGAGAAACAGCACTAAACCCCTTAACAGATACGTAAAGCGGACCTGAAATATTATAATTTATGGCCTATACCCTTATCGGGCCCAGAATGCATATTGGGTCGGCGCATTGAGTCGGTCGGAACAGGCCTTTGAAATGTGTGATTGTGATAGCCAATTAAATCGCAACAGTCAGATAGAGGGTCTAGATCAACGGCTTAGGTGCGATAGACGATTGCATATCGGAACAGCAAAGGACTTGGACAGTGGCGTAGTGGAAGGCTGATACGCCAATGGTGATATTGCCAATAAACTTATCGGTGATCAGGGCTCTTCCTTATCGATGACCAGAGGTCTATCTAATCAGCAATTGGAGGATTCAGAGTTCAGAGGAGTCGGAGATTACAGAAGCGGGAACGGTTAAGGAAAGCAGACCTGCCAATTTTATAGATGCGGCGTAATCTTTTGAGGTCCGACTAAGCGCAACAGAGTGGGGGTTTCCTTTGAAAACTCTTTGTTCCCGTATATCTCCAATAGTTAATTGGCCAGGGTTTTAAGGCCTAAAAGATATAGTTTAAAAGTCCAATTGTGTAATAATGCTTTGATATATGTTAAGTGGTCCACTTTAAATGTTGAAGACCTTATATAATGCTTCCGATAAGGCTTTATGGGCCATAATCCACAGGCCTCATAATCAATTTATTTAAGGAAAAGAGATTTTGATTAACCCCCAAAATTCCATTCCCATCATTTGGTATAAGAGCAGAAGAAGATTTTGCGTGCAAAGAGGAGAAGAAGGATTCCATAAAAAGAAAGAAGAAGGAGTAGGAGGTATAGTTGATAAAGCTGGAGAGTTATGGTCTTACTGTCGCACAGAGAACGACAGTGGAATGTGAGAAGAATGCAACAAACCTAGAGCAAGGAGTGCTCATATGGTTCTAGAGGAGAGAACCTGAAGGATGCCAAAAGACTAAGCTTAGGAAAAAGTTTAGTGAGGTATCATGTAACAGAAGGAAACTGTTACTATAGAGGTTTGGTTGTAGCTCACAAAAGACCATGAAAGCAGTTCGACTAAAGAATGAAGTAGGTATAATTGCTAAGGACAAGGAGAAACATATGACTAGGAGGTCATAAAGTTTTTGTGCCTCGGAGTCTGACATAGGAGCATCCAGCACCTTAGTCAAAGGGAGGAATCCAAAAGCAAAGAGAAGAGGAGCACATGGACCAGGGGATCAAAACAGGGAAAAATATGTTTTAAAACATATTTAAAGATGGAATGGATAAGTCTCGAAGACTTTTAATGTAATCTGCCATGTGTTGTATGCATGCATGTAATAATAGCTTTAAGGGCTTTTTGTTAGAGGATTGATCGGATCTTTCATAGTGATTCGATCCAACACTTCTATTATATATATGTGTGTGATTGAACTGTGTGTTCAGGGTAGACAGAGAGCATAGAATAGAAAACTATGTGAGATGAGAGTGTTTACAATGTAGCCAAAGGAGAACCCATTCTAAGGCTATGACGCCTTAGTTCTGTAATCTTATGCTTATAATAAATATATGTGTTCTGTGAATTCCGCATGTCTGTATATTTGCCTTTGTTCGTGTTATAGTGCGTGTTATATGTCGAATAATTTAAAGTCCTTTGAATGCATGTTGATCGACCATCGACCACTGTAGGGTCGATGGTGATCCAATGACATATAGATAACTTTTATGTCGTGTGTGAGGACATTTATGGCGAAGAACTGTGTTTAAAGTGTAGAGAATCCATCAAAGGCGACGAACTCCATTTACATAGAGAAACGGCACCAAACCCCTTAACAGATCCATAAAGCGGACTTGAAATATTATAAGTTATGGCCTATACCCTTATCGGACTCGGAATGCATATCGGGTCGGCGCGTTGAGTTGATCGGAACAGGCCTTTGAAATGTCCGATTGCGATAGCCGATTAAATTGCAACCATCGGATCGAGGGTCCAAATTAATGGCTTATGTGCGATCGGCAATCGTATATCGGAGCAACAGAGGACTTGGACAGTGGCGCAGTGGAAGGCCGATACGCCGATGGCGATATCGCCGATAAATTTATTCGCGATCAGAGCTCTACCTTATCGGCGATCGGAGCTCTGTCTAATCGGCAATCAAAGGTTTCAGAGTTTGGAGGAGTCGGAGATTATAGAAGCGGGAAGGGTTAAGGAGAGCGGACCCACTGATTTTATAGATGTAGCATAATCTTTTGAGGTCCGACTAAGCACAGCAGAGCGGGGGTTTTCTTTAAAAACTCTTTGTTCCCATATATCTCCAATAGTTAAATGGCTGGGGTTTTAAGGCCTCAAAGATAGAGTTTAAAAGCCCGATTGTGTAATAAGGCTCCGACATATGTTAAGTGGTCCATTTTGATCGATGACAGCCTTATATAACGCTTCCGATAAGGCTTCGTGGGCCATACCCCATAGGCCTTAGAATCAATTTATTTAAGGGAAAGGAATTTTGATTAACCCCCAAAATTCCCTTTCCATCATTGTGGAAGTGAACATGGTTGTTGTTCGTCAAAAGGACTGAAGTAGGTTTATCTTGAAGATTTTGCTTTTCTCTAGAGGTAGGCCTTCTCAAATAGTTTCAAATCAAATCTGATTTTTGAGTGAGATTGATAGGATTCCAATTTTAATTTAATCTGTTTTTTTTTTTTGTATATGTTTGGTGTTAATGAAGGACTTTAATCATCTGTTAGGTGTTATATTTGTTTAAATATCCTAGTTCAATGTCACTTAGTTTGGTTTAATTCAGTCTCATTGTAGTTATTCATGATTGATGTCTCCAATATAATTTTATTTATTGATTTGTAATATTGAAAAAAGCCATCTCTGCTCCACTTTTCTATTCATTCTTTCTCATAATATGGAAGCTTCAGGTCACATAAGACTCAACCAACCAAAGAAGGAGAAAGAAAAAGGCTCCGTTGTTTGAGGAAACTATAGTTGTGTGAACCCGGATGTGCAAAAAGGCAACTCGGAAATTTAAATGTCCAAGAAGATAAAGCAGATCGTTACCTCTGGGGAAGAGAATTTTTTTATTTAAAAAAAAAAAAATCTGAGAGACCAGCGCACCCATGTCCTGGTAGCAAGTGTGTTGTTGATCAACTAAAACTTAAATTTCATGGTAGCAAGTGGGTTGATAAACTAAAACTTGTAAACTTAACATAACAGCGATACAGCGCAGTCAAACATCATCGTGAAGTGCGTTGCAGCACAGTGATTCGCATCTTGAAGTGCGTTGGGATTGCAAAAAAAAAAAAGAACCGGTTATTTTAAAGGCACCATCGATTGTTTGTTTCCGCTAAACGACAATGTAACGAAGGCTCCACATCACAACACACCATCACGGAGCTCGGTTCAACATCAAATCTGGAGCGGAAATTCGAATTGAGGGATCGCCGTAACATCATAGTTCAGACTGGAAGCGAGATGAAGTTGGATCTAAACCCCACGAAGCTTCTTTGAAAAGCATGCAGGATCTAGCACGAAGCTTCGCAAGTCTGCTTGTGTTAAACAATGGAACTCACGGGATGAAATTTGTCCGCAAGATCCAGGCACGAATCGCTTGAAAAGTCAAAGGAAGGTGTGTTGGATAAAAATTGCCGTAAAGTAGAGCACGCTCGTCAAAATACATAACGCCTACGAATTATTTGAAGGTCCTCCTTTTTGTTCGAAAGTTTCCTTTTGAGGTTCGTATTTTATTAAAATTGGTCTTTTGTTCAAGAACCCTCTTTCAAAACTTTAAGACCGCTTTTGTGAGTTCCAAAAGAGATTATATTGTTTTAAAAATTACTTATACTTTTACAAAGGGGATTTCTTCAAACAAAGGCTTCCTTCATATCATATTAAAGTGTAGTCGTTTTAAAAAGTAGTTGTGTTTTTATTAAAAAAAAAGGGTTTTGTGAAAGGTTTTCGATTTTATTAGAAAGTTTTTTCAAAAAAAAGGTTACGGAGGAAGCTTAAGCCACCATCATTGTATATAGGTATTGTGTGTCACCACCATAACTATCGATGGCAGGGTTAGAGTTGACAACTTAATTTGTTTGAAGTTGTACAACAGAGAAGCAAAGTTGTTTTTAAAAAGAGACATGTGGAAGACACGCTCAACAATTTTCATCTTGTATGTGATCACAGACCGAGTATCTATGTAAAATGCTAAGACACTGAGAGAGTTGAAGCAACAATGAAAGTTATCTCAGATCTATTTGAATGAGTTGGAATCTAAAAGACAAAAAAATGCATTCACATTGAAATGCAGAAAAGAATCTATAGATAACAACAATCTACCTCTTATTTCAATTGCCAAGACAACCAAGGAAGCCTCGATAATCTTCAAAGGTGTTTTGGTGCAAGGGGGAGTAACCCAGTTGAAGATGAAGAGTTTGTGGAGTGCCACTATACTCAACCACACATGGATGACTATGAAAAATCTGCAGAAGAAGTAGATAAAGAGCACACAAATGCTCTTGAATCCCAATGCGCACAATGATAAGTGGATGAAGATTAGGTGAATCCAGCAACAAGGCTTGCTAATGACAGTGAAGATGTCATTGGAGTAGTCCATGCTATGGTGAATCTAGCAATTAATATTGTTCATGTAAACTTTGATGAAGAATTGTTGACTAATGATGAAGGGTTGCGGATGATGAAACAACAACATCATATCGACATGATGATATTCGGTGAGAGAAACTCATTTGAGTCTGAAAACCAAGTAAAAGAGAACATGTTTGCAGCAACATAGGTTAGTGAAGAAGTCGAAGAGACAGAGACAAAAGTAGAATCACAGAAGGAAGCACGACGAGAGAAAGTTTTCATTGCAGAGCAAAAAGAACAGAACCAATGTGGTTATGCAGATGTTTTTAAACTTACCATGGATTTCCAATGTGCAGGTAAACATGTCGATTGTGAAGAAGAGTTAAATTTCCTTGAAGCATGGATTGCAACACCAATGTTGAAAACAACTTGGACAATGAAAACATCAATGAAATTTTCAAGTATTGGAATCGTGAAGAAATAAAATCTTATTATGATTTGATATTGCAGAAAATTGATGTTCGAAAAATAGATGATCAAGATCACACTACAAAAGATGACATGTGACAACAATCAACATACAAGCCGATTTTTGAAGAAGTGGAGGACATTCTTAAACAACGTGGAACAATGGAAGACCTACACCAACAAATGAAGAAACTGAAATTTGAAGATTACAACAAAAAGAAAAAATTGAAACAATTTGAAGGCTAAAAATCTAGAACTAGAAGAGAAGAAAAGTAAATCTATTTGAAGTCAATTTTTTAAAATTGTAAGCCTAGCTGAGACATAGACGACGAGTAGACATTCAATTAAATTTTTATGTGGTTGTAATTAAGAGGGAGTGTTGGAGAATCTGATTCCAGCCCCTTGCTAGGTGTCACATCTGTCCATCTAAATGCGTTAGTTCAATTTCAGTTAGTCGAATTTAGTCCAATCTCACTATAGTTATTTATTGTTGATATCTCCCCTATAATTTTATTTACTGATTTAAGAAAAATAATGTTTACTCCAAGATTTCTCTTCATTATTTGTCATTCCAATTCCAACACTGTCGTGAATTGGATGCTAATACTCCATTTTGTATTTTACAAAAAGTCAGTTAAGATTCCATTTTGTGTGCCTGGCAACGTTGACGAAAGTGTAGTTCATTGATTGAGACTTACATTCATATAGTGCTGCCTGGCTAATTGCTCTTAGGTTAGTTAGCTGCAGATGCATTGTGAAATACTAACATAGCTGTGAATGATGGAGATCGATTAAATTGTTGCTACTGTGCCGCTGGCTGTCTACTCGTATATTGATATTTCATAAAAGAAACTCTATGCATGCTTGGTGGTGAATGCCAATTAATGGCTATGGAAATACTCTTGAAATTCATATATTATATTTGTATACAAGTCATATATTTGTGTCTATGGGTTGCTATATGCGTTCATCTAAATTACTTGGTTGTTCGATGTGCTCTATGTGAGATCGGTGGAATTGACTAGAATTTTATGAACCCAATATTGACCAGCAATGACGGAAAATGCTCTTTTATTTGGAAATCCCTCCCACAAATATATATGAGATAAATATCCGACAAATCAATCTGAGATTGGTAGTAGTGCTGATCTTCAAATACATTTAACTTTGCAAGCATTTTCCAGGGCACTGATCGAGCTGTTGTCATTCTGGCTTACTCTGAAATTCCCACCACCAATCTGTCTCAGATGATACTGATCGGATCTAGTCTGATATCCAACAGATCAATGTCAGATGAGTAGTAGTGCTGATCTTGGAGACAATATAAATGTGCAAGCATTTTCCAGGGCTTAGATCGAGTTGTTGTCAATGTGGGTTATTTTGAAATCCCCGCCACCAATCTGTCTGAGATGACTAGTGGTGATGATCTTGGAGTGGATTGAACTGTGCAAACGTTTTCAAGGGCACTGATCGAGTTGTCATTGTGATTTATTTTGAAATCCCCACCACCAATCTATCTGAGATATATTTAATGGGAGCTATTTCAGTATCCAGGAGATCAATCAGATATGACAAGTGCTGCTAATCTTGAAGTGGATCTAACTGTGCAAGAATTTTCAGGCGCACTGATCGTGGTGTTGTCATTGTGTTAAAAGTAAAAGCCACTAGAAGATGTTTGGAAGATTTGTACATCATTGTGAGGTGAATTTGAAAATTCAAAGATCTCATGGGCCAGCCTGTTATGATTGTTGTTCCAAGTACAATCTCTTTATTGGCGCGGTGATGACTCATGAATTTCGCTGTGTTCTTCTGCCAGGGTCATTCAAAGTGAAGATCGAATTGTGAGGTTAAATTATTTTCCCTTTTTCACACTTGTTGATGTTTAATTTATTCAGCGAGATGCTAGATGTTGTTTCGAAATTTGTGTGATATTAGTTAAGCTCTAACTCTCAATCCCCATCCACAATATTTGTACCGAATGAGCCTCAATCCCTACCAATAAAATTTGAACATAATAAAAACTAAATCCTACACCAACAAACCAACTGATCTATAAATTTGTATGACAATGCCTGCTACTTAAAAGTTGTTGATTACTCTGTTTTCGCATTTTAAAGTTCTTAATTAATCTGTTTTGAGTGTTTGTAATTGCCGTTTGATAACCCAAATGGACCCTCGCTGTGCCATATGGTTGCATGTTAACTCTCTTCGGGGTTAGCGGCTCTATTGATACCTGTAGAAAGTTACAGCTGACAGCTAAGTAACCGAGAAATCATGATAACAATTAAGAGGCGATTGCTTGAGCATGGGAATATTCGTTGGCTGATTAATATTGTATTGTATGTGGTTTAATATCTACGATCTAATTTGTTCAATGTGGTCGCACTGGTCAATCCGATTCAGCGAAGGCTCTATTATCACCTAAAGGATCATGTAGTCGGTCACGGTGTTGGGAGAATGATACTCAAGGACAATAAACAAAAGCTCGGCCATGGTGTTGCGAAAATGATACTCAATGACAATAAACAAACGTTCCTCCTGAAGTAGCGTGCATGTTGTTAGAATAGTAATATTTCTTCTCAAAGAAGCCACGTTAAAAGAGATGGTTTCTGATCATGCCCATGTATTGTTGTTAGTATTTTCATGCATAGAATTTAACACCTACTCTTTACCACATCTCATGTTGTGGTAGTGATAACTCTCTTTGTTGTGGTAGTGATAACTCTCTTTGATCAGATCTCTAAAGTTCCATGAAAATGGAGTTGCAACTATTTTACGTTTTAAAATTCTAAAACTAATACCACTATTTTAGTTTGCGGCAGTGAGACCCCTCTTTGACCACTATTTCAGTTTGTGGCAGTGATATCCCTTTTGACCCTATCTTCAAGGTCTTTTGTGAAGATGGGTTAAAACAGTTTTTTTTTTCAAAATTTCAAAATTCTAAAACCAATGCCACGATCTCATTCGACGATTATCTCATTCAAATCATAACGAGTGTTTTTTTGTGATATTAAATTTAAGTCAATTTCAGTTTTGGGAATAAAGTTATGCACCTCAAACCTTTAGTCCATTAAGAAGGCCATGTGATCAACAAAAATCTAATTGGCACCCACGTGGCCACACATGGCCCAAGTGATTCCATGCCACTTCTATGTGGGGTGCACATGGCACATATCTGATATATGTGCCAACACATTATTTAGCTTCCCTGAGATCACTTTCACGATACTTTGTTCCCCAAGCTCACTTCTCCGGAACCATGTTCCCCGTTCCCCAAGATCATGGTTCTTGGGACTACTTATCCTCGGCCAGTGCTTTAACACTTCGTACAGGTACCATCTCCCAAGTACCATCCCTTTTGGGATCATTTCCTTTGATATTGTGTTTCCTCCGATGTTAGATTGCTAGTTAGATGGGTTTAAAATATCAATTAAACAATGATTAAACATCTTAATTAAAAGAATTAATTATTTAATCCCATTCATACCTTTCATATCATTTTTACCTAGAAAACATGTTATTTCAAGACTCACCATTTAATCAATTCAATGAAACGTGTGATGAAACAGTGACAATTCCTTCACAACTTGCAATCTAGTTAAACTTGTTCACAGGGCTATAATAATGAATTAACTATGTATTAATAGACATGTTCTCGTAACTATTCAAGAAGAGTTGCAGTCCATGTATCAAAAATTGCTAATTGTTT
>Ga0068628_1001085_pt1 | contig 10946 bp, 2 predicted proteins | sample InSIn2gowninarea_FD_77431 | JGI IMG/M metagenome (GOLD analysis project Ga0068628, IMG submission 77431) | Clean room microbial communities from NASA Spacecraft Assembly Facility at Jet Propulsion Laboratory, Pasadena, California, USA -... ... | reverse complement strand
GGGAGAATATTCTCGTGATAATGGAATGCACGCATTAATCATCTATGATGATCTGAGTAAACAGGCGGTTGCCTACCGACAAATGTCATTATTGCTACGCCGACCCCCAGGCCGTGAGGCTTCCCCGGGGGATGTTTTCTATTTACACTCCCGTCCATTAGAAAGAGCTGCAAAACGATCGGACCAGACCGGCGCGGGCAGTTTGACTGCCTTGCCTGTGATTGAGACACAAGCCGGAGACGTTTCAGCCTATACACCTACCAATGTTATCTCCATCACAGATGGACAGATATGTCTGGAAACAGAGCTCTTCTATCGCGGGATTAGACCTGCCATTAACGTTGGCTTATCTGTCAGTCGTGTTGGGTCTGCCGCTCAGTCGAAAGCGATGAAACAGGTATGCGGTAGTTTGAAACTCGAATTGGCGCAATACCGTGAAGTGGCCGCGTTTGCTCAATCCGGGTCAGACCTCGATGCTGCGACTCAGGCACCATCAAATAGAGGGGCTAGGCTTACAGAAGTTCCGAAGCAACCCCAATATTCACCACTACCTATAGAAAAACAAATTGTAGTTCCCTATGCTGCTGTCAAGGGGTTTTGCGATCGCATGCCACTAGACAGAATATCCCAATATGAGAGAGTTAATTTGACTGATCTGGATAATCAACCACAATCACTAAACGAAATCGTGGAGAGGGGGAAGTTAACAGGTGAAATTGAGGATCAGCTCAATACATTTCCCAAAAGCATTTCTCAGAAGCTATGACGACGGGAGGGAGCAAAAGCAACCATACGAAATTTCTCGTAGAACTGATCCGAGAAGTCTTGGTTACGTGCTCCCTATTCATAGCCCTGTATCTAATAACCAGGGGTTCTTTATCCGTATATTCTTCATTTCCTACTCTTATTATTTAAGCGGGGCCTCCCTACTATTATTATTTGAAGGGTGATCGATGCCCTACTTATTGTATATAGAAAAGGGCGGGCCCCTAAATGAATTTCTTCATTTCTCATGAATAGGCGGGGGTCTCGACCTACCTTATCGAGCCGCTCCCCTTAAATAATCGAGAGGGGGACTTCGAAGAGGATATTCTCCTAATCGAGGAGGGCGCCCAGGCCCCTGAGCCGGAGGAAGCCCCCCCCGATCCACCGCATGTTCCCCACTTCGATCCGCCAGACACATTAATCTCGAGTAGGAGATTCAGTCTGGCGTAAACAGAGAGAGAGCAGCCCCGGCACTGTATAATAACGCGCATTTTGGAGAGAGTATGCGCTTAAAGAATAATGATTCTGCTTGCGTCGCTTCAATCGTTCACCTATCGAATTCGAGAAATTACCCTATTATGGGAACCCCTGCATGCGCCTACTCCTAAATTAATGAATTAATAGGGAATTTCCCGTATATTATTGATTCGGGGGCGATGATGGTGATAGGGGGGTTTCCAATCATTTCTAGTAGGGGCGTGTGGGCTGTTGGACGCAGTTTAATAGATTCATTTCTTTTCCGAACTAGCTAGAATGATGAATGACCAGAGCAGTCTATCTCTTATGCCCCCTTTTCATACAATCGATTCGGGGGCGAAATGCCCCGAATGGTGAAATGTTTCTCCCCGGTTCGATGATAATAATAGCAGGGGCCCGAATTCATTCATGAATTTCTAATAAGAAACCCGGGTATATTCTTCTTTATGGAGAGTTGTTGTCAATCCGGGAGAATCGTTTTCAGGCAATTTGATGTCTGCCGTATCGTAATAGTAGGGGGCTTTCGTTCCCCGAGAATAGGAATCAATGTCCCTCTCTCCCCCCCCATAAGGAATGAGAAAGCGCTTTCTAATCCAATCCAATCTAATCTAAAGGCTCGCTTATTCCATGGTGTCTCGGCTAGCAACTCCGTTTAGGTTTCTCGCCTTGCTTAAATAATAGTAACTTGGTCCTGGGGAATGTAGTGTTGCCAAAAGCCGTCACAGCTTCTAATTCGTTTTGAGGCGGAAGAGGAATTCCCCTACTTCAGTTGGGATGCCGCTCGCTAGAATTTGTTTCGGAAAGAGGGCGGGTTATCGCACACAATTGGCAGCACCTTTCCTCTCCCTATCTCCGGCGAGTGCTAGGGAAGTCGGATGCACTTAAGAGTTTCCCTCTTTAGTAAAGGTTTCCCCAGCTGTTTGAAAAAGGTAGGTCTTCAGGAAGTTGATCTTGCTTCAGAGTGTGCTCAATCGTGCGTCCAGAAGAAGGTTGGTCTTGCAGGTTGCTCTTCGACTTAGCTCGACCTCGAATGATAATAGTAGGGGGCCAACCTATTCTATTTAAGCCCCCGCATGGGGAAAAGCATGAAGCGGTTTCGAGCTCCAGTCAATCCGTTCCCTCCCCATGGAATGAACAAGCGGGGTCGGGTTTCGGGCAAGAGGGAATGCAACCACCGCTCCCCACTCTATCTATTATTCAAGGTGGTTTTCACGTATGGGAAGAACAACTCGACCTTTCCTCTCTCGTTGGCAAGAGCTTCAATCCACTCCCGATGATGGGAGCAGCCATGAGAACTGTACCCTAATGAACCCCGGCCTACCATTCCCTGCAAGCTTTCAATAGTGGGGGTGGGGGGGCGGGAATGGGAACGGGAATAAAGCACTATGAAAATGGTATCGTCATATCCCGGGATTCTTTAATGAATGGGCACTAAGATCACTTTCCACGTATATGATAGTGGGATCTGCTTCCCCCTATCATTATTCAAGCTGGCATTCCGCTTATCAATCCAGCGGCGTGATACGGCAGGCAGGCTACTGATCAGCTGGCCCACCACGACTACCTCCCCCTTCTTCTCCCTGGAAGCGAGAAACAACGGAAACCTGAATCAGAGCAGTTTAGTATCGGTATGGGCGCCTGAAATGAATAGTAATAGGGGCGGGCACTTTATGATGTTTCAACGTGTCACAGATCCAGCTTTTGCCTCTGATTAATAGCCCACACCTAACCCGGCCATGAATGTGTTTCTCTCCCAACCCATTACCACCCATTATCAGGCTGTAATGTTTGGGATGACCATGCTCTTGTTTGCCCCTGCAACCGCGGATCCGAATGATGAATAGGAGTGCACGGAAACAAGCCTTGTGGATGGGGTTTCGACCGATAACCCAGCTCAACAAACCGAGAATCGATTTGGGCCCGTATATAGCAATTGTGCCTACTATTACTATTCAAGGGGGCACTTGTGGAACTCCTAATTGTTGATGCTTCGACTCCAGGTTCCGATAAACCTAGAAAGATTTTGTTTTGGTAACGACACTTGAATAATCGAGGAATAGGGGGGCTGGGCGTACTCGATAGAAGTTGTGCCAATCACTATCGATGCAGGAGGCAGGGTGACTCACTTAACAAGTGGGGTTTCCTCACCCCGTCGTAGGGGCAGGTTGGGCATCCCTCTCTCTCTCTCCTCAAAGCAGGTTAATCGCTTTCTATTGTTTAAGGGGCTGGTTAATCAGGTATGCTGGGTTGGGTGGTAGGGCTGGCAAGGGTAATCAATAAGGGTGGGTGGGAGCGATAAAGAAGGGCGTTCCCCGGAATTGCGCTTATTCCAATCGTAGGGGGCCTCACTTGAATAATAGAAAGGATCAACTTCACTAGGAAGGGAATTTCCCGTATATTAGTAATTAGCATCGGATCAACTGCTAATTAAGAATATACGGGGTTCAATAGTTGTATCTTACTCATTACTATATAGGAAAGGGGGAATAGTATCATCTCTTGCACCAATAGTTGAGGGGAAGGGTGGAGGAACGCTTGCTCGGATCAACTAGGAACCGGTTATTATATGGAAAGGGGGGACAGGCATAAGCAGTTCATTCATCTGCTCTACCCAACTCTAGATATGGATCGGAATGAGGGGCAGGTCTCATCAGGTTCAACCCACAAGAATAATAATAATAGGGGCCGGAGGCATTATAGGCTCAACCGCTCGAATAATAATAGGGCGCCCTACTATTCCTTCCCCACCCACCGCCCTGGGGTGAAAGAGAACGTTCTTTATTGCCCCGAGCAACAAGGCCCCGGTAAGCTGTGCGATTGTTCATCAAGCGCGTGAGGGAAGGCCGGGGATAAGGAGCAGGGGGAGAGGGGCTAGCGCCATCTACAACTAAATACCTGATAGCTATTAATTGATGGTAAGAGCTATAGATGGTCTCTAATTCGGATAGAGGAGAAGGCACTGCCCACTATGAAACGCCAATCAGAAATCGTTGTATCGGGCCGCCATCAAATTCTTTCATCATTTATTGGGCGCTAGCGGTGCAGGCGCTTACTAATAAATAATAGAGTAATTGCAGACGGCGGATCGATTCCCGATGCTTTCGAATTAGACTGCAAACACCTCCCCGGGGATTAGGTTTATTGCCCTACTATTATCGATTGGGTTGGGTCATTATTGGAGAAGGCCGCCCACCAGTTTCACATCTCTCACAATCATTCATATCATAGGAGGCCGCCTACATCCATTCGAATCTAATAGGCCCCAACTCAATCTAGAAATGCTGTGTTTCTAGGTTCCGGCTCTAATAGTTCGCTTCAATCAATCTATTTATTCCCCCGCCTTTCAATAGTAGGCAGTCTATAAAGCCCAGTGGCGGTATGGATCCTATTCATTGAATGGATTCCCGCTGCTATCCGTATCAAATAAATGCTTCATTCTAGTACTTGCCTTCGATAGACGGCGGTTCAAACAACCTGAATAGTGGTCTAGGAGCTCCCAAAGGCTGATACCGATCCGCTTCCTTAGGTGGTAATAAGAGTGGCAATAAGCCCCTACTATCAATGATTCTTCGATCCCCTCACACCCAGCTATCCGTCTCAATCTGGATATCGATCTTTCCCCTTGGATTCCAATGGTGGGCCGTCAAAGACCCATCCCTTTCAATAGTGGGCTTACAGCTCCTAATCAACCCAATAGTGGGGCCCCCTTAATAGTGGTGTCCCTTTGCTTCTCTCCGGAGATCCGCATTGAAAGGTGGTAGTTTAGAGCCTTCTCTAATGGGATGATACTGGTGGTGATGGGAGGAGTGGAACCTTTACGAAAAAGGGCATCCCTTGGATTCTAATAGTAGGTGGTTTTCCCCTTCTCAATCAAGAACCCTATCCCTTCTGATCTTTTCTATTCTTTGGCCCAAGCAATAATAGTAATATCCTATTTGAATCCATTTAATGGGAATCTGTTTCCCTCGTCTCCGTTGACCAATCCCCGGGCAAATCCCATTCAATGTAAATAGTGGGCAAATCCCACCCTTTGATTGAAGCTAACCCCGCTTAAAAGCTATCCCTCCGGATCTGGATACGGAAGCTATCGTAAGGGGAAAGATCCCTCGCAGAAGAGTCTGGGTGGGCATGCTTTTAATAATAATTGCCCGGTACAGCGCGTTCTTAATCAAGGAGAAGGGATCTGCTGAGCTTCGGGTATTTCTATATAATGAGACACAGATAGTTCTCTAGTTGCCAGCCATCTATAGAACTCAGATTCTCCTGCTCACCCGCTCCCGTATATTCTAATTTCTATCAATCAATGATTATGAATTGCGCCCACTGGAAAATAAAGGGAGGGGTGGATTAGAAGGAATCTGGTTTTGGGGCAAGCAAGTTTTGTTTCGACTGCCTCCCTCAACTGGGAGTAGGATTTGTAGCCCCTCTCAAGAAAAAGGGATCATATAAGGAAGTGGTTGAAACTGGCTACTAGTAAATTGGATTAGGGGGAAGGTTTCATGTTGCCCCGTTCCCCTTTATTACAAATCAAGAAATTCACCCCTACTATTTCTCATCTCGCCGGCTTTCGAAGAGCGGGATGAAACGAATGGCCATTATGCGAGTTCTGTTGCCAGTGGAATCGGGTTGAAGTTCACGTTTCTTGACCCACGATGTACGAAATCTTCGCCGTGGTTGGAAGTCGTCGTGTCTCTTGCCCAACTCCAATTTCCCCGGGCTCATCTCATCACCTCTCTCCCTCTGCAACCGGGAAACCACATGCATGAAGTTGGAATCGAATATTCGACACGGAAGCATGGAGTTGGAATTGCTAGAATGAGGGTCTAGCTAACTCACCCATCTACGGACCTATGACCAAGCTCACCTTGCGTTTGACTAAGCCACCCTGCGTTCGATGTGCATCATCCGACACGCTAGGCGGCGCATTGTTCACCGTAAACAAAGAGGCTTCGTCCGGTTGATTACGTTAGTCCGGGCGGGCATACTTCTCCCAGTTACTCCTGAGTCGGACTTGTGTATAGGCATCACAAGCGGTTGGCGAGCAGAGAGAGGGATGTTTTCACCGAGTCAAGAGAGGCGCTTTACGCCCAATCTTCCTATTCCATTCGATAAGGGATGGACGCGGAAGCTCTTTCTTCTGGTTCATATAGCTGCCCCTAAGGGCGACTAACCATCAAATCGCTCTAAAGCTGGGTTTCTTATTAATGGGATAGGGTTAGGGATATTGCGAGTTTGTCTGGTTAATATATATATGGAAAAGCGACTCAACATCAAACCTTCTCCTCGTATAGGTAAGTGTAGAGTGCGGTTTCCGAATTGGTCAGTTTGGTTAGGACCGATGCCCCTATTATCATTTATTGGAGGGATGGGGTTGGAGATCCCTCTAGACTGCCTACTCTCGATAGTAAATACTATTTGTTATCGGCGCTACTGTTACTAATCCGGGAGAATTCAAATACCTTCTCAATAAATTCCCCAATAGAAGAGTCTGATTGAATTACGAGCTTAGGAGTGAAATGAAGTGGACGGCTTGATTTAGTAGATCCAACCATCTAATCCGAGAATCTAGAACTTCTCTGGCAGCTATTGGGGGAGAGGGCCAAAGCTGCTCCATTCTACGAAGCTCTATCACGCTTCGGGAAACTTGATAGATCTTCATGGGTTGGCCTTACTCAATAGATTGGGGAGGAAGTTGTTTGAACTGCCCCCTGTAATGAATAGGCTGCTATTGAGTACGATTCGAAATCCGGGCCGGGTGAAGGGGCCTGAATAAGCCCGCCTTTCTTCAATAGTACATCAGTCGGTGCGAAGCGCCGGTATGAAACGGGTGCGGTAGGACGGACTGGATCACCTTTTAGAAGCTTCATAGAAGCAGCAGGTTCTATATGATCGAAATAGCGTTGTGGTGTGGCTCAAGAATATGCAGCTAGCGAGCGCGGGAGGATTATATAGAAAAGGCGGATTGGATCTTCACTCTCTCCAATGCACCAGATGGATAGATGGAGAGAGACCCCTACTATTATTATTTGAGGCAATCCGCAAATGGGAGGCGACTAAAAGCAGGCGTTTTTGTCTCCATAAATACGAGGGTACTGAAGTGGGTGCAGGTGCCCCATTCCAGATAGAAAACGCGTTTGCTTCCCCTCTTCTCGGCTCGGACCCTCCATGCCATCCTAATAGCTCCATTTACCACTCTGCTTTATGATTCATTCCGTCGACTCCTGGATTCGGAATTGTCGCGCCCTCGCTTGTTTGAGCCGGCTGAACCCCATTCGAAACACAACTCATACTGAACCCAACTGCCCGAAACGCTCCCTTTCCTGTGCGCCTCTCTCTAGAATGAATCACTCCATTTCCGGGCGCTTTCATCCGGATCGGGGAAACAAATCAATGCCACGCATGAATGAAAAGTGCATCTGCTCTCCTGTTGCTGCATGATCCCACCCACCCCGGGGTTCGCTTTTAGCTTGCTGAAGCGGCATTATGGCGTTTCAGTAGGGGCGTATTGATTACTGATCCTGCCTTGAGTTGTATTCGCAGCACTTGCTTACCCACTTCCAAGCCACGCCCCCTACTATTCCAATCCTGGGCTTTACTTGAGGGTGTAAGCCCACTATTCAAGGGGTGCACCTTTCCCCACTATCCAGCAACAATATTCATTCCAGGTTGCCCACCCATTATCGGTATCCATTGAGGGGGAGAGCTTCTATTTAGGAGGCTACTACTGGTTGTTTATTGGAGGGCCACCACCTCTATTATTAACAGAATCAAATATCTACTATTTAGATCTAAACATTCTATATGCCAAAGCTTGAAGCGAAAAGCGATATTTGGATTATCCGCACCAAGTAAAGATGGATTAGACTAATTATGGTTTCGTCTCATTCCCTCATACAATCATACAATGAGCGGGACTATGGATAGGAGGAGTAGATTCAACAGCGGAAGCAGAGTTCACTAACCCCTAACACTACAGATCCGCTGCACACCTCCGCTGCCGTTATCATGGATTAATGAATTAATAGGGCTGAATCATAAGATTCCTATTTCATGCCTCCAAATCCAAAGCATAGGATCGATACTTTCTATCTTCAAACATGTTCGGTTTCGCTCATCAATCATCCCCAGTCTCGCCCATCTCCAAGAGAAAACAATTCCAAGATCGAGCAACTTCTCATATACCTCGGAACCAGCATCGGGAGCAAAACACCTAACGGTTCATACCCGATTCATCACATCCATCGAGAGCGAATGTTTTAAGGGACTGAACTAAAAAGGGACTGAACCAAAGGAAAGGGTTCATAATCGAATGAGCAAGAGGTCCAACAGTTCGAGATTTCTCTCCCTTCCCGAATTCCACTCCGACACAGATGGAAACGTGGCCCCAGGCCCGAACTATCCGGTGGATATTTTCATAGCAAGCAAAGCTCATTTGTTTCTCGATTCCATTGATCAGATTCGAAATGAGACTGGGCCCTGACTGAATAACCAGCCAGCCAGCCGGGAGGGACCGAGTAACAACAAGCAAGCATTTCTAGGTTGGTTCTGCTTTCCCAGTGTTTCGGAACAGGCCAAATATTCTTCCTATTTGGGATCCAGTAAGAGAAGCACAGATATTGACTCATAACTCAATAGTCTTCCTCTCTAAGTGATTGCTTCGAGCGGCTGGACGAAACTGGAGAAGGTTCATTGGCCTAGCCACAGGAGTATTCCCATCTATCATTATGAAGAAGTTATGTGGTTTTATTATCTAGAAAGCTTTTGCTATCTCCCGATAGAGAAATCGAAACAGGCTCTCTCCATGTTAGTGTTCCACTATGCCAATCCCTAAACAGAGAACTACATGGATATAGGTCTCCCTCTCCATCATTACTACTCAGAAAATTGCTTCTCTTTCCGGAGCCCTATGCAATTTCATTTCATTCCGATCCATCCGCTGATCGTTAAAACATCCGGAACAAGAGGCTGGCAACCGGGCAGAGTTGCAGCATGGGGGAATTCGATTCCTCTAGAAACAAGTGTTAGGAGCCCGCTCCTGAGATTGGGAAACGGGATGGGTCGTTTGAGAGATTATTAACGAATTCCGGGTTCAGGGCACATCATCGCTTTCCAGGTCCGCCCGAATGAATCGAGTTCTCTAGTTCCGGAGAAGAGTTGAATAGCATGGAATGGCATGAAGAGACCCTACATTCCAATTAGTGTTCGACTGGAACGGGTGCATACAGTCCCAGATATTCTTCCTGTTTACCAAAGGATTTCGTCTCGGATTCATCCATTTCCGTTTCCATCTAGCTACTCTGTCAAAGTCTGGAGGAGACCGGATTATCATACGTAATCTATAGAACCCGGTAGAGTATCCAACCGAGGTTTTTCTGTCCGCCAAAACCAATAAGTATCTCTTTTGCGGGGTTGAACGGCTTCTTCTGGGCACCAATTCCCTCCCGTAATAATGAGAAAGGGGGACGGAATTCTACACCGACCCTGCAGGTTGGGCTAGATGGGATATTATGGTAGCTGCCCCCTCGTAGCCCTTCTCCTTAGCGAGGATCCAAATAAAGCCTTCCTGTGCTCTCACTATTGATTGGTTGCTATTGTTCCGTCCCTTCTCATGGGTTGGCGGTACCAGAGAGGTGGTAAGCCATGAAAAGTAGTGAATCCGGCTCAATGAATAGCTATTTCCCATTCCCCCTGTACCATTCGCTTGGTAGTGAATAGGATTGGTAGGAGTAAACAGCTTATAGGGCCTGCTTACGTTGGTAGTAAATAAACCCTTGCCTTTCTTCGGTAGGCGGCTTACCGGGCCTTTCACTTGACCTTTTTGATGAGGTATAGGTCACAACCCACTAGCTATTGATAGTAAGCTTAAACATGGGTGCGTCTTGCGTAGCGAATCCCCTCACATTATTAGATCGCCATAACTAGTAATAGGTGGACCAATCCCTTTACTAATAGTGGTGAGTTGCCATTTTGTGGATTGGTTGCTATAGATGGCCTTCTCTTCGTTAGTGTTGGCGGGTTAGAGCCCCCTAATAGTGGGTAGTGCCCTCATCTGTTGTAGCGATTTCTGTAGCGAGGATCTAAATAAAGCCTCACTATGGATTGGTTGCTATAGATGGCCTTCCCCGACTTTCGAATTGCATTCCCTCTTTATTGGACCCTTCGCTCCATGAGATAGCTGGACCCGGGTCTCTATGATTAGCCGGGAGAGGGAGATGATTTGATAATGGCCGTCGTTGGGGACCTGATGAGCTTCCTTCCCCCCCCGACTCCTCACTCCCATCACCGGTATACCAGCTATCTATCCACCCGCTTCAATCCATTAATAGAAACAGTGCCCTTGACTCAGCATAAACTCCCCCTTGCACTGGTTGTCCAATCCTCTCCAATCACTTGCTAAAGTGGATGAGAAAGGCCACCCGAGGTTGAAGTTGAAACCAATGATTGAGAAGTGAACCCCTTCCCATTTGCTATTTCTAATTCATTATGAGGTCCAGATATACAGCCCCGACTATTACGACTATCGACTATATCACGCCATCCCTCCCCCTTCAATAGGTGATGTAATAAGGGGCTCTAAGCATGCGATTGACTATTAACAATCGATTGCTTCTTAGCATTGGTTAGTGCCAACCTTTTCAATCACCCCACTTTCCCATTCTTTAGGGTTAGGTGGCCCTCTACTTTCATCGGTTGATAGTCTTACT
>Ga0068628_1001082_pt1 | contig 10953 bp, 12 predicted proteins | sample InSIn2gowninarea_FD_77431 | JGI IMG/M metagenome (GOLD analysis project Ga0068628, IMG submission 77431) | Clean room microbial communities from NASA Spacecraft Assembly Facility at Jet Propulsion Laboratory, Pasadena, California, USA -... ... | reverse complement strand
CAGCGCAATAAATAATTAAATTAATTATATCTGTCGGCTAAGCATCTCTATATATATATAATTGGAAAAATAAGGCCAGTCTTTCAATATTTTTTCACATCCTGAAGATGAACCACTGTCGCTGGTTCAGAACATCGATGAAAAAGAATCCTTATGTGATGGATTCAGAGATAATCTAAACAATGATGAAACTCGCAGAAACCTCAAAGACAAGATACTCACCCAATACGGAAGGGAGATTATGAAAGAAGTTCGCAGATTTGAAAGAAACAGATGGTTCTTAATGAAAAAAAAGACTGACCTTACATTTCTAAAGAGATGCAAAGATTCTTCAATTATTCCTACCTTTGCCAAAATCAATCATTCTCTGAGAAGCCAACGCAGTAAATAATTAAATTAATTATATGTGTCAGCTAAGCATCTCTATATATATAATTGGAAAAATAAGGCCAGTCTTTCAATATTTTTTCACATCTTGAAGCTGAACCACGTTGCTGGTTCAAAACGTCGATGAAAAATAATCCTTATGCAATGGATCCGGAAGATAACCTAAACAATGATGAAACTCGCAGAAACCTCAAAGACAAGATACTCACCCAATACGGAAGGGAGATTGTGAAAGAAGTTCGCAGATTTGAAAGAAACAGATGGCTCTTAATGAAAAAGAAGACTGAACTTACATTTCTAAAGAGATGCAGAGATTCATCAATTATTCCTACCTTTGCCAAAATCAATCATTCTCTGAGAAGCCAACGCAATAAATAATTAAATTAATTATATCTGTCGGCTAAGCATCTCTATATATATATAATTGGAAAAATAAGGCCAGTCTTTCAATATTTTTTCACATCCTGAAGATGAACCACCATTGCTGGTTCGAAACGTCGATGAAAAAGAATCCTTATGCGATGGATTTGGAAGATATTCTAAACAATGATGAAACTCGCAGAAACCTCAAAGACAAGATACTCACCCAATACGGAAGGGAGATTATGAAAGAAGTTCGCAGATTTGAAAGAAACAGATAGCTCTTAATGAAAAAGAAGATTGACCTTACATTTATAAAGAGATGCAGAGATTCATCAATTATTCCTACCTTTTCCAAAATCAATCATTCTCTGAGAAGCCAACGAAATAAATAATTAAATTAATTATATCTGTCAGCTAAGCATCTCTATATATATATAATTGGAAAAATAAGGCCAATCTTTCAATATTTTTTCACATCCTGAAGATGAACCACCGTTGCTGCATCGATGACAAGAATCCTTATGCGATGGATCCAGAAGATAATCTAAACAATGATGAAACTTGCAGAAACCTTAAAGACAAGCTTCTCTTCCCCTCAGAAACTGAGCAATTCATCGAGACAAGGAATTGCACAAGCCCTTGAGCTTGGGAATTGCACAATCCCATCTTCTAGTGTGAATAAGAAGTTTCTTAAAAAAGTAGAGTTGGCATCCCTAAAAAATAGGAGTTGCATAATTAATGATCGTTCAAGTCCATAAAGTTGCTAATTTTGACTTTCAGACAAGTGGCACTTTTTCCTTGATTTTAGGTATGTGTGTCATAAACCCTAACCCACCTAGATCTATTTATAGATGACCGTAGATATAATTTTCACACTCGATCTTGGAGATATATACTTCCCAAGGAGATCAAGGAAGTTTCAGCTAAGTTTGCGACACTTTTCTAGGTAAGTTTTGCATGTGTTGCTTTTTGTTGCCTTTTATGTCGTTTTTTGTCACTCTTGTTGTTTTTGCTTCTATCTACATTATTTTGCATGTTTCTTTTCATAGTAGCTAGTGCTTTAACTTATATTAGCTTGTACAAGTCTTGGTTAGGTCCATCGTTCACATTTTCCAAGCGTTGCATTAATTTCTTGCCCTTTTCCCACCAGTAGTTTCCACTACTGGGATACTTTGTGCATGTTCATTTTTCCTTTCTCATGCTTGTTTTTGTCACTTAATTTTCACTAACATATCTTCCCCTTATCCAAATATACATTCTTTCCTAACCAAACACTCATATCTGTCACTGTTTTTATCCTTTCTCGCAAATTTGCACAATCATGGCCAACGATGGTCTTCTCTAACTACGCATTTCACATCTTCAAGAGGCAAGCTTCTAGCTAGGCCTTTGAGACTAAAAAATTCATAGTCACTAGATTTCCCAACTGTGCATTGCGCATTCCCAACCATCAGCCCTCACCCCTGGCCACTAAGACTGTGTAATGCGCAGTTTCTCCGTTTAGTTTGCCCAACTAGGACTGCTCATTGCATAGTCTCAAGACTCTAGCTGTCACCTTGTCTACTGAGACTGTAAAATGCGTAGTTCAAAAGCCTAGTCTCTCACCTTCAGCCTAGGAATTGCGCAATCCTTCCTCTTAGTCATTCAGTTGCTACCTTGATCTTACTGAATAAGATTGGTTTGCTCGAGCTAATTTTTGTTTTCCATGAGTGCATCTTGTCATGCAGGTACTACAACCTTTGAGGTTATATCTCTCCATCAGTTGTTATCATCATGGAACCAAAGAGATATGCCAAAAAAGTCATCACAAAGAGAAACACTAGTGAAATAGTTGAGAGTTCCCCCGTCACTATGCCATTTCTTTTAGACACTCAACTATTCATTGAGAAACATTCAGACATTACATGGAACATAGTGAAAGAAGCATTCATGACAACCAACTACAAATAAGATCTTCAAGACAAACATGTTTACATCAATGTCTAGAAGTTAGGATTGCACAAACATGTAGGTTTCTGACATTTCTTTATGTAGACGTTTTCATCTGGATCCTGTCACACATAGATGCAAAGAGCATAACCCTTAGCAGTTCCAGTGGACAAAGGCTTGCCTCTTTTATGGCACATGATTTTAAGTGTATGTATCATCTACCGCTGCTAGAAGCCTACATGGATTCCCACTTTTGAGCAGTCACTAGTTACATGAGCAGAAAATTGTCGTCAAACGTTGGGTGAAAGAGCCATCCAAATTCCTCCAGACACCCAACAACACTTATAAGAAAAAATCTCTCAGGAAGGAATTTCAGTACTTGATATTTCTATGTTACCAGATCTATGGTCAAAAGAGTACTGATACATTTCCCGAAGGTAGGGAATTCTTGCTACATTAGATTGTGAAGGAAGGAAAACCATTTAACTAGTCAGATTTGTTGGCTAAAACATATAAGATCCATGTGACTAACTCCAAGAACCCTCCTAAGGGTAAGAAAGCCAGGTTTTACATGTCTGCTTACTTACTGGATGCGATATGTGCTCATAAACCTTTTCCTAACATGAGTTGGAATTGGTCACCAAAGGAACGTGCTGTGCACATTTACTGCAAGCTTCTTTCGGAGTGAAACTACAAAGGAGTCATGGAGAAGCTGACAGATCACTTCCTCATCCCATTGTACAAGATTATTTTTAGGAAGAGCCACCTTGCATGTCCTGTGAAATGATGGAAGTAGTGTAAGAATTGGCTGATTGGTTTGCCTCACTAGATGACACTTACCTTAGAGTGTTCGACGATGATCTGATTAAGAATATTAAATTTTTATGCTAAGATCCTCCTCAAATTAGAAACAAAATGCTTTTGATGTGCTTAAGGATTCATGAGTTTTGCAAGTGTAAAATGAGTTTTTATGTTAATTTTATGAGCAATTTTAACACAAATAAGAGATTGAATAACAACATAAAAATGTACAGAACATCACCAAAAACACATCACAATAGGAACATGATGAAGGAGTTCACCCCTCCTGGGCTACGTCTCCTTGGTCCAGCTTTCAATGGCTTGGGCATCTCTATTATGCTCAAAAGTGTAAAAATATGTGTTTACAATGCTCAAATGCTTCTGAAACATGCTCTAATGAGTCTATAATGTCCAAAAATGGCTACCTATCCTCTTTTTGCATCCAATTTGGTCAAAAACTAGAGAATTTATGACCTCTCCTAATTTTCCCACTATTCGCTCTACATTTTCCCCATAATCCGGTATCATCCTACAATTTCGCTCGCAAAGTGCTCTAATTGAGTGAAATTTTCGTCGAAAATTGGGCGAAATTGTCGGATCCTTAAAGCATCCTCTAGCGCCTTAGTTCCTAAAATTCTGGCCATGTTGGGGGCCACGTGCCCAGGGGCTAAGGCCAATGGCTTGCCCTCGCCAGCCGAGACCCCCACTCCACCTCTCGCATTAATGTTCACATGACGGTTATTGTTAACAATTTTTGAGGGTGGTTAAGGTTTTGGGGCCGTGGTTAGCCCCTAACCATGTTTTGTGGACCGTGGTCAGGCGTTAACCACGGTTCCATCCCCCAAATTGCAAGCCATACAACTTTAATTATATGCGCCTCCTCCATATGGTTAAGTAACACCGTGTGGGTGTGATGGTAAGTGGTTGGTCTATGCTATGGGAGGTCATAGGGTCAAGCCTGACCTACGCCCTATCTACCGTAACAAATTTTTTCATGCCACGAGGAGGACACGTGGTAGCCTTAGGCTTAGCCACGTGTCACCTCCTCATTGGCCCCAAACAAAAATATGTGGACCAATAGAATGATGCCACCAAGCCTGGAGAATATTCCAAAGAATATGATGAAGGAATATACCAAAAATATTCCTTTTTCTGACTGGGTTGTATGGGTGCCCAGTCAACATCCCTGTCAGCACCTGCAAAATTTTCATCTGTTTGACAAAGTGAACAAAACGTGTTTCTGGGAGCATACAATGTCCATTTCATGCAAAACGAGTTGCACCGGATTCAAGATGACGAGAACTATGCATTCATTCAGGTTCCACACCATTCTAATGACTATAATTTTTGAGCATAATTTTGAGCACCTAATCAGACGGCCAGAAGTCTTCACATCTGCTACCAAGGTATGCCACCGACAAGTTGGTCATGCAGGAAGTAACTTACCATCTTTCCACAGGTTTTTTAGGAGTGTTGCAAAGGAAGAATAAAGTGTGAAAATTTCATCTATCACAACAACTGGAAATTATTTTCCTAATTGTTAATTTATTTGCAGTTTGTTATGACAAATACCAAATAATTATCAGTGTGATTTTCACAAATAAATATTGTGGAAGAAAAATAACACTGAAAACTAAGAAAATCTAGCACACACATAAAAATGACACCATTATTTTTGGACAAATTTCCCTAGAAAAGCCCAACTTGGGGAAACGGTGCAACAAATGAGGGTTTTATTATTATGTAGCAATGAGAAGTTCTGAGTACAACCTGGATGCTGAAAAATAGTAATCCTATAGTGAAAATATCAACAAAGATATCTTGAGGCAAATTACCATCACTTTGACCAATCCCAGCACTTGAATGCTACTAAAAAACAAGCTGTCCAACTAGGACTGTGTAGGCTCTGCATCAACCTGAAGCTTCCTACTGCCTAAATCATCTGGTAATCAAGTTGTCCTACCTACTACTAGCTAGGAAAATTATTCTCCGACACTCTTAGAATCCTTCCCTACCTCTAGAAATGAAGACGTCTTTCCCTCTCAGCAAATCAAACTACCTTCCTAGGCTTCTGCTTTAGGACTACACAACCTCTTGGAGAAACTTCGGCCTCTCTAGAAATGCACTCGATGGATCTAGAAAACTTCCTCCAGCCTCATTGTCTCTGCCCCTCACTATCTCTGCTTCGATGTTTGGCTCTCCAATAACTATTTTTGCTCTCTGGAAATCGATCTACCAAGGAAATCGATCTGCTAAAGTGTATTCTCCATCACCACATCGATCTTTTCTTATATCCCCCTATTGGGACTCTAATGACCGAGATTAAATCTTAATCGATGGCTCAGATCATTTTTGGATTGTTCTGTGTGAGTTTATAGAAACTTCTCACCTTGAATTACTTAATTCTAATTAATTAACCAATTTTCCTAAGTTTAGACTTAGGAGACATTAAAAAATAGGCTAATAATCTAATTAAGTCATCTCTAGGTTTAATTTCCAAAAACGATTTTTGGGTTTTGGAGATCTCATGCATTCTAACCTCTCCACCCAATTTCATGGCTAGAACACATATGATGCTACAAAAACTAACACTCCCTCTTAGCGAGGACTTTATCCTCTCTAGTGCTGCACATCTTGCCACAACACCCTATCTCTATATCAACTCCTGTCGCACAACTGATGTCTAGCCATACTACCCACCAACCACTACACAACTATGATGCTGCATATGTGCTACTGCTGACACTGCCATACTGCTGTCAACACTGCATTTACACTGCAACTACCTCTCATATATTGCTACTGAAACTGCAGCTACTACAACCGAGAAGCATCTAAAATATTAAATCATCTGTGTTCAGTATGATGCATTTGTATCCCGAGTCTATAACTGCTACTAGCATCTGCACTATCACTAAAGAATCTGCGATGATGCTAACTCTGCACTGAGCCACCTGCTCTGCTTTCAACACTACACCGCGCTTCTTAGTATTTGAGTGCTACTAGTCTAAAACTGTCTCTCTGGTATTGACTACATCAGCTTCCATTGATCCATCCTGCTACTGAATACTGTGGGCTCCTTAAGCACCCTGCCCAATCTCTATAGCTTTTTGGGACTACAACTCCAAGTCACCCCACCTCACTCCTAGAGGTATGACTACCATAATCACACAATATTCCTCCAACCTACAGGACAACTTATCTATCTCAGCATGTGTTTCTGCCTAGTCCTTCTCCTGCTTGTCCTTCTTTCTGAGAGGACACTAGGTACTATAGTGGAAAAAATCGCCACTCCTGAAGAAATTGACCTTATATAGGTTCTTATTATTCTTCTTCTTCTCCCCTTGCCCTTGACTGAGACCCTTTTATGTGAGGGCCACATTCTCCTCCTCCTTCACACCCTTCAGTCTACTGATACTGCTGCCACTAATGGAGTTCTTTAGCAGAGCTTGCCTCAAGTCTTCCTGTTGCAAGTCAACCCACATTCTGTCCCATCTTGGTAGCATGTCTTTGACCAATATGCTTTGGAAGAAGACTTTCCAATCCTCTGAGACACAGTTTAGTGCCAACCATACTAACTTTGAAGGTTGAGGTGTTGCCTCAACAACAACAAGCTGGTCTCAGACTTCCTAAATCCTGGCAAGAAAGGGATCTATGTCTTCCACTTTCTGCATTCTGATGCATCTCAAATTTTCTTCCAAGAACATATTTTGCTACTCGGAAGTACCCTAGTATAGCATGGAGAGAGCATCCTAGATCTCTTTAACCATTCCTTTGGCCACTATATGTGAGGTTATATGATCCAGAACTCCATCTAGGATTAATTGCTTCACCTTCACCATTTCCTTCTTGTATTCCTTGAGCTAGTCTGCATCCTGGGGAATTTCCACCACGTTAACTATGTAGGATTTTAGGCCATATTTATCTAGAAGGAAGGGCACCCTAGCCTTCCATATGACATAGTTGGAAGCACCATCCAACCTATCCTGATATCTAAGTCTTGTTCTGGTCATCTCTGAATCAAGTCGAAAACTCCCTCTTTCCCTCTACTTGGCTACTTCTATACTATGCGCACTCCCTTTTGGAGTGAGGAAATATGCACTCAACTACTACCAATCTACCTGGAAAATCAAACTTTTGAGGCTTGAAGTTCCCTGAGAGAAATTTTCCCTCTATTGTGTGTGATTTACTCTTCCACCTAACACTAATTCTGCAACTACAAAATGTTGTAAAACCCCCTCCATCCAACCAAAAATCTTCTCAACGAAAATTTGAACTACTGCTGCTCCTTCTAACTACTGAAATCACTAACCTGAGAAACTCGAATTTTTTGCAACCCTGCAATAGAAAATCAAATTTCTACCCCAACAATTCGACTTGCTTGTTTGAGCACCACATAATTCTCTCTTTAACTTCTGAGCTTCTCAGTTAATCACTCACGCTCTGATACCATGTGAAAATTTCATCTATCACAACAACTGTAAATTATTTTCCTAGTTGGGTAATTTATTTAACAATTTATTTTCATTTTTCTAGAACAAATACCAAATAATTCTCACTGTGATTTTCACAAAAAAAATACTGCAGAAAAAAATAATGCTGGAAACTGAGAAAATCTAGCACACACATACATAAAAATGACACCTTTATTTTTGGACAAATGTCCCTAGAAAAACCCAACTTGGGAAAACCAGTGTAGTAGATGAGGGATTTATTATTATGCAGCAGTGAGAAATTCTAAGTACAATATGGATGTCGAAAACTGGTAATCCTGTAGATAAAATACTGGCAAAGATATCTTAAGGGAAATTACCCTCACTCTGAGCAATCTCGGCACTTGAATGCTACTGAAAATCAAGCCGTCCAACTGGGCCAGCACAGGCTATGCATCAACCTAAAGCTGCCTACTACAACTGTTGCCTGAATCATCTACTAATCAAGCCATCCTACCTACTGTTGGCTGGGAAAATTCTTCTCTGACACTCTGGGACTCCTTCTCCGCCTCTGGAACTAAAGATGTCTTTCTCTCTCAACAAATAAAACTACCTTCTGAGGCTTCTGCTCTAGGACTGCGTAGCCTCTTGAAGAAACTTCAGCCTTCTTGAAAATGCACTCGTTGGATCTAGAAAACATCCTCCAGCCTCACTGTTCCTGCCCCTCACTATCTCTGCTTAGATCTCTGGCTCTCTAGCAACTGTTGCTGCTCTTTGGAAATCAAGCTGTTGAAGTGTCTTCTCCATCACCACATCGATCCTTTTTTATATCTTCCTGTTGGGATTCCAACTACCAAGATTAAATCTTAATCGATGGCTCATATCATTTCTGGATCGATCCGTGTCAATTTCTAGAGAATTTTCATCTTGACTTAATTAATTATGATTAATTAACCAATTTTCATAAGTTTAGACTTAGGAAACATTAAAAAATAGGCTAATAATCTAATTAAGTCATCTCCAGGTAGAATTTCCAGAAACCTTTTTTTGGGTTTTGGAGATCTCATTCATTCTAGCCTCTCCACCAAATTTCGTGGCTAGAACACAACCAATGCTACAGAAACTAATAGAAAGCACCTTGTCCCACTCTTCCTTTGCAAATTGGATTGTACGAGATCAAGAATCTAAAGGTTGCTGAGACCAAGGGAAAAGAGATAGAGAAATTTTCATTCAGCCGCATGGAATATCACCCGTACAATCATAGAAGTGTTTGCAAGCAACACTGTGTAAAGATACATTTCAGTTCTCCGAGCGAGATTTATTCCCTACCCAAGGAAAAAATGATACAGAATTATTACAATACATCTAAGCCCCTCGAACCAAACAAATTTGTAGGTACATCACATGTTACTCCTCAGCAAGAAGCCACTCCAAAAGCAAAACCATCAGAGAGGCGTAACCTAGTGTGCGAAAAGGGAAGATGAAGGTTTTGCATAGCCTAGGTGAAGAGAAGAGCCACAAATTCAAAGGAGATCTGATCATTTGAAATGGCCACTATAAGATTAGAAAGAAAGAGGAAATAGAGGAAGAATTAAGGGAGAAGGAAGAACAAGGACAGAAGGAATGAGAAGAGAGACAAAGACAAGAAGAAGAAGAGATGCATAAACAACAACAAGAAGAAAGGTAGAGAAAAGAAGAGGAAAAAGAAACACTGAAGTAAGCCGTAGAAGAGGAACATAACCAACTACTTGAAGAAGAAAGCAAGAAGTTGCAGGATAAGGAACTTGCTAAAGAAATTGAAGATATGATATTGATCCAAGACATGGAGGTAGAACCACATAAAGTAAACTAGGATGTTTATCTCATGCCTTGCACACAACAGATCACCACTCAGTCTCCTCCTCCTACAACAGAGCAAGCTCCAAGTGAAGATGAGGAAATTGCTCCTCTTGCTGAAGGTCAAGTGATGGATATATACAACTTGAACTATGATGAGCTACAAAAGAAGATCATATAGGTAATAAGGAAAAACTTCCCAGGCGATCTCATGCATCCTGATTTTATCAGAAAATGTGATCGTGACAGACACTAGCAAGAATCCAAAACCCATTGCTGCAACCAACTTGGCCTTTGCTGCAGGAGCCTCCAAGTCAAATATGGAATATTTGATGGCCAAGAAAAAACAGATGACAAAGAACTTAAAGGCTGCAAGGAAAAAAATTGAGTAGCTCCAAGCAGAGGTCTAGAAAGCAGCTCCCTTAGAGGTGTACCTAAAAGAACTCAAGGCAACCATACTTGGTGAAGTATCAACATTGGGAGAAACCATGAGGAACCTCTATGGGGATCTTGTCACCATGCACAAATAAGTTATCCAATTGCATGACTTGCAACATAAGTGCAAAGACAATGCTAAAGTTCTCAATGTTGTTCATACAACCATCGTTGTTGTGCATAAGTGGGGAATGTAGTACAAGGGTTCACCTCTCGAGTTGGTAAAGAAGATAATGCCACATAATGAGTTGGAGAAATTAGAGGTCCAAATTCTCATCCAAAGCAACAAATAGCTTGACTCATTCATCACCAACGTTCAATCCTCTTATGCACAATTATATCACATCATGTATTTCATGGTGAATTCACACACGATCCCTTAAGTTGGGTCACTCATTGAAGCTAAAGGTAGAAACAAGGTCAGGCAGGAAGTGGAGGAATATTTGGACTAGTTCAAGCATATCGCCACCTAGGGAGATATAGAGGTGAAAAAAACATGATATGCAGAAGTACATTGGTGGCCCTATCAAGATAAATGACATGTTGTTCTTGTTAAAGAAGGAAACACAAACTGGCTCAGGGACTGTGTATCCAGATGCAATGGAGGAAAGGGTCCGCTTCTAGCCTAATCCCATCAGAAAGTTTGGGGAAGTCATCGCACAATATAGATCTTGGCATCACTATGTAACCGAGAAGCTACAAGTTGAAGCGGCTGAGCTAGAGTTTCCCCAAACTCAAAATTGACATGTATTTTGTTTTATATGGGTAT
>Ga0068628_1001078_pt1 | contig 10960 bp, 9 predicted proteins | sample InSIn2gowninarea_FD_77431 | JGI IMG/M metagenome (GOLD analysis project Ga0068628, IMG submission 77431) | Clean room microbial communities from NASA Spacecraft Assembly Facility at Jet Propulsion Laboratory, Pasadena, California, USA -... ... | reverse complement strand
TGAGGTGTTATAGCCATATGTACCCTCAAAATGATTATGTCATCTTTTGCATCATATTTCACACACATCACTTTGATCATTATTTGCATCTTTTCTCTCCAATCAGCATGGGGAAAAGACATCCTTTGCTTTCCATTCAACATGGGGAAAAGTTATCCTGAAGCATTATTTTTCTTTATTTCCATTGAGCATGGGTTAATATTTTATCTTTGTTTATCCTTTTCTTTCCATTCAGCATGGGGCAAAGGATGTATTTGAGTATGAATCATATTAAGTCTCGATAATTTAGCATAGCCTTTTACTTTTTCACCTTTGCATTGACCATGTCATTTGAGATCATCTAACATGTTACCCTTAGCATGTGGTAGGTTTGCATAACTATGCATACCCTCTATGTCAATAAAATATCATTAATCATTGATAATTAATAATCACTATCAATATATGATTGATCAATCATCATTCATCTTTGATCATTCATCATCATAATTTTATGTTGTAGCTTTTGATTTGAGTTCTACCTCTCATGAAACTCATATGAAAAGGGGGGATCTCTAAGTACATCAAAATCACCTCTCACCCTCGATCATTTTGCATCTTGATGGTTTCACCCAATCATTCCATCATAGCTATTTTTGACCTTATATGTGAGGTAAAAAATGGTATACAAGTTTCCTTGGTTGATCAATCAATTAGCTTACTAATTAGCCTACCAATTCAATTCCTAATTTATAAAGTCAAATTTGAAATCTATTTTCCCTCTCTTGGCCATTTAGATCCTTTCGACTTCTACCTATTACGATCCTTCCTTAATTGCTTATCCAAATCCTTGAGCACTATCCCAAGCTCTAATCACCTTGAGTACACCCCATAACATATTTTAAGCTTCCTTGTAGGTGTTGGAGACCATTAGGATCTATCTTGGGGTCATTAGAGTACTTGTATCCTTTGTATATAGTATTTCTATGCATTTATGTGATCATGTAGTATGTTGTGGCTAGATTCATAATAGTTTAGCTCATGTTTATCATTTTATCATTGTCTTAGCATAGCATAAGCATATCTTTTTGCATTGTAAGCATTTTATTTCTTTCTAATGCCCATTTAATTATCGAATAGGGGGTATACATTCCATCAAGGAGGCTTAACACCTCTCTTTGACCACATTCTAGGATATTATGGGACTAGAGTATTGAGGCCCCCATTAACATTTATTTCTTTGTAGGTCTAGAAATCAATAGCATCTCTCCATCATTTTTCACAAGATAAACTCTAGCATAAGAATTTGTGATTCAACCTTTATCCCTCTTTATGTTTAGAGGGGTCGCCATATCTGGTTATCCATAGTTGGGGTTTACTTTCTTATGATTGAAGAGAGGATGAGGTAGTACTAGATGATGCTGATATTATTATGACTAATTTTCCTGGTGGATTTAATGGTGGAGGGATATCCACATTACATGGTAATGTTTGTGATATTGAAGCTTTTGTAATAGATGAATGATCTTGATTTTGATATGATTATGAGATTTCTTGTAATTTTGTTTAACATTGATTTGCATTATTATTAATAAGAATAATGAATAGAAGAAGATGTGTAGAAGGTATTTGAATGTCTTAAGGTATATTGATAGAGTTTCAATGACTATAAGGATTAAAATACATAAAAATATAATCTACTACATCCTCATTAATATACTTCAAAAATCCATGCATATTAGAAGGAACACATTCCATATTTCTAATCCAAGAGCATCCTAAAAAAATATTATATTACATAACTCCTTCAACCACATGATAAATTGTTGGGATTATCTTTACTCCTACTTTGAGTTATATATTGATAGTTCCCAAAGTAGAATGCAATGCAGTTTTGAAAGCTCAACTATTAAGAGTTGATGCATTGAGATATGTGAAAGGAATATTTAACTTTTACAAATCCATTGAAGATATGATATTTATTGCTTATGTATTATCCACTAATACCCTATTAAAAGGTTGATTATACATAAAAGTATTAGGATTCACTATATAGAAATATAGTTAAGCAAAGTACACTTATACTACTTTACAAAATAATTAAACAAGTAAATCAATCATGTAAAAAAAAAGAGACAAACATGTGACATGGTTCACCCAGTATAGGCTACATCCATAGATAATATCTAGTCTTTTGATTAATTTAGTCCAAGTAAGAAAGGGATAAAGCCTACAATCAAATCCTATTGTACCTTCCTCTTTTTTTATTACAAGGAATATTCACTACAACAATCTCTCTCAAAATATATCTTTATTACAAATTAATTATACAAATATCTTATATATATTTATAGATTTATAAAATTCTATTTTTATACTACTTTACTGGACTAATTTTATAATTATGGAATTCTTTACCTAATGCAACATCAAGTTTACGTAGAATAGCTGAATACCAAATTTTGTGACCCAAAATAGAGTTCTTGCATCTCTAATGTATGATTTACCATGTTTAGACTGATTGGGTTATTGTGATTAGCTATCACTAGGTTGACTACAATAAATATTATGATCAGCCTACAAATTGGTGTGATTGGTATTTTATATATCAATTGAACCTATAAATTTATACTTTACTACTAATTGATCCTATATATTGGTACTATGCTAACTATGAGATAAAGAGCTAAATTGTTATAGTTAACCAATAAATAAGGATCCATTATTAAGAATATCCTACTTAGATATCAACTCCATTATAACATCGTAGAATCTTAGAATGAAATATTCTCATCTTGGTATTTATTTCTTAAGACCAACTGGAATTAAGAAAAATGTTAACTTCTCCCCTTTTACAATCTTGGTAAGAATATTAGTAGGATTTTAACTTTTATGTATCTTACCCAACTTCAATGAATCATCCTCTAATACTGATCTTATGAAGTGATATATGAGTTGGATATACTTTTTCCTTGAGTGAAAAGTTGAGTTCTTAGTAAGATGAATAATAATTTGGCTATATATCGATAATCTACTATCCTCTTTCTCCTTATGTAATTCTTCCATCAACCTTGAAAACTATATAATCTCTTTGCTATAGTTTGTAGAAATCACGTACTCAACCTTGCTGGTTGATAGAGAAACTACTATCGTAGTTTGGAAATCCAAGTAACTATTGTTCCACGTATAGTAAAGATATACCCTATTATGCTTCTTCCACCATAAACATTACCTTACATATTTGAAACCACATAATATTGAAAGCTAGTGTTAGAACATCCAAAATTCAAAGAGTGAGTAGTACCTCTTACATACTTGAGAATCCATTTCACTTCTTCCCAATGTCCTCTACTTGGATTTTTCATAAAATTGCTCATAAATCCCTCTACTTGTTCTATAACTAATCTTGTGTAAACCATAACAGAAATCAAAATCCTAATTGGTGAAGTGTAAGGAACCTTACCTATGCACTTTTATTCATCTTGTATTTTGAGACACAAATCCTTTGTAACTTTGAAATATTTGGATAAATGTGTAGTAACAACTTTTACATCTTTCATGTTGAACCTCTTTAACACCTTTTTTATGTACTCACCTTGAAACAACTTTGGTATATGCTTTTTTCCATCTCTTGTTATTGTCATTGATAAATAATCACTGTATGCTTATACCATACTCAAATCCTCACTTACATATTCGAACGAAAATACATTCACCATTATGAGATCATACAAATTGCATATAAATTTGAAAATTGCATAATGTAAATCACAAAATAGGAAATTTCAAACACATAACAAGATCAACACAATGATTTACCCTGATTCACCTAATGTGGGCTAATCCAACATGGAATTAGAGCCTTCTCTTCTCATTTTTTATGGACATTACAATATTATATGCATAGAGAAATACCATCAACACAATGGCAATACAATCTCCTACAATTACTACAATATCCTACAACAAGAAGAAATAATCCCATAACTACAACAATTATGGAATGACTCTTGGTCTTCCTTCAAACTATTAAATTTCTAAAATCCCAAAACTCTACAATCCTCTCTAATGAGAATCAAGAACAATGTACGCCATTAAATAAGCCTCTAGAACACTCTAAAATGTTATCCATGGAACCTGAACTGCTCATTCTCTTAAAATAACACTATCTCTTCAAATGCCCCTGCTAAGTCATAAATGTGCATACTGTTAACGATTTAAAATCAATAATTTGCATATCATTGGTAGCCTAAAATGGAATGCAAAATGGCTCTAGATTTCAATCTTCGATCTATCTCCAAGCACATATACCTGTGAATTGAGTATTTCTCTTGAAAAGATAACCTAACACATGATCCAATTCAGATCACACCTACCCAATGGAGAAGTATTTGGTCCCACAAATGCATAGATGAGGATACAACTTTGCAACTCTAGACCTATCCATCCACTTGGTTTTATTAGGCTTTTGTCCTTTCAATCCAACCAAGTATAGCTCTGTATCATCTCTTCTTGTAGCACCAATCTTATTTTGCAATATGGAATCCTCCTTGAGTTCATCCATAGTATTAGGAGCTAAGTCATCAAGAGATGGCAAAATATGATCTAAACCTACTTCATATTCAATCAATATATATGGCTCATACAATTTCAATGTTCAACATTTACAACTAAATAAATGCTCATTTTTTATGGTAGATTCAATCTAAATGCATTCTCACTTACTTGATCCACAATCTCAAATGGTCCATACCTAATGGTTTTCAACTTCTTGGATGGTCCTTGCAACCTCTCCTTACTAATTTGCAACCAACCATGATCTCCCACATGAAACTTATGGTCAACTCTATATTTTTCATGTCTCATCTTGTACTTGGCTTGGCTTGTCTCAAGTTGCTCTTGGAATTTGAAATGAACTTGCCTAATCTTTTCAACAAAATTTTCAATTTATTTTTCCTCTTTCTCAAGTGAATACTCTTCATCCCTTTACTTCCCAAACATAGAATCAAAAGGTGAAGGTGGTAAATATCCAAAACAAGTCTCAAAAATACTCTTCCTAATGGAAGAATGAATTTCCCTATTGTATGAATGCTGGATATATTCAAGATGTTCATTCCAAGAATTAGGATGCTTACCAAAATAACCCTCAAGAGTTGAACTACTATCCTATTCACCACCTTGGTGTTTCCATCCATTTGAGGATGAAAGGCAGTACTCCTCTTCAACCTTGTATCAATATTTTCCCATAAACATGTCCAAAACTTGCCCAAAAATCTTCTCTCTCTATTTGAAATAATGGAAATAGGAATTCCAAAATGAACCCAAACATGATAAAAGAATAAATTTACAACATATTTTCCTATTAAAGTCTTTTTACACAAAATCAAAACATACATCTTGCTAAATCTATCCACAACAACAAATAAATAGTCATGAACCTTCTTAGTCATAGGCAATCCTCCCACAAAATCCATTGATGTACACTCCCATGGACATGAAGTTACTGGAAGTGGCTGATACAAACCCAATTTCCTATTACTTAGCTTACTAGTGCAACATAAAGAACATCCCCTTATGTACTTGGCAACTTGATCTTGTATCTTTGACTGATATACATACCTTTGCAAATTGTGCAATCACTTTCCAACCCCAAAATGTATTGCAATATTTGAAGTATGTGCTTCTCTAATTAGTCCAATTATTTCACCTACATGTACACATAATGCATCAAAATGATAAGAAAATCCATTTTACAGATGAAATTCATCCAAAGCCTCATACTTGGACCTAAATGAAGACAACTGCTCATACACCTCTCCAAAGTCTGGATCCTACACATATGCCTTTGAAAATGACTCAAACAAAAAAGGAATAAATTTTAGGAATGAGAGGGAACTCATTGGAATTAGTTTACATACTGCTAACAACCTTAAATCAGTAGTACATTCTATTTATGACATGGAATCTATAGTTACAAGTGGTCTAGAAAGCATGTCAGTAACCTTATTCTGTGTTCCTTTCTTATACTTGATCACTATATGAAATTATTGCAAAAAACTCATCCATCTATAGTGTTTAGTTTTTTGCAATTTTGATTGAGTTTGTAAATACTTTAATGGTTTATGATTAGTATGAATGCTTATTTTGTTTCTCATTTAGTAATGTTTTCACTTTTTAACAACTTGAACCAATGCATACATTTCCTTATCATAAGTAGGATACTTCAAAATATCCCCACTAAATTTTTTAGAATGATAGCAAATTGGTTTACCTTCTTGTAACAAAATGGCTCCCATGGCATAGTCACTTGCATCATTCTCCACTTCAAATGGATTCTACAAATTAGGAAGTGCTAGCATAGGTGCAATAATAAGCTTTTGCTTCAAAGTGTCAAAATATGTTTGTTGTTGTTTTCCCCATTGGAAAACTTGCCTCTTATCAGTTACATCATGTAAAGGTGAAGCAATATGAGAAAAATCAACAATAAAAATTTTCAAATTTTGGAAAGCACCTAAGAAACTCCTCACTTCAATTACATTAGATGGCTTTGGCCAATCTTATATAGCACTTACTTTACTATGATCTATCTTAAGTTTTCCATGACCAATAAGATGGTGCAAATACACCAAAGACTCTTTGCCAAACTCACATTTTGAATGTTTCAATAACAAATTCTCCCTATGCAAAGTTTGAAACACTTGTATAATATGTACAACATGTTCTTCCCAAGTAGAACTATAAATAAGAATATCATCCAAGTATACAACAACAAAAAAATCAATAAATGGATGAAGAATGTCATTCATAACCCTCATAAAAGTGGCTGGTGCATTGCATAAACCAAATGAAAAAATAAACCACTCAAATAGGCCTTGTCTTATCTTGAAAGTAGTCTTCCAAATTTCCTCCTCCTTGATTCTAACTTGGTGATATGCACTCCTCAAGTTCAATTTTATGAAGAATCTTTCCCCTTGCAACTGATCCAAAAGATCATCTATCCGAGGAAAAGGAAAATGATTTTTGATGGTGATTTTATTTAGTGAACTATAGTCAATGCACATTCTGCAAGTTTTATCCTTCTTGGGAGCCAAAATAATAGGTGATCCACATGGAGTTGTACTTATTCTAATCATAACTTGATCAACCAACTCCTAAATCTATCTCCTTATCTCCCCTTGCTACAAAACTAATTGCCGATACAAAGCTATGTTGGGCAATGAAGCATTAGGTAATAACTAAATATCATGTTGTATATCCTACATAGGAGGTAATCCCTATAGCTATGCAAATAAATTAGTAAACTCCAAAATCAAATCCTACATCTATTCCTCTCTTTTGCATGCCGCTAATGACCTACAATCAGTATTGCACACCATTGATATCATGAGATTCACCTCACCCGAGGCTCTTATTTTTACCATAATTAGAAAAAAAAATTTAGAAGCATTCAAGAGATGTTTTACTTTATTGGTAAGGACCAAAGGTATATTTTTCCTACTTTTATTTGCACTTACTAAAAATATCTTTCCACCTTTCATCAACTATAATTTTTTCAATATTTTGTAATAGATACCATCTCTATCCCACATATAAGTGTTACAAAGAATAACACCACAAATATCTAAAGGAATAACATCAACCACAACTTCATTAATGTACTTTGCATAAATAAAAAATTTCAACTTACATTGTTTATTAACTTTCAAACTAGCATTGCAATGCACCCGACCCAAAGGATATGGATTTGGATGGTTGAAAGTTTCCAATCTAAAATTACTTAACATAGTCTCTGAAATCAAATTTTCTTGAGAACCCAGATGAATAATGCAATATACTTTGGTTTTCTTAATGTGGATTTTGAGGTGGAATAATTTAATCCTTTTTTCTTCAATGTCTTGATGTTCTTCAACCTTTCAAATGGTTGAACAATTTACTATCTCATCAATATCTGAACTACCCCCAATATCATCACATCTAAGAACCATAGCATTAGTCTCTACTTATTCTTATGCTTATATGGACATAATTGTAGATGTAATTTCCAACATTTATCATCAACATGACCATCTTTATCACAATGAACAATGTCTACCATCACCCTCATTCTTTGAAATATTAGTGATCTTAATTTCTTACTTACTTTTGCCTTTATCTTGAGATTTACCTTTCTCTTGTCCTCCCCTTGAATTAGAATCCTTCTTGGATTCATCATATTTTCTCCTTGCTTTACCATCCTCCTCTAAGTATTGCCTTGCATACACACTTGATCAAGATTAGTAGGATTAAACAACATGATAGTCTTTTGAAAATGACTATGTAAACCTCCAATTTATTTCATTACATTTTGATGATCTTTTAGTGAAACCCCAAGAAAAGTAGCTTGTTTCCTAAATTTTGTAGTTTATTCTTGAACATTTTTCCCTCTTTGTTGTCTAAATAACTATCATTTCATCAATTATTTATTGTGATTTCCTAATGGATAGAATTGATCTCCTAACAACTCCTTAAATTCATTCCAAGAGATATTTCTAATAAGTGTTCATGATTAAGATTTTCTACATGGCTTTCCCACCAAACTAAATCATGTCCACTCATCTTTACTCTAGCAAAAGAGATTTTATCAACATCATTTACAACACCATAAATTTGGATATAAACCTCCAATTATTTCAAGCAGATGTTCACCTTTTCCGCATGAACCTCTCCTCCAAAACTAGGAATTTCCACTTTTTCCTCCACCTTGAATGGAACTTGACTTGCATTACTCCCAACTACATCATAATATCTTTGATTCAGATTTGCATTACTCCAAAAGCCAACAACTTAGCCAAATGAGCCAAATGATTCTCCATTTCCAAAAACCTTCTTTCAAAATTGGCATCCATCATGGTATGAACAATAGAATGCTTTCCTTTCGTATTATCCATTTTAGTCACTCTACCCTTTCGACCAATCTCAAGATCCTTTGGAATCAAGTTTGGTCTTTGATATCTCCTCTAAAACATCAAAAGGTACACTAGTAGCTTGAAATACCTAAACTTTTGGCCCCAAATTTTGTGCACACAAGCTCTAATACCATGTGATATATAATCACCAAATTCTTATAGTATACTCAGATCCTCACTTCTAGATTCGAATGAAAATACATTCAACATTATAAGATCATACAAATTGCATATAAATTTGAAAATTGCACAATTTAAATCATAAACTAGCAATCTCAAACACATAACAAGATCAACACAATGGTTTACCTAGGTTCACCCAATGTGGGCTAATTTGGCATGGAATTGGAGCCTTCTCTTCTCATTTTATATGGACATTACAATATTATATGCATAGATATATGCCATCAACATAATGGAAATACAATCTCCTATAATTACTATAATTTCCTATAGTAAGAAGAAATAATCTTAAAACTATAACAATTCTAGAATGACTTGGTCTTCCTTCAAACTATTACAATTCTAAAGTCCCAAAACTCTACAATCCTCTCTAATGAGAATCAAGAATGAGATATGCCATTAAATAAGCCTCCAAAACTCTCTGAAACATTGGCCAAGGAACTTGAACCACTCAGTCTCCCAAAATTTCACTATCTCTTCAAATTCCCCTGTTGACTCATTAATGTGCACACAGTTAATGGCCTAAAATTAGTAATTTATACATCGTTGGTTTCCTAAAACTGAATACCAAACAAATCTAAATTTTCATCTTCGGTCTATATGCAAGCACATATACCTCTGGATTGAGTATTTCTCCTAAAAAGACAACCTGAAACATGATCCAATTCGAATCACTCATACTAAGCATTTATTTTGTGTCTCCCAAATCCTTCATGGAAAAAAAACTATCCAACCTTTTCTTTAGAATATCTATATACTATTTGTTAGATATTAAAATAAGTATGTCATCTATAAAGAACCAAAGTATAAGAAAATTTGCATTATCTATTTTTTTGAAATAAACATAATGGTTAGATTGACATCTCTTAAACTTTTGATCACCCATAAATTTGTCAAAGTTTAAGTACCATTTCCTTGGATATTTCTTAATACCATACAATCTCTTCTTCAATTTATAAACAAAATCTTCCTTCTGCTTGACCTCATATCCTTTTGGCTAATACATGTAGATTTTGTCTTCCAAGTCACCATGTAGAAAAGCTATCTTAACATCTAATTGTTGAATATATAAGCCCTATACAGTCACTACACTCAAAATAGTCCTAATAGAAGTCATTTTAAACAATTGAAAAAAATCTCTTCAAAATATATATCTTTCATTTGTGCAAATATTTTTTCCATAAGCCTTTACTTTTACCACTTTTGGGCTCCTACCTTCTCCTTCACCCTATATACCCATTTTTTATTTAAATATTTTTTTACCTATAGGTAATTTAACCAAACACCAAGTTTAGATTTACATTAAGGATTCCATTTCCTTGTCCATGTTAAGCTCCCATCTCTTCTTGGTTTCCATTTTCATTTCTTCTTGAAAACATTTTGGCTAACCAACATTAATATACAACACATAATAAAGTGTGAGTGAGTAATTATCGGGTGGTATACTAACATTTGAGGATATTCTAACACCAATTTGTGAAATTTTGGGCTCTTGATGTTGAAGATCACCTTCCACCTTTAGTATATTTTTCTCATTGATATCATCAAGTATAAAAAAGTTTGAATCATCCTTCTTTACCTACAATCTATACTTATACAAACTCTTTTCATTGAATATCACATTCCTACTCTTAATAATTTTTTGTTTATCATAATCCAATAATCTATATCTTAAAGCATCCATTCCATATCCAATGAAATAACAATATTTTGGATTTACCATCAAATTTATTTCTATTCTCTTTATCAACATGGATAAAAGTCCCACACCTAAATATATTAATAAAGGAATAGTTGAGAGTTTTACTTATCCAAGCCTTTTCTATAAACCCACCATTAAAAACACTAGATGA
>Ga0068628_1001074_pt1 | contig 10977 bp, 7 predicted proteins | sample InSIn2gowninarea_FD_77431 | JGI IMG/M metagenome (GOLD analysis project Ga0068628, IMG submission 77431) | Clean room microbial communities from NASA Spacecraft Assembly Facility at Jet Propulsion Laboratory, Pasadena, California, USA -... ... | reverse complement strand
ATAATATAAGCATCCATTACATTAATTCAATATCGATACATATATCATTTATTAAGTGCACTAACACATATAAGATCTTATAATAAGGCTTTAATCCAATTGATTTCAATATCGGATATTTAACTAATTTAATACCCAACAATCAGATTTCAGCTACCAATCCTTATTTGTAAAATACTAAGTCTCCTCTTTTACTAAAATCTTGTAACGAGAGGAACTCAAACAATGATATGTCACCTCAGAGTCTCTAACTTATTGGTTAACTCTTATATATGTTTAAGGAGCAATTCTCACTTAGCTATGAGCTTAGTTCGCTCTTTATAGATCATGTTAAATTCTTAATCTCCCACTTCCTTTTGCCTCTTAAACATTTCAAATCATAAATAAGGTTCACTTGCAGACTTATTGGTGCACTCCATTAACAAAGCATTATCCAAATCGCTTAGTTGCAACACCTATCTAGCCACTAATGAACCTTCCCTTTGGAGAGTACCCTAAGCGAGTTGGGATCTCATTCATCATAATTATAACTATGTCTTTTAGTTCATATATTTATAGCTATTTATAGGGTATACATTACTTTGTGAAGTGGTAAGTGTGATCCAAATTGGATCGTATCAGGTTGATATCTATAGGAGTAGTACTAATTCCATAGGTATTTATGCTTGGAGATTGATCAAAGACTAACATTTGGAGGTGATTGATGATAAAAACTACATTGTTAACAACCTAAAATACTATTTTTAGGATGGTAATAGACTTAATTTTGATGAGTCAATAGAGGAAGTTGAAGGGGCATCAATGATTCAGACAATTAAACGGTTCAGGATCATCAATTGACATCTTGGAGACCTTTCTAGGCCTATTTAAAGGCATGCTAGTCTCTTGATTCATTAATATTAGCTTCAAGATTTTTAGGAATTTATGATTATAAATATTTTAAGGAAGACCAAGAGTCATTCCAAAATATTTGTAGTTCTAAAATTATTCTTCTTGCTATAGGATATTGTAGTAGTGTTTTAGGAGATTATATTTCCATTATTTTTATAGTGTTTCTCTATATGCATGTAATATTATAATGTCCATAGATAATGAGGTAAGAAAGCTCCAATTCTATGTTGGATTAGCCCACATTGGATGAACCAGGGGTAAATCATTATGTTAATCTTGTTGTATGTGATTGAGATTGTTAATTTGTAGTTTTACATTATTTAATTTTAAATTTATATGCAATTTGATGGGTCTCATAATGGTGAATATTTTTTTCATTCGAATCTGTAAGTGAGGATCTAAGTATGCTATAAGCATTCGGTGATAACAGATCATGTGGTATCAAATCTTATGTGTGAAAAATTTGGAACTAAAATTTTAAGGATTTCAAGTTGTCAAGGACATGCTTTTTGATGTTTGGGAGGAGATCTCAAAGACCAAAATTGATTTTGTAGGATCCTAAGATTATTTGAAGGTACAGATGGATGATTTGGAGGAGCAATAGTTTACTTTTCATAACATATCGAATGTCAATTTTGAAAGGAGATTTTTAGTAATGAGGAATCATTTGGCTAAGCTGTTGGCTGCTATAGCAAATATAAATGTCAATCAGAGGTAATGAAATGAAGTTGGACCTTATTCATTATCTTCATCAAATCGAGTTCCATTCAAGGTGGAGGCCAAAGTGGACATTCTTACTTTTGGTGGAGAGGTTGATGCAAAAAAGTTGAATAATTGGTTAAAATAATTGAAATTTTATTTTTAAATTCATAGTGTTGTAAATGATGTTGATAAAATTATTTTTGCTATATTAAATATGGGTGCTTATGCTTTAGTTTGGTGGGAAAGCCATGTAGAAACTCTTAGTTATGAACATTTATCGGATGTATCTTCTTGGGTTGAATTTAAGAACTTGTTAAGAGATCAATTTTATCCATTGGGATATAATAATAAACAATTGATGAAATAGAAATTCTTTAGACAACAAAGAGAGTAAATGGATCAAGAATACACTACAAAATTTAGAAAACAAACTACTTTTCTTAGGGTTTCATTAAAATATCCTCAAACTTTAATTAAGTATATTTGAGGTTTACATAGTCATTTGCAAAATAATATCATGTTATTTAATCCTACTAATCTTGATCAAGTGTGTGTACAAGTGCAATACTTAGAGGAGGATGGTAAAGTGAGGAAATAATATGATGAATCCAAGAAGGCTTCTAATTCAAGGAAATCATAATATAAAGGTAAATCTCAAGATAAAGGCAAAGGTAAGCAAGAAACTAAGACCATTAATATTTCAAAAGAAGAAGGTGATACTAGGTATTGTATTCATTGTGATAAAGATGGTCATACGTCCATATAAGAAAAATAATAAGGAGAAAACTAATGCTATGGTTCATAAATATAAGGATGTTGAGGGAAGTTTAGATGTTGATGAGAAACTAAATTATTCAACCATTCAAAAGGTTGAAGAATATCAAGATATTGAATATTCCATCTCAAAATCCAAATTAAAAAAACAAGAGTGGATTGCATTTTTTATCCAAGTTCTCATGCAAATTTGATTTTAGAATCTATGGTAAGTAATTTGGGATTGAAAACTTTCAACCATCCAAATCCATATCCTTTGGGTTGGGTGCATCATAATGCTAGTTTGCAAGTCACTAAACAATGTAAGTTCAAAATTGTTATTTGTGCAAAGTACATTGATAAAGTTGTGGTTGATGTTATTCCTTTAGATATTTATGGTGTTATTCCTAGTAACCATTATATGTATGATAGAGATGTTATCTATTACAGAAGATTGAACAAATTATGATTGGTGAAATATGGAAAGGTGTTTCTAGCTAGTGCACATAAAAGCTAGAAAAATATACCTTTGGTCATTACCAATAAGGCAAAATGCCTTGTAAATGCTTCTAAAAATATTATGTTGATCATGGTGAAAATTGAAGCTTTTGGTGAGGTGAATCTCATGCTATCAACAATGTGCAACACTTATTTTAGGTTATTAACAACATGCAAAAGGAAAGAATAGATTCAAAAATTGATCTAAAAGTTTACTAACTTGTTCACAAAGCCACGGGGATTACTTTCTATGTGATATATACAGCATGATATTCAATTATTACTTAATGTTTCATTTCCCAACATAGCTTTGTATCGGCAATCAATTTTGGAGTAAGAGAAAATAAAGAGATAGATTCGGGAGTTGGTTGATTAGGGTGTGATCAAAACAAGTACATCTCCATATGGATCACTTATTATTTTGATTCTCAATAAGGATCAAACTTGGATAATATGTATTGACTACAAACCACTTAACAAAATCACCATCAAAAATTGCTATCCTTTTCCTCAGATAGAGGATCTTTTGGATCCATTGCAAGGGGAAATATTTTTTAATAAGTTGGACTTGAGAAGTGGATATCACCAAGTTTGAATCAAGGAGGGGGAAATTTGTAATACCACTTTCAAGACAAGATAAGGCCTATTTAAGTATCTTATTTTTCCATTTGGTTTTTGTAATGCATCGACCATATTTATGAGGGTGATGAATGATGTGCTTCATCCATTTATTGATTCTTTTATTATTGTATACTTGGATGATATTCTTTTTTATAGTTCTACTTGGGAAGAACATGTTGTACATCTTAAATAATTGTTTCAATATTTTCATAGGGAGAATTTTTTAAAAATATATAAATGTGAGTTTGGTAAAGAGTCTTTGGTGTAGTTGGGCAATGTTATTGGTCATGGACAACTTAAGATAAATCCTAATAAAGTAAGTGCTATAGTATATTGGCCAAATCCATCTATTGTAACTAAAGCAAGGAGTTTCTTAGGTGTTTTCCAATATTTGAAAAATTTTATTATTTATTTTTCTCATATTGCTTCACCTTTACATAATGTAACCAGCAAAAGGCAAGTGTTCCAATAAGGTAAATAACAACAACATCTTTTGATACCTTGAAGCAAAAGACTATTAGTGCACTCATGCTTGCACTTCCTTTTTTGTGAAAACCATTTGAAGTGGAGATTGATGCAAGTGACTATGCCATGGGGGCTATTTTGTTACAAGAATGCAAACCAATTTGCTATCATTTTGAAAAATTTAGTGAGGTCATTTTGAATTATCGTACTTATGATAAGGAAATGTATGCATTGGTTCAAGATGTTAAAAAGTGGAAATATTACTTAATAAGGAAATAAAAAATCATTCATAGTGATTATCAACCATTAAAGTACTTAGAAACTCAATCAAAATTGCAACAAACTAGACACTATAGATGGATGGATTTTCTGCAATATAAGAAAAGAACATAGAATAAGGTTGTTGATATGCTTTCTAGACCACCTGTACCTACAAATTTCATATCATTATTAGCATGCAACAATGATTTTAGGTTGTTAACAGTGTGAAAATAGGTGCTAGTGAGTTCCCTTTCAATGCTAAAATATCTTCCTTTTCTTTCTGAATCATTTTCAGAGGCATATGTGTACGATCCTAACTTCAAAGAGGTATATGATTAGTTATCTTTATTTAGGTCCAAGTATGAGCGCTTGGATGATTTGCATTTGCAAAATGGACTTATTTATTATTTAATGCATTATGTGTACCTGTAGATGAAAGAATTGGACTTCTTAGAGAAGCACATACTTCAAAGATTGTGAGAGATTTTGGGGTTGGAAAGATAATGTACAATTTGCAAAGGTATGTATATTGTCCAAATATGCAAGATAAAGTTGTCAAGTACATAAGGGTGTGTTATTTATGTTGCACCAACAAGCTAAGTAATAGGAAATTGGGTTTGTATCAGCTACTTTCAGTACCTTCACATCCATGAGAGTGTATCTCAATGGATTTTGTGGGAGACTTGCCTATGACCAAGAAAGGTCATGGCTATCTATTTGTTATTGTGGATTGATTGATACTACAAATTTATTCTTTTCTCATGTTTGGGTTCATTTTGGATTATCTACTTCTATTGTTTCAGATAGAGATAATAGATTTTTATGCAAGTTTTGGACATGTTCGTGGAAAAATATGAATACAAGGTTGAAGAGGAGTACTATATTTCATCCTCAAATAGATGGAAAAACTGAGGTGGTGAATAGGAAAGTGGTTCAAATCTTGAGAGGTTATTATGGAAAGCATCCTAAGTCTTAGGATGCACATCTTGAATATATCCAACATTCATACAATAGGGTAATTCATTCTTCAATTAATAAGAGTATTTTTTAGACTTGTTTTAGTTATTTACCACCATCACCTTTTGATTGTATGTTTGGAAAACAAAAGGATGAAGGAGATTCACTTGAGAAAGAGGAAAAGCAAGCTAAAAAATTTATTGAAAAGATTAGATAAATTCATCTAAAATCCCAAGAGCAACTTAAGACAAGCCAAACCAAGTACAAGATGAGACATGAAAAATATAGAGTTGATTATAAGTTTCATGTGGGAGACCATGTTTGGTTGCATCTTAGTAAGGAGATGTTGCAAGGACCAACCAAGAAATTGAAACCTATAAAGTATGGACCATTTGAGATTATGGAGCAAGTAAGTGAGAATGCTTTTAGATTGAATCTACCAGTATATATGAACATATATTTGGTTGTGAATGTGGAATATTTAAAATTATATGAGCCATCTATGTTGATTGAATATGAAGCAAATTAAGATAAAATTTTATCATATCTTGATGAATTAGCTCCTAATATTATTGATGAACTCAAGGAGGATTCCATATTACAAAAGAAGGTTCATGCTACAAGAAGAGATGAGACAAAGCTATGGTTTGTTGCATTGAAGGGACATAAGCCTAATAAAGCTAAGTGGATGGACAAGTCGAGGATTAGGAAGTTGTATCCTCATCTATGAATTTGTGGGACCAAATGCCTTCTTATTGGGGAGGTGCGATCCAAATTAGGACATGTCAGATTGATCTTTGCAGGAGCAGTACTAATTCTAGAGGTATCTATTCTTGGAGATTGATAGAATATTGAAATTTGGAGGTGATTGGTGATAAAAATAACATAGTTAATAGCCTAAGTCTATTATTTTTAGTTTTTTAATAACCTTCATTTTGATGAGTTAGCAGTGGAAGTTGAAGGGGCATTGGTGATTCAGATAGTTGAGCAGTTTAGGATCATCAACCGGTATCTTGGATATATTTTTAGGCCTATTTAAATTCATGATACTCTCTTTATTCATCAATATTATCTTAAAGAGTTTTGAAGTTTTGGGATTGTAAATATTTGAAGGAAGATCAAGAGTCATTCTAAAAAATTTGTAGTTTTGAAGTTTTTCTTCTTGCTATAAGAGATTGCAGTAGTGTTGTAGGAGATGATATTATCATTATTTTGATGATATTTCTCTATATGCATGTAATATTGTAATGTCCATAGAAAATGAAAAGAAAAAGCTTTAATTCCATGATGAATTAGCCCACATTGGATGAACTAGGGTAAATCATTATGTTGATCTTGTTGTGTGTGATTAAGATTATTAATTTGTAGTTTTACATTATGCAATTTTGAATTTATATTCAATTTTATGGATCTCATAATGGTGAATATTTTTTCATTCAAATCTGTAAGTGAGGATCTAAGTATGCTATAAGCATATGGTGATTACAAATCAAAGTGCCACCAACTCTTTTAATTGAGTTGTTCATGTTATTGTATATGATATTTATTAAAGTAATATCTCATATTTGATCATGATAATATCAATAAGTGATGAACAACTTCTAAAAAAATTCTTCATTGAATTTTCTGAAATAAGTTTTCATAAAAAGAATATAATTGCACATAATCATTAATGTGCTAAAAATAGTTCATCATAATATATCCAAAGATTATGGAAATTACCAAGATATTTTTCTTTTCATCAATAAATTAAGGAAAGTATTCTTATCACTAAGGTAATGATTCATGCTATCGAGGCAATAATTTCATGCCATCCTTTAATTAGGAAATAACATTAATTTCCAACTTGATCATACCATTAGTCAATATATAATGCATAACCAACAAATCATATCTAGATGCATGCGTTCTTATCCTTTTTGAAGTGGAGGTTTAAGGTCTCCATCAATAATATTATAATTTGGATGAAGAACAAATTACAAAATACTATTTTTATTTTGTCATTTAATCAAGATTTACAACTCATAAGCCATAAATGTCAACTTGACTATGCCACTTAGCCAATTCATAAACCATAAATGCTAATTTGACTATACCACCCAGTCAAGATTTACCAGCCATAGGCCACATATGCCAACTTGACTATACCACCTAGATAAGATTTACAAGTCATATACCATAAATAGAAACTTGACTATACCACCTAGTTAATATTTACAAGACATAGGCCACAAATATCAACTTGACTATACCACCTAGGAAATATTTATGAGTCATAGGCCACAAATACCACGTTTTTAAGATGCACAAGCCACAAGATGCCAACTTGACTAACATGGTTAATTTTCCATCAATCAATAAACATACTTCTCAACAATATAATATCACAATAGATAAGCTTCCCAAAAAATGGAAGCAATATGATATAAGTCAAAAATTACAATTTTTGAGAAGGGTAGATCTTTTAAACCACTCCAATATTTTGCAATCATGGAGAAGGGAAAATATTTTTAATCAATCCATTAATTTGTAATCATGGAGAAGGACGAACCTTTTTAACCACTCCATCAATTTGCAATTTTGGAGAAGGAAAAACCTTTTTAACCACTCCAATAGTTTGCTATTTTGGAGAAGGATGAATCTTTTTAACCACTCCAATAGTTTGCATTTTTTTAAGAAGGATGATCTTTTCTAACCACTTCATTAATTTGTAGCCATGAAGAAGGGTGAACCTTTTGAACTATTCCATTTACTACAACTTGCAAATAATCCATCAACATGGATATAACTTCCCACCATGGAAGTAAATAGTGCATTATAATTCATCATAGAGATGTTAAGCATTGAATACTTATAGTCACTTGTTGTATACATAATACAACAACCCTCCTAAGGTTAAATAATAATTCATAGTTCAATCCTTCTTGAGGACAACCTTACCAACCCAAGAAATTAGAGTTTAGGTAAAAGAAAAACATCAATTAAATTTTATTTTGATGGATAATAAACACAAATTCCCATTCAAAATCTACTCCTTAATAAAACATTCTTGGATTTTTAAAAATATGCTTTGTTATTATATTTATAATACCCCCCCTTAAGAGTAACTTCATTAACAATTGAAGGAACGTACACTTCCCAAAGAGTACTTGTACACTTCATTTTTAAATAAAAAACAATCAACATTGTAGCAATGTAACATGGTTGCATCGAATAATACTTCTCCCATGATCAAATAGTATCATCAATAAATTGAATGTGTTCTAACTTTCCATTACAAAAAGGATATCAACCAATGTGCACAAACTAAAAAATGAGGATCAATTTTCTATCCAATCAATAAAAATATATGCATAACCATTTAAATTTGGAGAAAGTTCACAAACTTCCTACTCTAATAAGAATATCAACCATTGTGCACAAACCAAATTTTAGGATCAATTTTCAATTAAAAATATGAACAACCATTCAAATTTGGAGAAAGTTCATAAACTTTCTACTCTAATAAGAATATCAACCAATGTGCACAAACCAAAAATTTAGGATCAATGTGCATTCAAGTTTGGAGAAAATTTACAAACTTTCCACTCCAACAAGAATATCAACCAATGTGCACAAACTAAAAATTTAGGATCAATATGCACCACCATTTAAGTTTAGATAAAATTTACAAACTTTCCACTCCAACAAGAATGTGTCCATAAAAAATTTTCATCCAACCTAGGATAGAAAAATGTGCACAATCAATGAAATGAGAATAATAAATTTGAAGGAAGTTTACACAAAATTTTTACTTCAAACGATATGCATAAAAAACTAGTTTGAAAGTTAAAAATACTTCCATGATATCAAATAACAAATGTGTATATATACATAATTTAAATATATCGATAAATAGTCCAATGTACATCTATAATAATCATTTTGCAATATATATCAATGCACAATAATGCAACCAATAAGGATTGTGTATAAAGTTTGCACAAATTTTCATGCATATCCAAGCATACTAAATTTTCATCCAACTAAGGAGATTAATGATGTGCATAAATTCAAATAATATGCATATCCAAGCACATTAAATTTTCATCCAAGAAAAAATGTGCATAATCATAAAATTTTCATAAACTTTTTAATTTTAAACAATGTGCATAACCCAATACCATAGCTTTCAAATTGGAACAACTTTCTCAAAAATCCCAATTGTTTAAAAAATTGCAAGTTGATCAAGTTGCTAACTAAATCAAATTGTCCAATCAACACCAAAGCATGTTAAATTGAACCAATTTATTAAAAAATCAACCAACTTGTTCATTTTTCAAATTATAAGGCTCGTATAACTTTGTGCAACTAAAAATAAGTTGTAACTTACAATTTGTAGTTTGTTAGTTAGTAACTTTGTATTTTGAAAGTTAGTAACTTGTTTGTTCATTTTGTTAGTAGATTGTACTTTCACTTATCAACTTAATTGTAGGTTTATCCAATCTTAGGCTTGAGCATATATCAATTGTATTTAGCCATTAAAAAAGGAACAACCATATGACAACGGGTTAGTAGTTTCTTTGTTTAATAGTTAGTTTACATGGGAAAAATCTAAAGGATAGTACAACATGCTCTAACACAAGAGTCATATATCAAGAGGTAACACACACAAATTAATTTAAAGAAAGTACAACTCTAGAGGATGAACCATCTCTATGGCCATCAACTCATTTGGTTGAGTTGTGTGATGATTATGAAGAACTTTCATAGTATGGTTTATTTTCTCTGCAATTATTGACCATTTCTTTGACTTGACTTCTTCTTCCCTCTTCTTTTTCTTCTTCCAAATTCAATCCTTCCTTTTCTCGATCGCCTTCATTCTTGCAATAGGGTCCTTATTTTCCTATGCTTAGAAGAAATTAAGGAATGATCCTATTTACAATTGCAAAGATAAGGTTAAAATAACTTTCTAAAGGTAAATATTTGTCATCAAGTACATAAACATATCTAAATCCCATAATGATGACATCATAAGAGGTATTTACCATTTTGCAAAAAAGAATTAGTCTTAATCTTTTGCAAAAAAAAATGGTTTGCAATATATTTAATACAATTAATTTTTGATATAATTATATATTGCAAAAAATAAAGTTATGCCTTCAAAATTTGTCGATTTCTTAAAAATTTGATCTAAATGTGTTCAACTATTGCAAGGTAATTTTGGTTTAAAAATTTGTAATAATTTGTAAAAATTGTTACATTGATAAAAAAATATACACAAAAAATTACCATAAGATTATTATCATAGTATTTTAATCTATCAAATGTATACAAAATTTATACTTGTCATCATAATTTATCCAATGAGTTAAGTAATCTATCCAAGGAAAAAATCACATATTTTCCAACTTAATGTAAAGCAAAAACTTTATTACTTAAAAGATTACAATATTTGAAACATTTGGTAAAAAACTATTAAATCAAGATTTCCTTTTGTAAGGCTTAACATAGGATACCCATTAGCATTAAAGATAAAGTTCCCATGATTAAAGTCCATATATCATAAATAAATAGATATGGACATTCATTACTATTTTATGCCATGTCCATATCTTTTTATTAAAAATAAGGCTTTTCTTGAAAAATAAAATATACTCGTTTTGCTGGCAGTAATTATTCTTCACAACCTTCATGCATGCATATCTTTGTGGGGCAGAATATGCAACAACAATACCTATTATGAAATGGAGAATTGAAACCCTAAAAATGCCTATAGAAGGTAGGAAAACCACACTTCAAATAATTGATAGCATTAGGAGATGATCTTTATGGAGGTTCGTGATCCCT
>Ga0068628_1001073_pt1 | contig 10980 bp, 12 predicted proteins | sample InSIn2gowninarea_FD_77431 | JGI IMG/M metagenome (GOLD analysis project Ga0068628, IMG submission 77431) | Clean room microbial communities from NASA Spacecraft Assembly Facility at Jet Propulsion Laboratory, Pasadena, California, USA -... ... | reverse complement strand
TCCATTCACGACCTCTTTACCCAGCTGCTACCCCTAATCATCTCACCGAGCGTCAGTGACAACAACAGCGAAGCTGATCACGACAGCGATCATGGTAGCGATTCAGAGAGTCTAGTTGAGGACGACTTGACCATATCACCAAACCAGCTCATTCATTGTCTTCGTAATTCGAAGAATCTGCTGATGACTGAGTCTGAGGCTACCGGGTTGCAGATGCGTGATATTGTGCTCAGACAGCCGTGGGCACGTGCTGCTGGTGAGACGTATTGTACGCTCTGGAGGAGGAAGGAAAGAGCTGAGATTGTTGGAGATGTAATTGAGGCGGCGTTAAAGATTTGCAAGAGCATTGAGGGTGGGGAGATGGAGATGTGAGAGAAGTAATGGTGTGGTTTTCTTTGAGGCTTGAATATCTCGAAGATGCGTGGAAGCTTGCAAGGATATGCAGATGGGACGGGAACCACGATGATATATTTTGGCGCAGAATCGAATGACAAGAGACTGGGCAGACTCACACACAGAGATAGACAATTTGATAGACTAATATACTAATAGACTAATAGACACATAGACATCAGACACCAGACACCAGACTCGCATCTGCACGTAGACTACATTTATACAGCTTCAGCCTCATGCATGCACATCATCACACGACATGAACTTGCATGCAAAATATTACGAGCATCAAGCTTTCTTCTGGAAATCTTAGCGACTCAGCGTGGCCGATGTCATGATGACGAAACCACATTTTTACAATCACCGCTAAATTTTCCCATCACCTTGTCTTTGTTTAAGCACGCTTTCATACATGATCCTGTGGCCACAGTGGGAGATATCTTTTAAAAACCACTTCTTATTAGAAGTGCGACAGTACCCACGGCTTTTAGCTGTAGTAGTCGATCATCTTTCGACTCTTTATCATCACATCCACTCTGCTTTATCAGCTTATGAGCAAGCACGAGTGCTTATAGCAACTCTCCTTACCGCTAAGAGCAAATACTTGAGTTTAAGGTCCTTCCTTAGCAGACTATAGATCGAGGTCATCTTATCTAGACCTTGAACATCTGCAGTAGCCGCTAGGAAGATCGGCACGGAGGGGTTTGAGCCGTCCACGTTGTTGAAACTCAAACCCCATACCCCGCAGAGAGAGAGACGAGATGTTTCAGGTACGATTCCTACAATCAACATCATACTTTCAAAAGCGTGTGTGCCATGCGTACATCTCTCTGGGCCATGCAGGATATATCGAAGTGCATTGGTCTTGTTGCCCTGCAGTGCTATGCGTCGAGTTCGCCTAGCCGCCAGGAACGTGCCTGCTAAAAATGCACTACGCACAACGGTCATCGGTTTTTAATGGTAGCGAGGCTTAACAGAAGCCACCAGCGTGCTTACCTTATGTAGTGGGGTAGTACCTTCCCCTCTTAGCAGCCTTGCCTACCTCGGTCACGTCGTCATCCTCGGTGCGGAGTAAGCAGTACGTTTTTCGACCTGGCCAGAGCATACATAAATGCTTCAACTTCAACTCCATTCCTAACACCTAGAGTCTTGTTCCTAGTAATTCATTCAATCACTTCCATTCGCTTTCATCGTAAACTCAACATGGTCGGCACTTCTTTCAAGTCCTTGACGTGCATTGCACCTTTGATAGGAGCCGCACTTGCAGTACCAGCTCCACACCCACCTGCTTGGGGGCCTGGCTCAGCACCTGGCGGATGGGGTCCTCCTGGAGGACCTCCTGCCTGGGGCTCATCTCCGCCGTGGGCATCTTATACTGCCTCCAATGGAGCTGCTCCAGCTAGTGCTAGCTCTGCCGTAGCTAGCTCTGCTTCTGCCAGTTCAGCGTCTGCTTCATCGGCCGTCTCAACATCGTCCGCTGCGGCTTCATCCACAGCTTCAGGAACAGGCACTGCTTCCGCTACTGGATCACTCCCCACTGTCGATCTGGGCTACGAGATCCACCAGGCCATTGCATTCAACGTAAGTCTTGGACTTTACAGATAGTGTCCGGCTTTTTCTAATCGTCCTAGAACACTGGTGCATACTATAACTTCTCCAACATCAGATATGCAGGTATGTCGTCTACACTCACACGTTGCAAGTCGGACGTCGCTCACGATCGTTCTCTAGCTCCTCCAACAGGCGAAAACCGCTTCCGTGCCCCTCTGCCACCTGCAATGAACAGAGGCTCAGTTCAAAATGGTGGAAATGGCCCTATAGTTTGTCCTCAAGCCTCCCCTGCATGGATCAATTTTGCCACACCATGGATCACCAACTACTCCCTCGGAAAGCCCTTGAATGTCAGTGAGGCAGCTACTCAAGCTCTCAACACGTCGTTGACTACCGCCAATGCTTTGACTGTTATCCCTCCTGCTAACGGAGCCACCGAGGACTGGTAAGCGGCATTTGCAAACCTTGGTTGTTTCCTAGCTGATATTGTTGTAGCCTCTTTCTCGATGTGTTTGCACCCAAGTCTATTTTCGATAATGCCGGAAAAGGGAATGGTTCCAGTGTGCTTGTATGGATATATGGAGGTACGTGCTGATGATTGTGCCATTGTCACGATATCTCGCTAATCCATTCCATCTTCAGGTGGCTACACAGCCGGCTCAAAGAGTGGAAGTGGAGACCCAGCTGGTATTATAGCCAGAAGCATGACCCACGGTCGTGAGGGCGTTATCTTCGTTGAGCTTAACTATCGTCTCGGCGCTATGGGATGGCTCGCGGGTCCAACATTCCAGGCAGAGTAAGTGAAATGTGCATAAATAGTCCTTGGAGGTACCACATACTGACCTCTCATTTTAGCGGAACTGCCAACGCTGGTCTCTACGATCAGAGGTTTGCTCTTGAGTGGGTCCAGAAGAACATTCACCTCTTTGTAAGTGCACTGTGTGTGATTTAGGATCACAGTCGACTAACAGTAATTCAGGGCGGTGACCCAAGCAGAGTCACTATCATCGGCGAGTCTGCTGGTGGAGGTTCGATCATGCATCAGGTAACAGCCTATGGTGGACTCAAGGAAGTTCCTTTCAAGCAGGCGATTATGCAGTCTCCAGGATTCCTCCCACAACCTTCCAACGACCAGCTTGAGAACCAATACAACAACTTCCTTTCGATCGCCAATGTCTCAAATGTTGAACAGCTTCGTGCTCTCAGCACTGAAGCTCTTCAAGCGGCCAATCTTGTCGCTGTATGGGAGTCTACTTGGGGTACCTTCCAATTCGGCCCAGCTGTCGATGGATTCTTTGTCCCAGCACTCCCCGGAAAGCTTTTGCTCGATGGCAACTTCGCCAACGATCTCAACATCATGGTAGGGCACAACCTCAATGAGGGTCTTCTCTTTACCGACCCATTGATCAACGATACTGCGTCCTTTGACTCCTACGTCCGCCAAGAGTTGCCAGCTGCCACAGACGCCATCATCAACTATATCATCAACGATCTGTACCCAGCCTCCGCTTTTCCGAATTTCATCAGTAGGATTGCTCTGGTCCAGTCAGAACTGTCCTTCACGTGTAATACAAGGTATCTGGATCTCGCTTTCAACAATCAGACATACAGCTACTACTTTACCGTTCCTCCAGGACTTCACGGTTCGGATATCCCCTATACCTTCTACAACGGTGGTAGCGTCGTCAATGCTACTGCGGCTATTGCGCTCCAGGACTGGATCACCACGTTCACTGAGACTGGCGTTCCTTCGAGCCCCGACGTGCCGAATGCCCCTGTGTTCAGCATGTACGGCCCGAACTCTACAGTTTTGAACTTGGCTGCAAGCAGCATCACTCCTCAAATGGACACAGTTGCCAATGCTAGATGTTCTTTCTGGCAGAAGGGCTTGTATGTCTAGATGTGGCTGATGTGCTGGTGGAAGAGGTCAAGCACGGTAAAATGGCATGGTGGTATTGTACGTCACAAGTAGTTTGAGCCGAAAGGCCATCACGTATTTCGAGAACTTGAAGAATATAGTCGATAATCAAAAGTGGTTACATGAGTAAAATTGCCATTTCACCCTTCCTCCTTGTATTTCTCACGTGCCTTTGCCAAGCTTTATGTACTACATATGACAGCTGGACTCATTGATTGACATCCATTTGTTTATTTCACCATCTGTACATCTGCCTTTTCGCTCGATTGACTGCTTCGCTATTTGTCGTTGCACATTCTTCGCCCAATGACCACCTAAGATACCGCCCTAGCTCCTACTAGTAGGATAAGTATCGAGGAGAAAGAGGATGAGGCTTGCAGCCTATGCTGGGGTAAGATCGGATGATACCAGACGACGAGTGTTTCATGCTGACCACTTTCCAGGCCTCTACGGTTCTAGCGGCAGGTGTCGTACTCAAAGCATTTCATGAGCGCCCCAACTTTTACTCCGCCAGCGTGTACCTCTTCCAGAGTAGTGCTTGTCGCATGGTATAGTCTAAGATCCAGAAATGGCCCTAGGTGGTTGCTGACGTTCTTGGCAGATACTACTCAACCTCGTACTTCTCATCACCTATGGCCTCATGCGCGGACTGCAAAAGATAGTGTATGGCCCTCTCAGAGCAATAGAAAGAGAACAATTATGGGACAAAGCGTGGTATGCAGTGACGGAGACCGCGTTGGCAATGACTACGTTCCGGGATGAGGTTGGCACCTGGTTCTTCGTGATGTTTGTAAGCCTCCTGGCAGGGAAGGTGTGGCAATGGATCAGTGAATCAAGAGTCGAAGCACTTGAGCAGCAGCCACCAATAAATCCGCGCCTCTTCCATGCTCGATTGATTATATCTCTGGCCATTTCCGAGGCCTTTGATCTGCTGATGTTGAGCTACTGCGTCAACACGTTGCTGGAACAGCCGAGACCTGGTATGATGGTTATGTTCGCTTTCGAGTTTGCCGTTCTCGCTATTTCCTCAACATCGACAGCAGCCAAGTACATTCTATCTTTAATCGAGACGCAAGTTGTTAGGCAGCAGACGAAGGCAAGAGTGCTAGAGCGAAGGGAAGAGCTAAGATTGGATCGAGAGGAGGCAAGACATCAGGCTGGAGAGGGTGCAACCGCACCAGCTGAAGCTCCAGCCGAAGAGGAGATCAACGAGGAAGACATTGATGTTCCAGGATGGCAGGAGAAGGGAAGATGGCTGCTATTCCTGGATCTCCTCACTGGTAGGCGCATGCATCTTATGGTACTATCTGCGAGTGCTAACCAGACCCAGATCTGCTCAAACTCATCGTCTACATGTGCTTCTTCTCTATACTCATCGTGTTTCACGGCATCCCCATCCACATCATTCGCGATGTCTTCCTTACTGCTCGCTCCTTCGTCAAACGAATCACCGACTTCCTCAAATATCGTAACGCGACGCGAGACATGAACGCCAGATACCCCGACGCTACAGCAGAAGAGCTAGAAAGAGACGGAACGTGTATCATCTGCCGAGAAGAGATGCAACCCTGGCAGCCACACGAACACCAGCCGGGACAGCGACGGGCGACCAGGACTATTATCGACGAGCGACAGAGACCAAAGAAGCTTCCCTGTGGACATGTACTCCATTTCGGATGTCTTCGAAGCTGGCTCGAGCGACAACAAGTGTGTCCGACGTGCCGAAGCTCTGTCCTAGGTCCGCCACAAACAAACACCAATCAAAGCAATCAGCAACCTGGACAGGCTGGACAACGACCTGCAGATGGTGCGCAGGGAGCTAATCAGCCAGGCGGAGGACCTGCTAACCCAGCAGTACGTCCAAGACCTGGCCTCAGAGCGAGAACATTCAGATTCGCTGGCATGCGCTTCACCTTGGCTGCAGGCAACGAGCAGCAAATACAGGAGGCACTGCATGGAGGTCCTCAGAATGCAACTCCGGCCCAGCTCAATACGCTACGAGAAGCAGTGGAGGCTGCTCGGAGCACTGTTTCCACGCAAGATCAGATAAATCGTATTGAGCGCCAATTGATGCGAGACATCAATACCTTGAATGCCAACCAAGAGCAGCTCGCATATGTCCGAGCATTGCAAGGCGAACTTGACAGGCTGCGTACAGCTCAGGCGAACCCGAGTTCGTCTACTGCACCACCTATTCCGACAGTCGTCCCGCACGTTCTGCCACAATTTCAATTCTCTGGTGTCACAGCACCACCTGGCTTTCGGGCAACACCTACTCCTTCAAGCATGGGCTATGCTGGACCTTTTGCAGTTGCTCAACCTTTCCCATACATGGCCAATGCTCAGTCGCATATGTTTGCCCCGGCAGCAGCACCGGCAGCAACTGTGCTCGGGCCTGGACATCCTGAGCTTCCATCAGGTCTAACACTACCCGAAGGATGGAACATGCTTCCTTTGCGGCGCGTTAGCAGACCTCAACCATCATCATCCTCGTCAAGAACGACGGCGCAGAACGTACCTGCAGATGCGGTACTTCTGCAAACACCAATGACCAGCTATAATGCTAATGCAAATGCGGTTGTAAATCCTGCTGTTCCACCTCCCGATCCTACACACGCTACAAATTCACCAGCATTGAACGTCCCATTAGCACAGCCTGAACACATCGTACAACCGGATGTGCCAAGCGTGGCAACGCAGACATCAGCTCCAGCACTGCTAAACGAGCCGCAAGGGAATCTGCGAAGTGATTCCAGCTCAAATCCCGTGCCTCCTCCAAACTGGGGTGTATCTACGGAACCTTCAACTGGGACATTACAAGCTCAGCAACCGTCGATTGCAGACCAGCCCGCCGAACCTTCAACAGAGGACGACGGTATTGTCAGCGGGCTACCGAATTGGGGATCAGCTGGACCTGCTATGAACTTGGGCTCAAACAACCCTTTCAATGGACTACCTAGTTGGTCTGCAGCGACGCCAACGCGAGAAGAAAACCATACAGCTACTTCTAATGGGCCCATTGCTGAGCACATAATAGAACGTGCTAATGGTGCTACCTCGAGCCAAGATCGAAAAGGCAAAGGAAGAGCAGTCACGGTGGAAGATGTGAGGGAGGATGAAGGCTCATAGCTTTAGCTGAGATAGTGAAATAATGCTTTCTTCGTCATAATCACAGTGGTGATCACGAATATCTTGCACACCAGCTCAAACTGTACAGTGTTTATGACTTTTCATTGTGCCCGACGTGACTGTTCGTCAGAATGTGATCTACCCACCCAATACATGGGAACCTTAGGTAAAATGGACATAATCTCCATGCCCTCATGAGATTCCGAACGCCATATGTACCCAAATTCCGAAGCAAGGTAATTACCTCAAGATGAAGTCGTTCAGTACCCCCTACCCCTAGGTGTGAAACCACGACCTCTGGGTGCACCTCCTCTGCCGCCACTGCTGAACCCACCCCTTCCTCTCGGAGCACCCCTACCACCACTGCTGAATCCACCTCTACCTCTAGGCGCACCCCTGCCACCACCGAATCCTCTGGCTCCTCCTCTCGGCGCACCTCTCCCACGATCACCACCCGCCCTCTTGGGCTTCTTGTCTCCACCAATCACCTTTGGTTTCGGCAAGAATCTTTCTAACGGCAGCAGCTTGTCTCCTCCAATGTACACCTTGTCTCCATTCTTAAAGCTCGTTGCAACGATTCCGTCTTGTGGCTTGATTGTGAAGTAGACTTGATTGAGGGGTCCGAGGATTTCGTCGACTTTGCCAATCGGCGTCTTGTTCTCGAGGTAGATGGGTGCGTTGAAATATGGGATTTTGACGTTGGTCGAGTTGCAGACCATTTCACCTTCGCAGGCGTGCATGAAGGTGCCGAGTTCGAGGACTTGGTCGGGGGGACCGTATGATTGCTGGAAACCGCCGCGACCTGGGAGAGGATGAGACCTGCGTTCCTGACTGTTCTGCTGCTGTCCATGTGTATTTCTTACCTCCACCACCGAAACCTCCTCGTGAACCACCACCAAACCCACCGCCTCTACCACCTCTTGATGGAGGACCGCCACGACCTCTGCCGCCGCCTCGGAATGACGATGACATGCTGCGTATAGATTAGTAGGAAGAGACAAGTGAGCAGTCGTGAGTAATTGATTGCGCATGCGACCTTGCTGTCGATGTCGTTTGCGGAAAAAGTCTCTGTGGAGCGGCGGCAACTCCGCAGAATTAAATCGGGGGGGTAGCTCTGTGTTTCAGATGTGATGTCCGTTCGACTCAAGGTGAGTAATAGCAGGCAATACAGCTGATCAACTACGACAGCCGATGCAATTGAGTGCTGCAAGAGTACTACGATCAAGTATTACCACTTTACGGAGGACCAGACTCCTGCGATACTCTCTCCCTACCACCACTTTACCAACCCGTGTTTCAACATCACCACTCTTCACCATGGCTGAAACCACTCTTCCCGAACGACCTCAGCCCGATGCCAAAAAGGTCGACAAGAAAGCTGCCAAAAAGCAGAACAACGACTCCGGCCCGCTCGAGCTCTCTCCCGCACCAGAATACATTCAACACCGCATTGACATGTTCGAAAAGCTGAAAAAGAAATACGATGACGATGTCGCGTCAAAGCCACGTGAAGACATCAAGATCACATTACCTGACGGAGGCGTAAAGGATGGCAAGTCATGGGAGATGTCACCTGCAGATATTGCACGCGGAATCTCAAAGTCGCTGTTCGAAAAGACTGTTATTGCTCGTGTGGATGGGGAGCTATGGGACTTGGAGAGACCGCTGGAAGGTAGCTGCAAGCTTGAGCTCCTCGACTTTGAAGATCCGGAGGGAAAGAAGGTGTTCTGGCACTCTAGCGCTCACGTCTTAGGTGAGGCTGCTGAGAGGAGGTTCGGTTGTGACCTATGTATTGGACCACCAGTGCAGGATGGTTTCTACTATGAGATGGCGTTACCGGAGCAGGCTGCTGTACAGACCACGGATTACAAGCCTCTGGAGACTATTGCCGCAAAGGCCATCAAGGACAAGCAGCTGTTTGAGAGGTTGACAGTCACGAAAGACGAGCTGTTGGAGATGTTCAAGTCGAACAAGTATAAGCAACATATCATCAAGGATAAGATCCCAGACGGAACAAGCACTACAGTGTATCGATGCGGACCTTTGATTGATCTGTGTCGAGGACCTCATGTGCCGCATACTGGACGTATCAAGACATTCAAGGTCATGAAGGTAAAACAATGGCTTTTGCTATAAAGAAGACGAGACTTGTGACTGACGACTGCTCAGAATTCTGCATCATACTTCCTCGGCAATTCCGAAAACGACTCACTACAACGCATCTATGGTGTCTCATTCCCAGACAAGAAGCAAATGGACGAACACCTAAAGTACCTCGAAGAGGCCGCCAAGCGCGACCACCGCAAAATTGGCAAAGAACAAGAACTCTTCTTCTTCCACGAATTATCACCCGGCTCCTGTTTCTTCCTCCCTCACGGCACAATCATCTACAACGCGCTACAAGCATTTCTGCGAGAAGAATACTGGAAACGCGGATACCAAGAAGTCGTCTCGCCGAATATGTATCACTCTGATCTCTGGAAGAAGTCTGGTCATTGGCAACATTACAGCGAAGATATGTTCACTTTTGATGTCGAGAAGGACAAATGGGCGCTGAAGCCGATGAACTGTCCTGGTCATTGCTTGATTTTTGCGCACAGAGAAAGAAGTTACAGAGAATTGCCGATTAGGATGGCTGACTTTGGTGTCTTGCATCGTAATGAGGCATCTGGTGCTTTGACTGGTCTTACCCGTGTTCGTCGTTTCCAACAGGATGATACTCACATTTTCTGTACGGAAGAGCAAGTAAGTAACCTGATCGTTTGAGACTACTTACTGTGGCAGACTGCTAACAGTGTCATAGATTGGACAAGAAATGGCCGGCCTCTTCGACTTCCTCCGCACAGTCTACGGCCACTTCGGTTTCACCTTCAAAATGAAGCTCTCCACTCGTCCCGACAAATTCCTCGGCGAGGTCGAAACCTGGGACCGTGCTGAGAAGACACTAGCGACCGCTCTCGATGACTTCTGCTCACAAGGAGGCAGTTCCTGGGAGATGAACCCTGGTGATGGTGCATTCTACGGTCCCAAAATCGACATCACCATCTCAGACGCCTTGAAGCGCGACTTCCAGTGCGCCACGATCCAACTCGACTTCCAACTACCCCAACAGTTCAACCTGGAATTCCGCACCGCCGAAGCCATCGCAGCAGGCGACAAAGAGACAAAAGAAACCAAAGACGCTCAAGCTTCCATCACCAACGGCGGAGCACAAGGCGCACCCAGCACAGTCGACCAAGTCGTTCCAGCCGACGCAAAGAAAGACGCTTCCTCCACCACCGCCTCCCTCTCCCCTCCCGAAACAGACAAATCCGGCCGCCGCCCCGTAACCCCCGGCTGCGCCCGCCCCGTCATGATCCACCGCGCCATCTACGGCTCTTTCGAGCGTTTCATCGCCATCCTAACCGAGCATTTCGCCGGCAAATGGCCCTTCTGGCTATCTCCTCGTCAAATCCTAGTCATGCCAATCATGCCTTCTGCCAACGACTACACGCTCGAAGTGCAAGCTATGTTCCGCGCCAAAGGCTTCCACGTCGATGTTGATGTTAGTGGGAACACGATTAAGAAGAAGATTTTGATGGGACAACAGCAGCAGTATAATTATATTTTTGTGGTGGGAGCGACGGAGAAGGAGAATAGGACGGTGAATGTTAGGGATAGAGATGATCAGAGTAGTCAGCAGAGAGGGGTGGATGTGGGGTTGGAGGAGGCGATGAGGAAGATGGAGGAGTTGAGAAGCAGTAAGGCGTTGCCTGTGTTGGGCGTGGGCGCTGCTGCGAAGGAGGAAGAGAAGTAAATGGCTGGCTTGTGGATTTGCAAGTCGTGGAGAGATGATGCTTGATGACATGATGATGGTAGGTAAGCAATATACGGACACATCAGCTCTTGTTTGCAAAGAGCAGCCGAGTATAGATGTGAGCAAAGTCAATTGAGATAAGTTTTCAGCTGATCGTCTATGCTATCCTGTCCTGTCCTGTCCTGTCCTG
>Ga0068628_1001071_pt1 | contig 10989 bp, 10 predicted proteins | sample InSIn2gowninarea_FD_77431 | JGI IMG/M metagenome (GOLD analysis project Ga0068628, IMG submission 77431) | Clean room microbial communities from NASA Spacecraft Assembly Facility at Jet Propulsion Laboratory, Pasadena, California, USA -... ... | reverse complement strand
ATTCTCAAGTCTCTAAAAAAGATTGGATTAAATGGAAATCGAACCTCTCATATCTCTATGCTAATATCCATTGATACACAAGTAGATGCAAAACAATCGTCACTTGAATTGTATATCAAGGCCAATATAACTGAGTATATAATAAGTTTTATTGCAATACTAAGACAAGTTGAAATTATCAAACTGTTTGAGCATTACTATAAAAAGGAATAAAAAAATTGAGTGATATTTGACAATTAAAAGTAGTAAAAATTTAAATATTTCCTATGCATTACCTATATAATATTCTTTAAAATATCTTGTTACTTTTGCTCTTGAAACCAATAATCTCTTGTTACTTTTTCTCTTGACACCAAACTCAAACTAGGAAAATATTCAATGTTATCAAGTACAATTCTTACTATCCTTGCACTCATTAGATAGTGAGTTTAATTCTCCCTTTTAAGGTCATTTGATTTCTAAATTGATTCATTCTTTGGATTTTGATCCATCACCCTCAATTGGCAACTACAATGTTAGGTAAGTATTGTATACTTATTCATATATGCATAACTTAGATCTTAATTACTAGGGGTAGACAACGTCGTGTACAATGACATCAACTACTAATATAAATCATGATGTAAGGTTATTTAAAGTTTATACATATCAAAGTTACTCTACAAAATTAATAGTCTCACATCAAATTAATAGTCTCACATTAAGAGGTTATTTTCTCTTGTGAAGATAGAAAATAGTGAAATACTAAGCCTCTAAGAAATGAGAACATTTCATATTTAGTAAGAATATTTGTGAGTCTCACATCAAATTACTGTACATTGTATTTTATTATTGATACAATAAAGCAATACAATTCTTGTACGATGTTTGAATTTATCCCGTGAAAAGGGAAATTTGATAATCGAAATATGGTTAATTATCTTTTAATATGTTTAAATATATTAGGGTCCCATTCAAATCATTTAACTTGTTATTTTCTATTGTATTTGTCATTGGTTTGATGAATAACCCCTTTGATAAAAACTAAGGGATGTGTGAAATAGATATAATAATTCAATTGGGAATTTATTATGGACGACATCATGCCATAATGACTAAGTTAGCTTTCTTCACTCTTGAGGTATTGGTGATAGATGTTATAATAAAAAAAGCCAAAAATTTAGGGAAAGTGTGAATGAAGTTACTAGACATTGTCATGGGAAAGTTCCATTATTTAGTAATTGGTAAAGGAAGATATCAAATCATGTTTTATCAATCAATCAATTTTTGACAATACCAAATGATGTTTTTTCTACCATATATATGCGACGCCTTAGATTAGGAGATCGTAAAAGAAAATAGATATGCATAATATCCGTCCAAATAAACTGAATGCCTTTGTCATTTCCACAAAATGTAGAGGTACCATTGTAGTCGCTACATATCATTACATTGTACTTTGGGTAGTTGCAGTTTAAATTTCCAACTTACTAAGAGGCATTTACCTTTCATCCTCTTTCCCCACGAAGAAAAGTTATTGTTTCATTTTTTTCATTGGTTGATGATTGAAAGACCTACCAAACCACGTGAGAAGGGGTATCGCTAAACAAGGAGTTATATTTTTCGATCCCTATTCTTAGCCAAATCAAAATTATAAATACAGTATAGATCTTAGTTTCTATATGACTTGTGATGATACTTAGGCAACTTTTATACGCTCCCACTAATGAGGAAGGAACTATATAGGAAAATGTGAGCATCATGTATTAGATTACCATGGAAATCAATCATTTGAAATTCCAAAATTAGGGGGATAGATATTTTTAATCCCATATTCATGAATTGGACATATATAGGAACATGTTTGTGAAGCATCTCAACTAACTTTAGTTAAGGTGTGCATGTGCATATATCTTTAGGTGATGGAACATTGGAGTGTTACAGGGATTAGTGTCTATTTAGAACTACTCTATCCCACTAAGGTATGGTAGCTGCCTTAGAAACAACAGAAGAAAGTCTATCTTGATTCCTTTTATAATAAGTAGATATAAGAAGAATGAGGAGGCCAACCTTTGTCTTTCGCTTGAACTCCTCGTTTGATTCTTCCTCTTTCTCACATCCTTTTGATGCTTGCTCACTTGTATGCCCAGCTTCAAGGAATACCTGCAAGATCCCAACAACACAAGACTATGCAAGAACAAAGATCTACTAATATAAATAATCTAGGGTCAGTATAGATTAACCATTCAAATGCATAAACATGGATTACACAAAGAAATGGAAGGGAACAATAATAGCTTTATTGATAATAAAAGTGATGTCAAGAGAGTTACAACTAGTTGTTCCGACCCAGCATCATCCTCTTGACAAGAAAAGTTCTCTTTTCACCTCATACAAAAGCTTAGATCACCCAAAAATCACCTCAAGGAACTATCAACAATTCCTTACAATAAGCCCCATTCCAACCTCTGGATCTCTTGGTGAGGGATCCATATTGTTGGCATTATGATTCTGGTATCGCTATATGATACAGATGTTGTACTTGATGGCAACACCCTCAAGTGGCAATGCTCTGATCAGGGTCTCAAAATGTTGGAAATTAAGAGGTACGCAGGAGAATAGTTCAAAAGGTGCATACCCGCAGGTACGCCGTGAAGGGACTGCGGCCGCACACGCAGGTCACCTGTTCAAAAGGTGCGTACCCCCAGTTCACTTACTTCAAGGAAGAGAAGCATGTTCACGTTGGGTTTCTTATGTTTGGCCCGTGGAATTTAGCCCGCCATTCTTGATTCTATGGTTTTGGCCCGTGGTATTGTTTAATATTATTATTATTATTGAGCTCCATGTTTTGGGCCCCTTGTATTGGTTATCTATGGTATTGATCCATGATTTTAGGAAGAGCTTGCCTATATAAAGCAAAGGAGATCACTTGGCTAAGCATATTTTTCAAATTGAATATCTTAAGATTTTAAATATTGGGTTATTGTTTTAAAAGCTTGATCTATATAAAAGTGAAGACGAAAGAGAATCTATGAAGGGTGATCTCTCAAGCGCATGATCAGATCTGAGCATCTGACTATTTGTGGCACACTGGGGGGACTGCCAATTCGACCCTAATCAGAGGTACGTAGGTGATTAACAAGTGCAAGTGCGTGGGTTCGCAGAGCAGAAGAAGGATAAGTGCGTGGGTATGCAGAGCAGAAGAAGGAGCAGTGCATGGGTACGTAGCGCGAGAGAGGTTAAAGTGCGTAGACACAGGGAAAGTACGCAGCGCTTTAGAAGCCACAGTTCATATGTACGCAACGCGATAGCATCTGTGGGTGTGTGGCTACAGTAGCAGTATGCGGAGTGATTAAAGAAACATTGCATGGGTACGCGATGTAGCAGAAGGATCTATGCGTGTATACGTAGGGGAGCAGAAGGTCAAGTGCGTAGCCACGTAGGCCAGAGAAAGAAAAACTGTGTATCTGTATCAAGGAATTTATTTGACTGACTTTTCTCTGTTGATAAGATGTTCTGAGCTTAGTTTACTGTTACTATTGATCTGGTTACTGCAGTTGACTGGGTGATTTTCTTGTACTTGATGATCTCTTGATGTTTATGGATCCAGTTTGAAAATTTATGAAAAGTGGTCCTTGAAAGAAAAGAAGTAGGGGATTTGTAGCTCCCTTCCAGGAGAGACTGGAAAATGAGAGAGAGTTGTGGCTCTCTGCAGGTTGCAGCCTGCGTACTGGTAAAAGACTACACCAATACAAAACCATTGTAAAAGAAGTTTCTAATTGAAAGAAGATAGAGACATACTGCAGCAGGTGGTTTTCACCCACATTGGGTTTCCACCTTATATCTGGTGTTCCATGGTGTGACTATCTATTTTTCATGTTCTTACTCATTATTATGCATAAGTTAATCATCAATATCTGAAGAATAAGTTAAAATATAAATTTGGATCGTATATTGAAAAGTTTTAATAATACTGATTCCCCCCCCACCCCCTCTCAATAATATTTTCAACACATATATAGCCCCTTAACAAGGGGATGAGTCAGCTTCTGTGTTTTTTATTTGTGTCCTCCCACTGATAGTCCTTGCTTCCACTTGGAGATTGAGCATCTCTTACTCATCCTTGGTCGAATTCTGAGAGGCAAAGTGTCATAGGAGAGAGTTATGGAAGATTCCATGCCTTTCCACCTTGCAAACTGACACTGCCATTTGTCACTTTCCTGCTAAGCGCACCCCACAGAAGGGCTACCTGCTCTTAAGCGCACCCCCACAGTGTATTTAGGTGGGCTTAAACGCACCTGGACCATGGAGAAAGTGCTCTTATCTTGAATTGACCAATTCTGAGTAGTTTTTCATGGAGAACTTTCTGGGAGGAGCTGTAATCTTTTGACCTTGCTCCTTTAGGGGTTGAAACAACACTTTTAGGGACTTAGGATACCTTGGTTTATGAATATTTTTTTCTTGGGGTTGTAGGGCCCAAAAATATCTATAACAGTTGCCCCCTAAAGCATGAGGTCGTTAATTTTTTCTTTTAAAATGTCGGGTGAAATGTTTTATAATGAGGATCCAGAGTTCTTTCAAGCCAAGAGGAGACCTGTAATAAGATACAACATAATACATTATCTTCATAACATTTTCATGATTTAGCTGAGGCGGGCATTCCCATGCTCAGTTTTATAAATTCATTCTCATGTACATAGGACAGATAACTGTCTGAAAATAGACTGATGATTCTGGTAGAGCCATCATCCTTTTGATTGGATGATTATCTGTGCTGTAAAGTTGTACATTCGATGTTTTTATTTTCCTAAATATATATCGCAACCGAGATGGCTGAAACTAGATCCAGGGTCTTCAATCTCTTCCGATCTTCACTCAAAGTACAAGTCGATCCATGCGAATTTTTTTTTGGAGTCTAACATGGAAAGACATCGCCTAATTACCAACCAATAATGTAAGTTGTTAACAGGCACAAGAGGAATCACCGATAATGATGATGACCCTCAAGGTATGGCAATACAATCTACGTGGTGTGAATAAATGACTTGGCGTCGAACACCACGCAAAATCTTTCGGTCGAAGGCCAATGATGTAAACCTTTCGCCGGAAGTGAGAAACTTGCCATTGAGGCATGCAAGCTTCAATGTACGAAAGGGGGTATTCCTATATTGACTTCTTGGATAATGAGCTAATGTGGACAAGAAGTGATCTGTCATCAAAGGGCCTTAATGAATCCCACATCGATGACACGGAAAAGAGAAAATGATTTTTATGAAGGTGAAAAATGTCTGATGATATAAGGTTCAGGATGGCGGTCATGAATGGATGGAGTATAGATGTATTGTGGTGGGTGGACCAGGGTGAATTCTCTGAATGATTTCTCTTGAACATATCGGCGACACTGACATGATGGATTGGTAGCATTAACCCCAGATGTGGATGGCGTGAGGTGACCATGGTGATGTGACCGGTGAATGAAACAACCCAACCCGACATGGATGCGGAGCGAAAGTGTCATGTTCAAGAGCGACTTGCTACCAACAAAGTTTCTTCATGTTCTCTTCCCAATTTTTCCGCAGTCATTTCTGACCAGTACCTCTTTATTTTTGTCAAGCTTGAGGAGGATAACATATGCTTGTTCTATAATTCGCCCTTCGGGCGAACCCATCGCTTCGTTTTACCGAGCTTAGCGACAGTGAAACTCGTTCTTGTCTACCACAGACAAGTTTGTCGCTATTATGTTTTTTAACGAGTTTAACGACAAAGATAACTCGGTCCTTTTCAATTTTAGAGAGTCTGGAAAGGTATGTAAAGGAAACTCCAATATTCCTTTTTCGTCATCTAATCCCTTAAGTCCAAAAAAGTATAAAACAATACAGAAGGGATGGATTTTCGATCCTTTTAATGAGCTGAACAAAACAAGCACTCGATCTTTTTGTGTAATGATCCCTCAAGTCCAAAAAGATTAAAATCTAAAGGAGGGATAGCACTTCCATTCCCTTTAACGAGCTGGAGAGGCCAATAGCTAGGCGATCTTTTCATATTTATCGAGTCAGTTGAAAAGAGCTTAAAGAAGACTCATCGTTTGAGGAACGAGTGATGAGATGGGTAGCAGCTGATTCCACGTAAGGCTTGGAATTTTCCAATCATGGAAGTGTTACAAGGATGGCTATAAATGATCACTCTTCGCAGTTGTTCCTCAAAATGGGTAAACAATCAAATGGAGGTGAATGATCGGCCAATTTGAAAAGTGGAGGTGGTGGTGCAAAACACGCCCAAGGCTTTAAAAGGATGAAATTTTATATTCACGATGGTCGTTTACTGGAGGTTGGTTCATTTTTTCTGGATGATCTTGAACTCTAGGGGAACATTTTCTCACATGTTTATATTTATTTTTTAACGAGCATGAAGTCCGCATTAAAACTGCTCAATTAATCCAGTCGTATTATAGGAATGTCTCATATAAAAATGGCAAGGTTTTTGATCTTTGCCCCACATCTTTTCTTTATGCAAGTTAGGAAATGACCCATCCTACGAGTTTAAAGGGTTAGCCTACAGGTTTAAAGGGAGGACCTAAAATTTTTAAAAATAAATGGTCATTCTTCGCTTGCACACCAAAATGGTTGCATACCCCCAGGTATAGAATATGGTTTCAAGGTTACTCCTACTTCTCTTTGCCAAAACATTTGTTTTACCGAGAGGGGCCTACCTCTTACAGGTTACCAAAGATTGTCTTATTCGCGTTGCAAATGAAACATTTCTTCTCCGATGTCTACAGAAGTAAACAAAAGTGAGTGGCGTCGGCACTCACATAACTTTGACAAGAGTATCTCGTTCCATTTTAACCCTCTCTTCCAATTTTGGATGGGGGTATGGAGGTCATATACCCTCGCGGAAACCTACTCTATACCCGAATTTTTCTTTCCGAGGCAGACCAGGGTGCATGCCCCCTGGGTTTCAGTCACGTCCCTGAATTACTCGCCCTTATCGAGTTGATGGACTGGGTGTTGAGACATTCGTTGCGTAAAAGGACCATTTAGGAATGGTGTATGACTATTTGTTATGTGTGAGCCGGGGAATGAAAGTTGGTCTACGAGCTTGACCACTCTTCCTTTGTACGAAAAACACATCACTCTAAAGAGTGAGGAGACAATTAAACCCATGCAATAAATATAGTCTCACCCAAGGAGTAGATTATAATCTAAGGGACCTTGGACTACCATCATGTTCATTTGAACGATCTTCCTTTTCAATGTTATGGGTACATTGGGAAGAATACCTAAAGGTCGACTGGTTCCTTTATCAAAGCCTGTAAGATTTCTCATTTCAGGAAAAAGCGATGGTGAACCAAGTGCTTTCCAAGCAGCTGAGGAAAGGATTCTCACAGAAGCCCCTTCAGCTATGATGGTATTGGCCATAACCATTCTGTAGATCTGAACTATAATTCGAAATGGTATACTAGCCGGTAAACGGGGTCTTCCTAGTTGATTCCAGTCGAAGGAAACAACCAGGTTGCTTGGAGGTGGGACCGAATAGATGACCGGATATGACTCTGATGAACTTCCTTCCTACGGTAAAGGAATGGGTAAGTTGTTCCCTTGATCATTAGAGTCTATGTTCACGAAAAGAATTTGGACGATGCTATCCTCATTCTCTTCAGTGACAGTATCATTCAAAGATGGAACCTCTGAAGGTAAGACCTGGTCAACTGACGTCTCGACCTTTTTACTTTCATCTGGTGTGGATTTAGATGGTTCATCCTCGACGATAGATGCTTCGGCTGACTATTTCAGAGGGCCAGCCGGATTTTCGACTAGTGGTGGACTTGGCAAGAGCTTTTATATCCAAGTGGAAGTCGTATAGGTGAAACCAGACAATCTTCCAGAACTCCTTTTGCCTCGTCTAAGAAGGGAAAATGGTGGACGGCATGATCACCTTCACATAGTCTACAAGGAAATCTTTTTGTCCGTGGACTTCACTTCCACTAGTTGACGGTGTGCTTTCAACATGAGTTTCAGAGGTTGACGACACCAGATTGTGCAAATGAGGGGACTAATCCCTTAGGATCTGAGGGATAGAGGGGAAATCTCTATGATAATGGTCCCCTTTACAATTGACACATGGCGATTTAGGCCTGGTCGATGCAGTGTGTGGATTTTCACTAAGTAACGACTTGTTGCCCCCTTTCATTTTTGGCTCCTTTTTCTTCTTCTCTTTCTTCTTCTTTTCCTTCTTCTTCTCAGGTACTTGATTTTTGGCTTTTTCAGCCTTATCAAGTGAAGAGGAAGGAAGTGAGGAAGAATTGGATGAAGTGGAGGTTTGGGGGGTTACTTTTGGATCGTTTAGCTGCTGACTAGACTGTGCAGGAATTGTGGTGTTCATAAAAACAGAGGTTGAGAAGAGCCAGACTGGAAAACCTATTGTCAACCCTGGAAGCAACAATGTGGCCATGTGGGGTGCACCGATATCTCTCCAAGAGGAGAAAGGACTAGGATTTCCTCCAAGGGGATTTCCTTGGTCGGTGGACTCCATTTTCTCAACCCAAGATCAACGTAGGAAAGGTGATGATTATTCTGTTTAAAATATATTTTAGGATGCTTTGACACAACTTTTTTTTTTTAATTTTAAAGAGTCGAGAAAAAAAAAAAGATGACTCTAGTCGCCTTCGATTTTTAATTAGCCTGAAGTGACAAGTGCTCATATGGACCTTTTCTATTAAAGAGTCTGAAAAGGAACGAAAGGGACTGCTCTGGAGATCTAGGTAGAGGGTGTACCAAAGCAATCACAAAACTACAGAATATGTTTTACAGTACGACAGTCAATCTTCCCGAATGCTGTGTTCGGTGCATTGCAATCAATAAGGTGGCAGACAAAGCTTCCTATGGATAAAGGATAAATCCTATAGTGGTCTCCCAAAATATACTCGACGGTACGTGGGAGCACAAGTCCGTATTGGCACTTATCGTCTCAAAGTGGAGGAATCACCCAACCAACAATGAAAGCGACAGTTACCACGTTTTACGACGCTGGAACACGTCTCTATCCTAGACCTATAGATGTTATGTTAGGTTCCAAATCATTGTTAGATTCATTCAGTGTATTTTAGAGTTGATCTTGTTTATGAAATTTTCCTTTTGAGGTTCACCGTGTGATGTATAGATGTAATTCCTAAAATGCAGTCTAAAGATGATAAACAAACTTTTATCTTCTTTTATGTTATGAAAATCCTAGCTACTTAGGGAAAGAGAATCAAATTTCTTTCATCAAAGAGCATAGAGCACACATTAAATGCACTTTTCCTAAATCAAGCCAATAAGACTGTCTAAATGCAAATGCACAATGATGTATTTGTTTTTTCGACTTTCTTAGTATATGAATGATAAAAATAAAGCTTAATGTGCAAATTCGAATTATTTTTAAAGGCAATAGAAATTTAATAATTTCCTTTTCAAATACAAGTGAGGGTAGAAAGACACTCAATGATTTTCGAAAGGAGAAATAGCTCTTCGACACTTTTTTAAAAATTACACCAATTCAAATCAAAAGCAACAGTAAACCATATAATCGATTATCCAACAGGGGGTTTGATGTTTATGGCTGAAAACGATAGTTATGACACTTTCAAACAAAAAACGACAGCTCGATTATGTTACTTTTTGCGAAAGAGAGACTGAAAATGATAAAAATACACTTAAAACATTAACAGTTCTTTGCACATTAGGGGTTGGAATATCAGCAAGTAAAATGGTTTCTAAACAGAGGGTTATTGATCTCAGGCTGCAAAATTCAAGAATAGAACTGAAAGAAGTGAATCTGGAGACCAAAATTCAGTGGAAAAGGCTCAATCTGGTCAGCGCACCTGTAACACAGGGAATCTACGCTTAAGAGAAGGTTCACCTCTCGGGAAGTGCACTTAAGAGCAGGTGCACAACTCAGAGGGTGCACTGGTTCACGGACGAGACTTTGAACAGGCTCCGAATCACTATTTTCAATTTAGTTCAGGATTTTTGGCCGTGGAAAGGATCAACAAGCTTGATAATCAGGGGTAGATCTGTATGAGGCTACTAAGGCTACCACAAAGAACAAGTAGAGAGTTTGTAGATTGAATGTTCAAATTATAAACAACCCAGAGATCGAATGAAGTAGCTTTGATCTACTTTGCATTCATAAAACGAATGCAGTTCGAAGGCTAGCTGGCTGATCTTCAGACTCCGTATGTGTGTTTATAAAGTAAACAATTACAAATGAAAAAACAAACTATTCTCTCCCTAGCAGAGTCGCCATTTTGTTACAGGGATTAGTGTCTATTTAGAACTACTCTATCCCACTAAGGTATGGTAGTTTCCTTAGAAACAATAGAAGAAAGTCTATCTTGATTCCTTTTATAATAAGTAGATAGAAGAAGAATGAGGAGGCCAACCTTTGTCTTTCGCTTGAACTCCTCATTTGATTCTTCCTCTTTCTCACAGCCTTTTGATGCTTTCCCACTTGTATGCCCAGCTTCAAGGAATACCTGCAAGATCCCAACAACACAAGACTATGCAAGAACAAAGATCTACTAATATAAATAATCTAGGGTCAGTATAGATTAACCATTCAAATGGATAAACATGGGTTACACAAAGAAATGGAAGGGAACAAGAATAACTTTATTGATAATAAAATTGAAGTCAAGAGAGTTACAACCAGCTATTCCGACCCAGCATCATCCTCTTGACAAGAAAAGTTCTCTTTTCACCTCATACAAAAGCTTAGATCGCCCAACAATCACCTCAAGAAACTATCAGCAATTCCTTGCAATAAGCCCCATTCCAACCTCTGGATCTCTTGGTGAGGGATCCATATATAGCCCCTTGAAAAGGGGATGAGTCAGCTTCTATGTTTTTTATTAGTGTCCTCCCACTGATAGTCCTTGCTTCCACTTGGAGATTGAGCATCTCTTACTCATCCTTGGTCGAATTCTGAGAGGCAAGTGTCACAAGAGAGAGTTATGGAAGATTCCATGCCTTT
>Ga0068628_1001069_pt1 | contig 10993 bp, 7 predicted proteins | sample InSIn2gowninarea_FD_77431 | JGI IMG/M metagenome (GOLD analysis project Ga0068628, IMG submission 77431) | Clean room microbial communities from NASA Spacecraft Assembly Facility at Jet Propulsion Laboratory, Pasadena, California, USA -... ... | reverse complement strand
AGCTTGGAAAAGGTGGCTCCTAACCCTGCCTTCTTGACTACTGCTGGTGAGCAATCTGGTGAGTACAGCGTCAACCTCGGCGGCATCTCCAAGACCGCCGTCGCATTCAAGTACCAAGTTTCCAACCCTGGCGCAACCGCTGCACCTCTTCTCCTAACTCCTGCCTGGAAGATTGAGCGTGTTGGACAGTCTGGGGTCTTGCGTTATCGTCGGCACAGGCGAGGGTGTAAGGGGCGTTGCAGGTAGTAGCGCAGGGCCTGGAGTAGCAGGGGGCGGAGGCGGCTTGTCGTCTCCAGATGGCAAAGATGTTTTGATGACAAAAGTGAAGGTGGCACCTTTGCCAGGAACACCTCTTGCATACATGTCGCCTCCGTGCAGTTGGGCGAGTTGACGTGATATGACAAGTCCGAGTCCTGTTCCGCCGTGTTGACGAGTACTACTTCCATCGATCTGACTGAAGCGTTTGAACAGATACTGTGCCTCCTTCTCTGTGAAGCCTTGGCCAGTATCCATTATCTCGAATCGAATGTACATTGAATCATCAGTGGGTAGATTCTCTTCATCCTGTGGCACGCTGCAGCGAACAAATACTTCACCAATCTGCGTGAACTTGATTGCATTGCCGATGATATTGAGCAGGATCTGGCGAATGCGGAAACGATCACCCTTGATTTGAGAGGGTACATTAGGTTCGACCAGATAATTGAGCTCGAGTCCTTTGTCAATCGCCATTGCGGAAGTCAGGTCGTTGACTTCTTCGATGAGGGAACGGACATGCATCCAATCCATATTAAGTTGAATCATGCCAGCCTCAGCCTTGGATAGATCCAGAATGTCGTTGATGAGGCCACGCAATCCTTCAGTAGAGGCTCTGATGATGTTGACGTGCTCCATCTGTTCCGAAGTCAAACTGCTATCGATCAAGAAGTTGACCATACCTGTGATACCATTGAGAGGCGTACGAATCTCGTGAGACATGTTGCTCAAGAAACGAGACTTTTCGTCCATGGTCTCCTTCAGGTCACGTTCTAGAGCCTTGTGGTCATTGATGTCGGTGCAAGTACCATACCACGTCTCTTCTTCGTCTTCTTGAAGATCGCGTTCTGCGAGCAGAACCCTAACAAGATGCCACCTGTATTCGCCATCCTTTGAACGCAGCCTGACTTCTGTAGAATAAGAGGGCTTTCCATCGGCATCTCTCGAGACCTTGAGGATACCGGTCGAAGCCAATTGGGAAAGTCTTGCCTGAGGCAGCTGAGTGGTAGGTGACGTGTTAAGGGGACTCGTAGGTGCGCGCTCTGTGTCTGATGAAGCGGACGATTGAGCTGACGATTGAGCAGAAGAAGAGTGGGCTCGCTGTGGCTCAGGCGGTACAGTAGTGGGAACATTGGTGGCATTCACCGAGTCATTTTCAAAAGCCGGTAGCCTGCACTTGACGATGTCATCTGGATGAACGTGCTCCATGAAGCCAATACCCAAAGCCTGAGACTCGTCTTGGCCGGAATAGTTAAGCCACTGCGAATTGCAGAAGGTGATACCCCTCGACTTGTTAACAGTGAAAACTACCTGAGGGCTTGAGTTGGCTAAGGCTCGGTATTTGGCTTCAGAAGCAGCAGTCTCCTGCTGACGTGCGAGGTTCAATTCAGCCACATGTTGCTCGTGGAAGTCCATATTGGTGCCAATCCAGTGAACGATATTTTGCTTCTTGTCCTTCAACGGTGCAGCTCGGACATAGAACCATCGATAATTACCATCGAATCGTTGCAGACGAATCTTTTGTTGCAGCTGTTGACCTGTCCTTAACGAGCGGCTCCAGCTGTCCATGTACTTGCTTCTATCTTCGGCGTGTATTGCTTGCCAAGGTTCTTTTAAGACCTGCCTAGAATCATGCCCACGATACACCAAGAACTTCGAATTGACCCAGGTCAGAGCACCGGAGCCAGGAGCAGCGGTAAAGATTTGTACAGGCAACGAGTCGATGATTGTACGCAACAATCGCTCAGAAGGTGGAGGCATATCCTCAGAAACAGATGCTGTCCTGATATGAGTGGAGAGTCCAGGTGTTCTAGGGCCTGGTGTAGTCGCAGCCGGAAGACCTTGAAAAGACGAGCTGAAATCAGCACCGTAGGAGTGCAGGACAGAATGGCGCTTGTCTCCACCTTCCGCGACGATCGTCGGCGGAGGTGCGTTGCTGCGGAAGCTAGGCTTTCTGGAAACAGAGTTCTCGGCAGTTCGCGGTGGACTCTGCTCACGGCCAACGGATCTAAATGGAGATTTGTCCTCTATTGCCGAACGTGATTGCCTAAGTCGTCGTTCACTTTTCGGTGTCGTCTGCTCCTCGTCGGCTGCGGAGGCCGATAATCTCTTGCTTCTATCCTTCGCAGGTGTGATCAATGAAGTCTGGTTACCAGCGACGCCTGCCGATCGATGCTTCTTGGCGTCGAAGTAGCTGTCGATGATCTCTGACCCGCGAAGGCCAGCTGGAGTGCCAGCCACCGACTTGCTACTGGAATTGAGTCCAAAGGCCGACGGATCCCATCCAGGGGTTCCAACTATGGAACCAGAAGGGCTATGGCGTGATCGACCAGAGTAATCAGAGGGACTGGTCATACTACCTGATATAGAACCTGCCACTTCGTCCAGGTCTGCACGGATGAGATCATCCAGGTTTCCAGGCGCGATGTTCAGAGGTGCAAAGCCGACATTGTGTCCCGAGATAGACTTGCGGTGTCGGATACCCATAGCTTGGTTGTGTGCATTAGTGTATTGATGAGCCATGTAATAAGAAGTCGCAAGGTGCGGCCCAAGGAGTTTAAGCGATTGTACTAGGTTCTGAGGGTATGGCACTGCAGGACTGAGAATCGAAAGAATGGCAATTGGAGCTCTTCGCTCGCCGGATGATACTTGTGACACTGACTGTGCCCGACTGTCCGGGCGAGCTTCTGGATTGGGAGATTGATAGTTGTGCATTATTGGCGATAGGGTTGGATGAATGAGAGGAATGTGCACGACGGTATGAGCACGGTCGACACCAATAGCCTCTACGGGTTCCAGATGTGAATAGTCATGAGTAGTCTCAGTTGGGTTGAAAGAATCTTCGACGCTCTCCTCTGCGATGAAGAAGGGATTGCTCTCTGGGTCAGCTTGCATAGCAGGTGAAGGCGCCGGTGATTGGGCCCAAGGCGAAGGTGGGTATTGCTCGTATTCTTCGAATGTTGAACCACGTCGCTTGTTGTTGTCCATCTGTGAGAAAAGTGTACGGAAATTGCCAAAATGTTGAGGGGCCCTGCTAGTGCTTTGAGGTGGAAACGAAGATGATGGTGGTGGCTGCTGGCCACTCGCTTTTGTCGATCGTTGACCGGAGGAAGTGCTTTCCTCTTGTGAGCTATTCGAAGAACTTTGACTGTCTTGACCGTTGTTCGAATAGTCTCGGGTTAAGGTTATCAGCTTGCCCCTTTCCAACACTCTGTTGATACCGCTTGAATCAATGAGTCCGTCCAGCTCAGACTCCAGGCCTTTGAGGATGGGGTAGACAGCCAATTGAGCGGGCTGACTGTAGCCACCGACACTGCTGAATTCGGGTTCGCTGATGGAGGTACTGCGGTAGTTGTGGTGAGTGCGGTGGTCAAGACCTGGAGATGGCATCGGGGGGTTCGTTAGACTGGGAGCATGGCTGAGAGTACGTGACAGGAGATTTGGCCGCAGCGTAGAACCGGGACGTTGCGGTGTGTCTGCAGAAGTATGTCCAGCGTAAGAGTGGCGAGATTCGAGGTTTGGACGAATGCGATTGAGAGGAGATGGATCTGGAGTAGAACGTGGAGGCAAGGACACAATTGGGGGCGGCGGCGCCTGATTTGAGGCCTGGCTTCCGTTTGAGTCGTCTTCGCGGCCAGCAGCATTGAAAGTAGTCTTCTGACCCCATGGCACATTCTCGATATCATTTGAATCAGCAGGCAGAGCAAGACTCGCACGATCCGCCTTGTAGACATCATTCATTATGTTTGCCACTGTTGACCACCAAGCCTCTAAGCCAGGCTCTGAGTTGAGCTGCAAGACAAGATCATAGACATTTGGGGTAGGGAAGCGAGGGTCCTGATTTGGGCCGAACTCGAAGCCTTGGGGGGCAAAAGCGGCACCAGTAGCAGCAGGAGTGGTTGCGCCAGACATTGGAGCACCGCCGGGAGTGCTGCTATCGCCAGATTGTGCAGCTGAGACGGTTGGCGACAGGGCTGTGAAAGGTTGGTGGAACGAAGACGACCATGTGCGTGGGGTACCAGGGACGTATGGGAAAGGATACGAGGGGGTGCGCAAGGGCATGGCAGCCGGGGTAGCAGCGGCGCTTCCACGGATGGTACGAGAGGATGAAGATGTCGACTCGGTAGATGCAGTCTGAGTCGTAGCCAACGGGCTGCTAAAGGCGGCGGTCAGTGGAGAAACAGTGCCATGTTCCTCCTTGATGGGAGAAGGTCGACGAGGCACTTGGCCAGAAGTGCTGGAACGACTGACAACAGGCGCAAGCGAATCGGGCTGAGGTTGGTACAATTGCTGTTGCTGCTGCTGCTGAGCAGCTAAATTGGCCTTTGCCCGCTGCAAATTAGATGTCATCCTGGCAGTGACAGCAGCACGCAAGCGTGCAATTTCTGCTTCATCAGGACTAACCGAAGGTGCTTTGGTGTCTGGTGATTGAGATGGCTCGTTTATGGTGGGAGCTTTTGAGCTCAGTGGCGGCGAGGGACGCAGTGCCGGGCGCGACTGCACCTTGGCGGCGGCAGTGACAGGAGCGGCATTGGCGTCGACGGTGTTTGCAGGCGTCGCACTCGGAGTGGCGTCATCGTCGTCGTCGGCATCATCGTTGTACGGCGGCGGCGGCATATTCGAACGCATAGCGGTGCCGGAGGGTGTTGTAGGCAGGCCAGTCATCCCCCTTGGGGCTCGTGGTCTTGTTCAGCAAAGCAGCGCGCAGATGGGTCCGTCGGCAAAGGACGCATCAGCAACTTCGCCAGGAACGACAACAGGAGAGACAGGTGGAGGCCGAGGACGGAGGACGGAGATGGAAAATGAGACGGCTCGACGTGGGCTCGTCGTCGTCGAGAGCGTGGGATTTGCGAGTGGATCGAGAGATGCGACTCTAGGCCCTCGTTCTCTCGTTCGTGCTATGAGACCTTCGACCAAGGCGTGTGGCAGCCGCAGACGCTTGAAACGCCAGCCCTCAAGTGCCTGCTTGGCTCTCGTCATCGGTCCAAACTCAAACTCGATTTTGCGTCCCAAAAGTGCGCCTTGTCGACCCAAGATACAGTCAAACTACCAAATTCGATTCAACAACAAAAAGACTGCATCGCCAGCTACAGGACATCTTTCTGACATCTTTCTGCGCTGTGCTTGTTTGATGCGCTGCAATATCTCTATCTTTACTGACCAGCTTTTGTGGTTCGGCATAAACTCTCCGTCTGGCTGGAGCACTCGGCTTGTCCATGTTCTGCACGCAACGTTTGTGCATTTATTATTCACACTCTCGAACCACCGCTCTCCCAATCACTGCCTCACAATTTCCTATCATCTTCGTACTTTTGATTTGTCGTGCTCTGATTATTCTCCATCTCTCGACTCATTATTCTGTTTCCACGCCTGTTCTCATCGTCTCAGCTGAGAACTCGACAAACAGTCAATGGTCTTTCATCGTCGATGTGCTTTGTCCAGACCGTGTCAGAACGTTCTCGCCATCTTCTTGTGGCGCTTCCAGACACATATATATGCATGTCCGCTCACTGCTTGCAGCCGACCTATGGCTCTGGCCATAAATCCCCTGGCTTTCCTTTCATTGATTATCGTTGAACGCAACAAGGGTCTCCATTGTTGTTATTTGTGTTGTCCGACCACGAGGCAATCCTGGTCGGAGATTTTTGTCCTAAAGATTCCGCTCACCTACACCGCCCTTCGAACGTTTCGATCAATTATGAACACGGGCGCAATTGTCCACGAGGCATATGCACGGTCAATGGCATTCATCCCCTTGTAGAATGCGACTTTCCAAATTACATATCACAAATCATATAGATTCATGAAGCCTAGCTCCGGACGGCTCTCCGCTTTGTCCTCCAGCTTGCTTTCTAGACACGACCACCTAGGTACACGAGTATGCAAAATTTAGTCCACGTTCCTTTAGCGAGTATGTATCTGTCATGGCTCCACATTGTCTGCCTTCGACTCGAGCACAAGTCTACAGGGATATGCACCTCCCCACGCACCATCTCCAGACTCCCATCCAAGCCAACCCCGATATGCCTCGAAACCAGGCATCTAATGAAACGGTGCACTGCCGTCACTTTGTCACTACGATCGAGCAAAACAACAACAATTGTCATGGGCTTTGAACACAATTCAGCCACGGTGTCATTGCTAAACACATGGCTCCCTCCCCCTTGGTTTTGTGAGAGATCGGTGAAGCCTCACGCCGATCACCTGTCACGATGATCTTCTGACAGATCTCGGTACCGATGCTTGAGGAAAAAATAACTGCAATAATCGTCTTTTAACATCAAAGCCGTTTAACTGTCTACAAGTGCCGTGTCAAAAGGTTTCCCAACGGCATTACTACATAGCACTTAGAGATGAATAACACCAATACTTCATCTGTACACTGATTACCATGCAAATCGTGTTCGGAAGGAAGAACTGTAATAGATAGGCATGGCGAAGCATTTGGGAAGCCAACATTATGTCTGTGTGATGTAGAAAATATATTGTAGATGTACATTCGTGTTGGATGACGTCTCACGGCTCTCATATCATACAAACAATCAGTGGTGAGTGAATGTGATCAGAGACCTGGATGTTGTCTCCACAAAACCGTGTAACATTTTGAGAGAATGAGAATTTTAACAAAACTCCACCAAGACGAGAACGCAAGGACGGCAAGACATCTGGAAACAATTCAAGGCTGTAAAAAATCAACTAGCATAGGTAATTACAGTAGTACATCCAACATGAAATGACTCCAATTCGTGCCTTGGGATGCCTATTGCTTATGGTTGAGGGCGTGACCCTGTCGTGAGGCCTGATGATCTCGGCTTGTTGAGCATAAGACTTTGACTCTTTACGAAGATGCACTGTCGGATGAAGTAACGAAAGAGAGGCATGAAGTATACTCGAAATCGAGATCTGTATGTATGTGCTAACCTAATTGCACAGTATGCAATCTGGAGCCACCATGGCAACGGTCATCGCCTTGTAATTGCATTCGCTGCACTGCAATATCGTGCGAGTGGTAGCGTATTTGATCATCATCAAGTTCGAATGAATACTCGAATGAAGAGAGAGCAGGATTTGTAGGGGTGATTTTGATTTGGGATCTGTGGTCAAAGGCGTGGGTGCACTTTTTTTTATTTTGGCGTGCATCGTGTACGACGTTCAAACCACACGCAGAGACGGTGTGCTTGATATGCCATTCAATCGTATCAGCTCCATGAGAGCGCATGCTACAATATGTTGCAGACGTTGCAGTGTTCTTGTTGTGTAACAGGTTGGCCAGCGTGGGAAGAGTAGCGGCACTGTGTATGTAATCTGTTCTGCAAGATTTTCTCAATGCGCTCAGCTCGTTCTACGCCATTTGGTGGCATCTGTGGCGTCTTCGCCGTCGACCTCGTCGCCAGCATCGGCATCTTCGAATTGATCGGCAGTTCTCACTGTGCCAGCACCAGCACCAAGGATTCCACCTTCGGGCATACGGAACTCGCCATTCTCGTCCATGAAATCTTGGATGTTCTCAGAAGTGATCCAGCCACCAGTTCCTGGCTCAGGTTCCTGCTCTTCTTCTTGATCATCGTCCTCATCTGGATCGGGGTGCAGGTCGGCGCAATTTGACACGGCGGTAAAGAGTTTCTCAGCAGCATCAGTGGGGTCGCTATCGCCTTGAGGCTCAGGGGTCAACAGGAGTTCGACAGTCTCGAGGTCGTCGTCGGCGGTCTGCGAAATGTCGCTCAGGCATAGTTGCAGGTAGAGGGCGTTCTGTTGACGAGCGTGCAGAGAAATGGTTCGGTATGGGATTTGAATACCGTGACCAGCACTTGTGCTCCAAAGAGTAAAGAATCTGATGGCGATTAGTACGTGATTAGAAAAAAGATAGACAGGAGCAGCTTACTCTGATGTCACCCAGATCTGGATGCGTGGGACAGTGACCTCGACTCTGGGTTCCTGATCGTCGCCATTGGCCTGAGGATGGGGAGAAGCATGAGGAGCAGCACCGGGGCCGGCAGAGGTGCGCAATGCCTGTAGAGCAGTGTTGGAGTTCAATTCATGTTCCGACACCTTCAGGACGGCATTCTCTACGCGATGATGCAAGACGGGTTTGGCGTCATAGAAGCTGCCCGGCGTTTCTTGTTGATGCGCCTCGAGACTGGTGTATTCGTCTTCACGCGGTATCGTGTCAATGACCCTCAGAGCGCCGCTCATGTTTGCGATGTGAAATGTGCTTGATGAATGCGACAGCGCGTCAAGCTTTCGTCCTTGGGCGACAAGCTTCCAGGTTGCATTTGCATGTGAAATGCTTGTTTGACTTGTTTGTTTCTATTCACCACGCAGGGGTATGACGGAGCATCCTCCTTCAGCCCTCTCAAGCCTCATCTTCATCATCGTTTATTCGAACTTCCACGATCGTGGTCATGTCGCTAAATCTGTCCATGTCACCTTTTCCATCATGTGCTTTGACCCAAGGTAAACGATCAAACTGCTTCGCCTATCTCGCGACCCGCCAGGCTTTCCTTCTGGAAATTCCGTGATTTCGTAAAAGCTTCGCAAAGCCTTCCCAATGCGAATGACAGCTTGGCACAAACACGTTTCAGCCGAGGTCCATCATCTCGTTACTCGCTTGACACTTCCTAATCTTCCTCAACTTCCACGGCCTTTCTACCAAGTTTACATATCTCATCGACTTTTTGGTTGATACACGGCCCCTCATAACCCCCGACCACCGCATACCGAGGCGTAGACGAGAAATCTTATGACTCTAGCGGCCAATTCTGTCTTTCCCCCGATGGAAGGCCTTGTCCACCTTGTATATAGTCACTAGTAGACCCACACCATGTAGGCAGGCCTTTTCCTATTCTACCTTCTTTTACAATCTCCATACTCTCCAGAATGGACTCCTCCGACTCCAAGAAGGTGCAATTCAGCGACCCTCACACCTTCTCCCTCTTTCGTCTTGTCCGTGATCAAGCTCGAATCAGTCCAGAGGTTCTAGCACATTCCTATGAGGGTTCGGGTACAACGGATGACCCCTATCTGGTGATATGGATACCTGAAGATGCTGGTAACCCTCTGAACTGGTCCGCATCCTTCAAGTGGATTGTGACTGCGATTGTTGCATTGTCATGTTTCGCTACTGCCTTTGCTTCCAGTGCTTTCAGCGGTTCGTCCTTTCTCAGCATATGCTGTGTCCCATACAATACTGATTGCTTACAGGGGCAATTCGTGAATTGGTATACGGTTTCCATGCTTCGACAGAGATCATCACCGCCGGCGTCTCTCTCTTTGTTCTTGGTTTCGCTCTAGGCCCTCTCGTATGGGCACCCCTGAGCGAGACCATCGGTCGTCAAAAAGTCTTCTTCCTGACATTCGCACTCTTTACCGCCTTCCTTGCTGGCTGTGCTGGAGTCAACAACATCGGTAGTCTCCTCGTTCTGAGATTCTTCGCTGGCTCATTTGGTTCTTCGCCCTTTACAAATGCTGGAGGTGTTATCTCGGATATTTTCTCGGCTCAAGAGCGCGGTCGTGCTATCACTATTTTCAGTCTAGCCCCTTGTCTCGGTCCTGCCATTGGACCCCTTGTTGGTGGCTTCTTGGGTGAGAACGAAGGCTGGCGTTGGGTACAAGGCTTATTAGCCATTTTTGCTGGTATCTTGTGGATCCTTGGCTCGCTCATAGTGCCCGAGACCTACGCGCCAGTTTTGCTCAGACGTCGTGCTGAAGAACTTTCCAAGAGAACCGGTATGGTTTATCAGACTAAGTTCGATGCCGAAAGGGGGCCCGTATCGGCTAAGCAGATGGTTTCAACCGTCCTCATCCGCCCTTGGATTTTGCTCTTCACTGAGCCCATCGTTCTGCTTTTATCCATCTATATCGCCATCGTCTATGGGTATTTTGGTCTCTATCCTGATTTTAGGATCTTCGACTAACGCTTCTCGCAGAACTCTTTACTTGCTCTTTGCTGCATTCCCCATCGTGTTCCAGGTCCACCGTGGCTGGAGTGAGGGTGTGGGTGGGCTGGCTTTCTTGGGAGTCGCTGTCGGTATGTTTGCTGCTATTGGCTTTTCCCTCTACTCGCACAGATGGTACACGGCATCGGCAGCCAAGAATGGTGGCCTCGCTCCTCCCGAATCACGTCTTGTCATCGGCATGGTCGGTTCAGTCGCTTTACCCATCGGCATGTTCTGGTTCGCTTGGACAAACGGCCCTTCTGTTCACTGGATCTCACCCATCATGGCCGGCGCACCATTCGGTTTCGGACTTACCACTGTCTTCTTGTCCGTGACAAACTACCTCATCGACGCATATGTTATCTACGCCGCATCCGTTCTCGCCGCAAACACCGTCCTCCGTTCCCTCTTTGGTGCCGCATTCCCTCTCTTCACACGATACATGTACAACCGACTTGGAATCCACTGGGCCTCGTCCATCCCCGCCTTCCTCGCCCTTGCTTGCGTGCCTCTACCTTTCTTCTTCTACAAGTTCGGGGCAAGAATCAGAGCCAAGTGCAAGTATGCCGCCGCTGCTGAGCAGGCCGTGAAGATGTTCCTCGCAAAGGCCGCAGCAACCACTGTGACCGAAGTAGGAAGCAACCTAGGCAGTGAAGACGATGTTGATATTGAGAAGACTGCTGAAGTCAAGGACCCGATCGAACTTACGAGAGCCAAAACAAACGATACAGTCAAGGATACTGCTGCAATCTACGAGGCCGGCCCTTATGACATCGATCGTGTCAACACCAAAAACTCGGTTT
>Ga0068628_1001068_pt1 | contig 10995 bp, 8 predicted proteins | sample InSIn2gowninarea_FD_77431 | JGI IMG/M metagenome (GOLD analysis project Ga0068628, IMG submission 77431) | Clean room microbial communities from NASA Spacecraft Assembly Facility at Jet Propulsion Laboratory, Pasadena, California, USA -... ... | reverse complement strand
TTTTGTGGAGCAAGGTCAAAGTGGTGGTCAACATATCATGGAGGAAAGTACCTGTGCCAAGTCAAGACCAAATCAACCATCAAATCATGTTCTCTTCTCCAATTTCAAAAGGTAAACTTGAGTTAAAACTAGTATTAAACATTTTAATTTGTTAAAAATTCTAGAAATTTTGATGAAACATTATTGTAAACATGTTCCAATTTATCTCCCATTATGTTTTATCATACCCTTTAAAAACCAATCCCACAAGCTATGATTGATTCTTTATCAACAAAATCCTACCACTCATGCTAGAATTTCATTGTTTTCCATGGTCATAATGATATTCTTCTATGCTTTTACCACTCTCTTGTTTAAACTTTCTCTTCTTGTTAATCAATGCTTTTCTTAATGGTCCATCAACACCATGTTCTCGAGAAATAGAAAAAATTGACTTCATCATACATGTTTGTGCACATGATCAAAAGGTACATGGAGAACTTAAATTATGTGTCATATTGTTCATCTTCAATTTTTTAATGGAAACCAAGAAATGAGGAGTACAAAGCCACAAGAAGAAGAAGTTTTCAACAGGGCTTTGTTCAGACACTTTTGAAATCACTTGGAAGCATATTTTAGGCTTTGATAAGTTGTATAACCCTCATTAGCAACTCTTATTTTGTGTTATGTGTAACTCACCTTGTCAAATCTTCACATTGGGAATTCTTCTTCATTCATTAGTTTGTGAGTCTTGAAGAAACTATTTGATAAGATTGTTGAAATAAGATTGATTGCTATGCATGGATGATAAGAAGACAATCATTATGGGCTGCAATCTATGATCATTTCCATCCATATTAATGGGATGAATTTCACAAGAATGGAAAGCACATTCTATGGATATAGTAAGAGTGATGATGTGTTCTTCACAATATGGAATTCTACCAAGGATTGAACAAATTGTGCATAATTAAATAGTGACAAGAACCTCATAAACAATTTCAAAGTTATTGAAAGAGATGTATTTAAAATAAAATTAAAACATGAATTTGCAAAGGCTTTGACAACAATGAAAAAGTACTTGGATTTGCTACTTTGTGGGCACCTTTTCCCTTCACACAAGTTGTATATGATATTGTGAAAGGGGCTAAAAAGTAATGAAAGAATGTTTGTTTTATTATAGAAGAACAAATGAACATGCATCACTTCTACCTTTATAGCATCCATAAAAAACCTAGTATGTGAAGACTTCAAGTTGTTTGACTTTCAAAGGAGGATGGGTAACTCTTATTTCTTACTCTAATGACACAACAAGAAAGTGTAGAAATAGAGAGTCATGCAACAAGATTAGTAATCTTGAGAGACAAAGAGAGAAAAGAGCATCTTATTGAGATAGAGGGTCAGTCTTGCTCTCTTAGAGATTTGGTCAAGGATTTAGCTAAAATGATAGAATAAGGGAACACAAGGAACTAGTTGTATTATGAAGCTTTGCAATGATTTGTTTGCATGAGGAGATGCAAAATCTCAAGTGTGGGGGAATGTTGGGCCTCCAGCTTGTCATGATTTTTTTGATGAAACCATCCATTTTCGCATCATTCCATTCACCCATTGTCATCATTTTTAATCACATTTCTTCAGAAACACACCAAATTCTCATATGCATGCTTAGATGTTTTATTACTATTATTTCCATTATTTTTAATGAATTAATAAGAATTTTGAATGGTTTTACTAATGACTGTTTAGCAAGTTCAAGTTGTTGCAATTTTGTGAAGTTTCCATAGGTATATCCATGGTTGTGGTAGTAGGAAGGAAATATGACACTTGGAATTCATTTCTAGAAGCTTCAATATGGATTTGTATTGCTCAAATTCCACCTAGCTCGCACGTGTGGACCTCTAGCATCAAAATCAAAGGAAAATCACAATAATTTTGACCGGTCAATTTCAAATATGTTTTTTGAGCAAATGAAAATAAAGTTTGGTAAATAAAAACATGGGGTTTGTTCAGCACGGGACCAATTAGGTTGTTGGCATGTAGTTTTCTGAAATTCGTTACAATTTGAGAGATTCTTGAAGTTCCTTGGAGCCTTATTTTGCAGATTACGTGGATATACGGTTTTTCAATTTTTCATTTAATGCACAGTCAAGAAAAGGCCTAAATGAACTATTCTTTAGCAAATTCGTGGCATAAATATAAGTTTGCTCAAATATGGGATGATCTATTATCCAAAAATCCATGAAATTTTATTTGATTTGATATCATGACCAAATCTAAAGCAAGAAAATTATAAGTTTGTTGATTGTCTCAAAAATTTATGAATTGTAGCCTCTTTGATGAGAGGGGGAATGATCAGAGATGTCAAGGATGATCTTAAGTTGTAATTGTTGTTGCTTATTGAAGGAGAATAACTCTATTTTTTTCATTGAATGTAATTTTTAATATGGCGTGGCTCTGAATGAAATTGGTGGTTTAAATATGTTTTGTTGATATGAGTTTTCAACACCTTTCCATCCTTAGGAGCCCCCCCTGGAGGTTTGTGAGAATAGTATAGATGTTTTCCATTTCTTTCGTATTCACATGAATGGTTTATTTTACATAAATTAATTGTTTATGCTTATGATAGATTAAAAACTCATGCTTTCCATATATTAAATGTTTATGCTTTCTTAGATTAAAATGTTCATGATTCCATAGATTAAAGATTGTAAGTTTTAGAAAAAAATCTCCATGCTTTCATAGGATAAAACATCATGTTTTCTTAGATCAATAATCATTATGTTTTTTTTTTTAGTTTAATATTAATTTCCTTTGAAAAAACGTAGTACTTTCATAGTTTATATTAAAGAATCTAATTTTCTTTTGAAGTTTCTAATTCATTTCAGTTATGCATAAATATTGAAAGCTAATATCCTAGCACATACGGTGTAGTGTACTTCACAAGATCATGTACCAGGATTGACATGTAAGTGCAAGTAATTTAATAGTCAATTAAACTACCCAACACTTGACTACATGCGTCTATGGGTATGTGTAGTTAATTGGGAATTTCTTATGCATGTTGATGGTTTCATGCGACAATATGTATAGTGGAGTAATAGTTGTAATGCATGAGGTTGTGGTTTGTGAAGTTGATATGGTCATGCATTGAGGACTGTACTCTAGCTAGAATAATGTGTATATGGTTTAGTATTCGTGTTATATGTCCATATGCAGTTGTTATGCATGTATGGTCTTGGTTATAGTTATGCATGAATAGTAGGTCTAAAATGTCTAGTGAGGTCATTGTATGCAAATTAGGTCATTAGGATGCTATTGGTTGTTATGATGCTAATGTGTTGGCTGAGATAGAGCAGGAGATGAAAATCATCATAATGAGGTTGTAGCATTGGACTTTGGGGTCAGAGTAGATCGTCATATAGGTATTGTATGTTGGGCATGCAGGTATGTATGTCAAGGATTGCTATAGGCATTAGGGTTATATACATTAGGTTTATGTACATTCCTTTGATGTTATGGTTACATTCGTGATAGATGTTAGACGATTAGTGTAGTTATATGCACGTGTTATATAGTCATGAATGATAGTAACATGTGACTATATGCATTGCTTTTGTTGTTTATGTTAGATAACTTGATGATTATGATATATATTGTTGATGAGTACGTTAAAGGATAGTTAGCTTGATGAATAGGTTTTATGTTGCTGATAAGCATGATATATAGCTTATTGTTGTTATACGCTATTAACTTGATGATTAGGGTTACTTAATTGAGATCCTCATGTTGTTATTTGATTTGGTCATATGCATGATGGTTATGTTCATTGCATTGAAGATATTGATGTGATATGTATTGCGTTAACCTATTTTGACCTATGGATATGGTTATGGTTATGATATTCAAGTATGAGCCGACATATTTTTGATATGGTGATGTACTAATCTAGATTGACTTTGCATATGTCTGAATGATAATTGTGTATGAGTTATGATGTAAACATGCTAGCTAGTGACTATTTTGGATATCATGATCTTATTTATGTTGGAGTTAGTATCTTTTGAATTTATATCATGTTAGCTAGATTGATTGTGCAAACAAAATAGCCTCCGCTAAGATACAGTAAGGTATGAACTTCCTTATGCCATCTACCTTGTGCTTGACTGTTTGAACACAACATCTATTTGGTGTTGAGTGTTTGGTGTCTAGTTGAATTATTTGACATGGTATGTTGCAAGTTGGTTGAAAGTTTGATGGATTGCATTATATGAGTATGTGTTCAAATGATCTTGTTTTAAGAGGATTGTACTAATACATATGTGTTAATATAGTTCATAGGTACTTGAGTGTAGTAGGTGATAGTTGTAGCATTATGTCTAATGACTATGAGTTGACTATGGATTATGACATGATTGTTAGTCTTGCTAAATGTTGATTTCGAATTGATAGATATGATTGTCTTGATATTTGGAACATGAGGTTGACATGTGTGAGAAAATACAGGAAACATGTTGGTATTAGCATGACAAGATAATATTTGACATGTTTATATAAGTAATAGTTGGGTGATGTGACATCGCATAGTGAGCATTGATTGCAGCAAGGTAAAAATGTAAAATAAAGGAATTGGGAAAGAATTTCTTTGACTATGGTTGGAAACTCTAATTCCAAACAAATGAGTGTTTTGCATACATGGATTCTTCTTAATCTTGATTTTGTTTGACATTATGTGGATACAATGCTATATTCATGAATATGTACTTGATAGGTATATTAGCTAGTTTTTAGTTACAAGTGGTTGGAGTCCCTTGAGAGATGACATGGATGTGTTCAGTCACAAGAAACGTGCTTGGCACAAAAAGTTAATATAAATGGCGTATTTTTATATTTATTTATGCACTAATATTTATGTTTTTATTGTAGTATGATGCAAGGGATTATATGGCAACAGACCACCATGAAATATTGAAGAAGGCTTCAGTTGAGATTTCCATGGGAATAATGGGGATTGAGTGATGGTGTCTGTTGATCACTTTTGGTATTTTGGTGATCTTTTGTGCTTGATTGCAATTTTGTTTGCGTCTTGTGCATGGCCATGAAACTTTGTCTGTGGTGTCATATTGTTGTTATTTTTCCATGATTTTCTTCTTGGTTGTTTTGTTGTATTGCCTTTTATGTTTTGAGTCGTGGGAATTGGTTTGGGAAAGACGAAGTTAATGGAGCTCTCGGAGAGTTGTGTGGTACTCGAAATGTGATGTAAGACTTAGATGAAGCTTGGTGCATAAGTGTAGTGGAAGGTAATACTATGATAGTTTGTTGGACTAGCTGGGTCCATTGTGGTAAATGGACGGTGGTAGTAAAGTCAAGACAAAGGTAACCAAAAGGTAAAGTAAATGGATCTAAGTTGTCAAATGCCTTGACTATGTTGGAAATGACTATTCTTAATGTTGTGCATGTGTCACATGAATAAAGGAAGTTCTCTTAAATATTGACATTGATATTTGGTACTTATGCTATGATCATGATTATGATGATGTTTATATATCTATACATGTAGGTGTGTATGTATGTCATGTTTGATAGGGTCATCATGGATCATGATTAATAATGCTAAATTTTTTTTGTATATATATCTATGTATTCATATCATTGTCTGACAGGATCATGATTGTGTACGCTAATGTTGACGTATATGTATGTATGTATCATGTATCTATGTCACTGTTTGACAAATCATCAAGAATTGTTCTCGTGGCGAAATGATTGATTATACAGGCGAATGGAATAAAAAAGTTCCTAGCTATGAGGAATAAAGTTAGAATATTAGTCATGACAAATATATGAGGTCAGTATCATGTGAATATGAATTTATATTGTATGTATGTATTATGTCTATGCTTATGTTATGGATAGGTTGTACTGAGGGCTGTATCAACAAAATTAAAGTAGTGTGGTCTACGACATGCTTGGATAAGCATGAATAAGACACTGGAAGCAATTTTTCTTATTATGGATAATGTGGTTTGTGTTAGTGTTAGTATATGCATGCCTCCATCAGGGATAAAATTTTTCTCTTTGCATTGTCATATTAGGGGTCCCATATTGAAAGTTTTACATCATTTCATTAGGTCATGTCAAATTGATCCACTAATGGTTGTCTTCTCTTCTGAAAATCCAATTTCTCCCTCATAGAGTATACTTGCTGACCCTTCTTCAGGTTATCTTTAGTTATGGTTTCATGGTCAATTTGTAATCATGCTTTCATTAGGTCAGAGGGCATGTTTTCATTAGGTCTTAGGGTTTCATCACCAAGGTCAAGAGCCTAATTTAGAAGTGCAAATAAAGGGTAGCAAGGGTATGAGGATGATAAATAAGTCAAGAATGGTGGCCTGTAGGTCATAGCCACTGAATAATTATCTTTTAACCTAATGTAATTTTCACCTTCAAAATATGTTTTTGAGGTGAAAACAGAGTATTTTGAGTTAATTTGTATTTATTATGTAATTTTAAGTCACTATATGTAATAAATGATCCCAGCAGCACTAGAGCATCTCTCCTTGTTGCAAGACAAATAAACACTGCAAAAATTAGTTCAAGTTTAGCATTATCCACCTGAAAAGACACAAAGAAGAAAAGGCATTAAAAACAAATTTTTGAAGAAGGGCAAGAAACATTAGAAAGTTGGTTTTTCAAGTGAAAAATCAAAATCTACTCCTATTTAAGCTCTCACATTTAATTTTTAAGTTCATTATTCTCATTTGGCAAGCAAGGAGTCCAAAAGTGAGAAGAAGAGGAAAGTTCAAGTGAGTTTTGGGTGAAGGAGAGTTGGCACTGCACTTCTGGAGGGTGGCGATACGCTTCTAGAGTAGTGGTGGAGTGGCACTGCATGTAGGCAGACTAGTGTTGCGCATTTCAGCCAGGAAAAGTGGCGTTGAATGTTGAGAGCTTGGCATTGAACATTGAGGCTCGGTGCTATGAGTATGGCAATTTTCCCAGTGTAAATTTACACTACTCTACACTTCTAGGGTGGCACTACGCGTTTGTGCACCGGCACTACGCGTTGAGGAAAAGCCCTCAAACTTCAAACAAACTTCAAAATTGTTCTCTCTTACCTTCATTGCAAGTAATTTTACCTCCTTTGATACAATTTTGGTTTGCATATCAACATCTTAAGCATCATTCTCCATGATAAATATGAAACCCTAAATTTTCCCGTAGTTTTGCCTAAAACCCTAAACCCCAATTATCATTCCTTCCTCCTATCACCTATCCTACAGCTCTAAACTCTTTCCCTATCCCTATTTTCCTATCCCCTTATCCCTTTATCTCTTTATACCTATTCCATAACATCCCTATCCCTTTTTATCCCTCTTCCCAAAGGGCAATTTCTCAAACAAGACAAGCCCTCCCTTTCATTTTTATCATTCCTACTCTTTCATTTGGTTTCTAGCCCATAAGCTCATCTCCCATCCCCTCACTCCTAAAACACTTTCACGCATTCCCTTCATTCAACCTCAATGCTGCAAACATGGATAGAGAGGACTGAGACTATGAGGAGGAGGAAAATAGAGGTGGTGACACCTCAGCAGACAGAGCAAGGCAACAGAGAAAACCACACAAGGGAGGCAGGATTATCAGAGAAGAGCCATCAAACCTTAGGGAATTGTAGGCCTCTCAATTGGCTATCACATGTTTCAGATATCTTGGTTGATATGAGTTTTGTGAGCGGGTAGATAGAGTTCAACACCACCCTGAGCTCACCAACCTTTTTGTAGCTCATCTTCACGACAACAAGGTGACTCTTACTGGGGTAACATTCACAGTCTCACGCTCAATCATCTTAGATGCAACGAGGATTCTGAATGTAGGGGAGAAGTGGTACAAGGCCCAAGACCTGAATGAACATTATTATGAGCCTTATATCAAACCCCAGTACAAAAATGAGGTGAAGAGACTTTTTCCTTTTAGATTTCTTGACAAGTATGTCTGCATGATGAAAATCGTCATGAAGTATTTCACTTGTGAGGGTAGATTTTCTAGGTTGTACACCTACCACATCAGGCTCCTCATGCATTTTACCAGGGTGAGGATGTTAAACCTCCCTTATTTCTTGTTTAGGAATATTGAGAATATGGTTCATTTTCTGTAGAAGAATCCATACCCTTAGCAGATGAGCAGTCTCTATCACTACTCCCTGATCAAGATGATTGTGCTTCATCATCTCAGTCTCCTCAACATCTCTTCGGAGACCTTTATTTCTCATGACATCTTCATGGGTTCTAAAATTTGTCCACTAGTGTCTCAAGAAGCAGGGGGGCCTTCTAGCAGTGCTCATGTGAAAACAGATGAGGAAGCCAAGGAGACTAGAACTACTTAGGTGCCCATTTACATGACATATCACACGGGCACAAGGAGATTGTTTGTAGCTGATAGGCAAGTGTTTGCGCCACGGGATGTGGAAGGGACCTTGCCTTCTTCATCAACCCATAGGAAAATGCTATCTCCATAGGATATGGAAGGGGCTTTGACTTCTTGATCAGCACAACAAGTACAGGTGTAGCAACTGCATAAAGGGAAGAAAAAGATGGTGGAGGAGAGCTGTGATGATGAGGAGGAAAGGGAATTTGACTTGATAGAGCATGATGAGCTGGAGCAGCATTATACTCATCATGGAGTGGAAATCATTGACTTAGAGGCTTAGGACGAAGAAACCATAAAGGAGATCATCATACAAGAAAAGGAGGCTCAAGTACAAGCTCTGATGGACAATTTGGAGAGGGCCAAGTATGTCATCACATATTTGGAACAAGAAAACAAACAATTGAGTGACAAACAAGTCCTCATGGAGCTGGAAATGCTCAAGGTAAAACAACAAAGTGACAAAGAGGCACAAGTCACTTTGACTCCTATTAGGAAGGAGATTGAAGATGATAGAGAGACTTGGCTTGAGAGAGTCAACTTTCACCTTGAGAAGCTACTGTAGAAGGCCAATAGAGACAATCAGATGATTAGACACATGGCCTATCATTAGAGGACCCGAAACGAGATTTGCAACATGAGGGTCAAGAAGATGAAAGCTAGGCTAAGGCGGGCTTTGAAAGGAAGAAAGAAGGAGGATAGGATCAGGTTTCTTGCTGAAGCTTCCTTGGCTCATCAGGAAACTTGATGATGGTGCTCCTCACCAATTTTGAGCAAGTTTGGAAGATATTTTGTCACTTGCAAATTTTGAAATTCTACACACAAGAAAACTGCCCGGTGGCACTGCGCTTTTCCTAGGGGAACCCAAATGAGAAATGGTTTTCATTTTTGGATTTAGAGTGATGAGGACATGCACCCTATAGATTTTCAAAGTTTTTGGGGTAGAACTTGTCCACCAAAAGGTCAAAAAACACCATAACAATGACCTTTCTGCCACTTTTTGGACACATAGAAGAAGTCTTGGTAGAATCAAGTTTTGTGGGGTCAAATGAGCTTCAAATGTAGAAATTCCATGTGGTTTGGAAGTTAGACTTGAAGAAATTTCCAATGAGCTATCATGGGCTCAATTTGGATGCCATAAATACCTCCAATAGGGACCTGAAAGTGGCACTGCGTGTAGGGTAGATTTTGCTCAAGATGGCTATTTTTCTAGTTTTTTACTGTGTTCATGGATTTTCTCTCATGGAGGATGATTTACCCTTGTAAATGATGACTTGGCATGTAACTATGATAGATAAATTGTAATAGAGGGTAGATTCATTGCTTTACAAGTCAGTTTGAGCTCAAATGAATCAGTTTTTCACTTTTAGAGGCAAGTTGTTGAAATGCCTATATTCCTGTTTCTTGTTCAGTATTAGTTAGATTAGCTCCTCATATTAGGGATTCAACCCCTGAGGATGGGAGGAGGTTGAATTCATGTCTATATATTCTTCTTCTTTCTCATTGTAAAGCGTTGGACTCATATGGATTCTCAAACCTTGATTGTACACCATTTTGCAGCAGTTTAGTAGGAGATTAATAAGAATTGCAGCTATTTTTGTGGGATCCATGTGGTATGGAGTTTTAGTACAGTTTGTTCTTTTTTGATCATATGTTAATGCGTTTTATGTATTTCATTAATCATTTCATTGCTTCTAGTTGAATGTTTTCAATTTGATAGGCAAAATTCATTACAACAGTGCTCTGCCTTGGGAAACCATTCACCATTTCATGTTTTCTGCATTCTAGGAAGGATCCATGGTTTTCACATGCTCTTCTTAGCTTCTCACCAATCTAAAACACCTCACCTCATTAAGCCCTAGGGTGCTAAAGCCTATGCCTACCTTGCCCCATTGAACACCCTACAATTCTGACCTAGTTCCCTAGACCTAAACTCTCTAGCTCCTCTTGATCCTGTGAAACCCCTTCAAAATCCAATCAATAGTTCGTTGTATTATACCTAGCTTACTATCATTTACCTGATCTAGTCATTTTGGATGAGATCCTTACGGAGAGAGCCCTGTCCTAGTCTAGTAGGGGTAGCTACTTGGCTAAGCATGGTTTGTGGTTACCTTGGCATTGCCTTCCTTCAACCTAAGGCTCAATCCAGGTGATAATAGTTTGGATGTGTGGTACTAGTTTTGGGTGTGTGGTACTATTGTTGTGCATATGTTGTATATGTCATACGTGTTGCAATCTGTGATATTATGCAAATGTAGTGTTGTGTATACGTAGCATGTGTACATGTTGTTTATGCAATGTTATGTACATGATGGCACAAATAGTGTTGTTTGAATGTTTCATATTCAGTGCAAGGTATAGATGGTGCTATGTACATGTTGGATATATGGTGCTGTGTATATATTGTATTGTGCGCATGATGGATATGCGATGTTGTATGCATATGGTAGTCTACACATGTGGGATATGCGGTGCTATGTACAAATGATACTATGTACCTGTTGGATATGCAGTGCTATGTAAATGTGGTGTTGTGTACCTGTGGTGCTATGTACATATGGTGTTGTGTGCATGATTGCACAAGTGGTGTTGTGTGCA
>Ga0068628_1001067_pt1 | contig 10996 bp, 9 predicted proteins | sample InSIn2gowninarea_FD_77431 | JGI IMG/M metagenome (GOLD analysis project Ga0068628, IMG submission 77431) | Clean room microbial communities from NASA Spacecraft Assembly Facility at Jet Propulsion Laboratory, Pasadena, California, USA -... ... | reverse complement strand
TATTCACCCAATAAAAATATAGAACCCCTCAATTTAGCCCAAGGGCGAAAAATCGCCCCTAAAATTTTCTGTGGTTAGAGGTATGGGGCTTGGGAAAGTGTTATACGGGGAGAGCGTGGAGTAATTAACATGTATTGAAAAGGATTCAAAACATCCAAAGGTCAAAATTCATTGCTAAGATGGACAAAGAGGTGGTAGATTATTCTTCAGATCCCTTAGATTTTGTGCCAAGTGGGATAGAGTTTCCACCTTATCATTCCGGTATGGAGATAATAGGATCAAATGGGGCACCATTTATGTAAGTCACCTCATCTAGGTATTCTTTGAAGGAGGTTGATGGAAGTCCTACAACCCTAGGTTTTGAGAAACTATTGTTGGCATCTGGGCAAAGTTCACTATGGTTTTAGTGCACAAGGAATTTAGCAGATCTTATATTGGATTATGTACTGTAGCAGCTAGATCTTTTGGTCCCATCCCCATCGTCCTTATAATTTCTAGAGAAATGCTTAAACCCTAGTCTGATAGAAGATCATAGCTTTGGAACCCCCAATAGAGATGGGAATGCAAGGGTATCTGAACAAAATGTTGGTCTGGTACCCTCTAGGTATGAATACATTGCGGATTGTGGTCAGGAACAGAGAATTGGAACAATCCACATAACTTAGGGTCTCCAGAATATATCTATAGTTCAGACCTCAGGAAGTTTTAATGGGAGATCAGTTGGTAATTCGAATTGTCATCAGGTGAAGGCTAGGGTTAGAAATTCTACAGAAATCCCCTCGCAAGGTACTGGAAATTCTGATGAGGGTACTCTAAAGAAGCGAGAAAAGAAATCAAAGAGCACTAAAGTTAGAGAGAGTTGGAGATTGTTGGTCCTAGGGGAAGACATCAAATTGGATGAAGTCATGGACACAGTGGATTTTGTTCTAGTATGGAGGGTTCATGGGAGAAATTACACTACAGTGCATATGAAGAAATGGGTCACCTAGGTTTGGGGTCAGATTTTGGAAGAATGTCTGACTATGGTGACAATGACCAGGGGTTGGTTTTCTTTATGTTTCATTAGGGTTGAACACATATCATGGGTAGTGATGAAATTTTGGTATATTGAAATGGTCCCTATTATGTTGAATAGATGGTCACTTCTATTTGATCTAGAGAGAGAACAACTAGGGGCAAGACTGGTCTAGGTAAGAATGCCAGGTTTGCCTCTTCAATTTTGGACTAAAGATATCTTCAGACGTAATGGCAATGATTTGGGGTTTTTTAGATTATGATAGATATTTTGTAGAATTAGGAAAGATGGTGGTTTCACGTATTTTGGTTCATATGGACACCAGAGAGAGGTTGGTGGAAAGATTGAAGCTATAATGGCGGGGATCTCTAGATTGCAGAAATTGGACTATGAGGAGCAACCATTTAAATGTAGGAGGTGTCATGAAGTTGGGCATATCTACAAAGAATGTCAACTTCTTGCAAAATATAAGATAGTAGCAGATCCTTTCGATGGGAATAAAGGTTCACATGGGAATAGAGAATGCCTAAATGTCAAAACCAGAAGCCACAAAGAATTTTTGTTTGACAACAAAAGGGGATGGACTAGAATATAGGGAAACAGGTTTCCTCTTCCCGACCTACATCTTTGAGGGTCACTCGTGCTTGAGCTTCATAAATTGGCCCCTCTCTGGGTACCGATCTCTCTATCCCATCCTTTGAATTTAATATCTCGTTTATCCATGGCTCTTCTTGTTTGCATATTGTCCTACTACGACAAAAGTTCACCATCCAAGTTATCTAGTAGAAATATATTTCACTCTTTTTCCTCTATAATTTTAAATGGCCTAAACCACAAAGCATCAAATTTTCCATGCTTCCCTTTTTTTCTCACCTATTGTCCCACTTTAGCGCTAGGTCTCCCTACTGGAATGCTCTATTCTTTTCCCCTCGATCAAAAATCCACTTCATATTTTCTTGGTACTTTGTATGTTTTCTTTCACTTGTTCCCTATCTTCTTGTAACTCTACGAATTGATTCATCCTCCTTGTCAAATAATTTGGTTCTTCTTTAGTATCATGTAACAATTTGGCTATTGGTAGGGCTAACTAGCTAAGATATAAAGTTGAAGTACCATACACAAATTGGGGAATTTCATGTTGATATTTTTGTGGTTATTCTATTTGGCCATAATGCATATTTTAGTTGAGTGTCCTAATTTTTATTATTTTATGTGAATTTTTATTATAATATTTCACATAAATAAAGGTTATATTTATGTGAAAAATTGATTGCTTGTCCCTCGGTTTAGGTTCCTGTATGTTTTCTGGCTCCTTTTCCTACCATCCATGTAGTTTCCTAGGCATCGATGCTCGCGATGGAGGATACCTCTTCTGGTTCTAATAAAAGCCATAGATATAACCTAAGATCATTATCCAAACATCCCATAGTTTATGGTCGAGGCTTAGGTATCCCATGTCCTACGAATTCTCCCAAATCCTCTCGAGGTAGGTAGTCCTATATATTGAAATCCATTCATAAGGCCAGTATGGATGTAGCACAAGGTAAACAATTATCACTGGATTGGGTTCTTAGAGAAAAAGGAAACCTAGAAATGGTTTCCGAATGAAGTGGTCATCATTTAACTACAAAGGGTTGGCTAGCCCTGCAAAAAAATAGCCCTCGGGAGGTTATTAGAGCTGGAGAAGTTGGATGTGATCTTTCTACAAGGGTTGCTTGGGAACAATGGAAATATTAAATTGCTTTTGGAAGCTATCAAACTAGGATGTACCTTCCATGCCTTAGGCATGTGAGGTAGACCTGGAGCACTATTGTAGGCATAACCTATAGGTCAATGAAGTTAATGAATATTTGAGGGAGGGAAGGTGTTTTAATGGTGGATGTATTTTCTAAACAATTGGGGATTGACATTAGGATTATTAATATATATGGTCCATGTCACAATTGTGTGTTGTTCTGGGAAGCATTTATGGGATTTTCTTTCTTTACAAGTTGACAACATAATTTTGGGGGGAGATTTAAATTTCTCCATGGGCCATGCAGTATCTTAGGGAAGCCATGCACAGGTATATTGCCTCAATGAATTTTTTGAATAGATCCTAGAGAATAACAAACTTATTGATATAGAAATAGCTCATATTCAACCAATCTAAAGAAACTGAATAATTGTGGATGCTATGTTAGCAAGGCATCTTGATTGATTCCTAATCAAGGAACCATTGGTGGATAAGATTGAAATGATTAAGCAATGGGTTAGCTTGGGAGGAATATCAGATCATTCTCCTATATTTTTAGAAATATCAGGTATTTCTCCAGAAACATGGGCACCTTTCAAATTTAATTCGACATATTTAAGGTATGAGGATTTTCAAAGAATTGTTAAAGAAGTATGGTAAGATATCTCATAGACGAAAGAAAGCTCATTAGTGGAACTCCTGGCTGGAAACATTTTATGCCTTAAGCAGAGGATGATAGAATCGGATAAGAGAAATAAAAAGAATGATGAAGAATCCATAAGAAATATTGAATTTGAATTAGCCAGGTTAGAAGACCCTGATAATGGAGGGCATGACTCTCCAGAATCAAAGTTATATGTTATGCAACTAGAAGCAAAGAAACTTAAGATATGAAAGGAGAGGGAAGAAACATGGAGACTTAAGAGTAGAGCTATATGGCTCCAAGCAGGAGATGAAAATACCAAAGTTTTTCAACAACATGCAAGAGGTCGGAATGCTTTCAATACTATATGGTCCTTAGAGGATGAAGAGGGTTCCTCAGTGCACTCTTTCAGGAGTTTAGTGAATATGGGTATACATCACTTTGGAAATTTGTTTAAAGCTCCATAGTAGGCATCTTTGGAAGAGACTATAAAGGTAGCTAATCTCTTTCCATGATTTGTAAATGAGGAAGTAAATGAAGACCTGAGTAAGACGGTGACTATGGGGTAACTATATGGAGTGCTATTTTTTTTTTAAAGGATAAAATTCCTAGTATGGATGGATGGCATGTGGAATTTTATCTGGATTTCTTTGATTTGGTAGGTCAATATCTCCTTAGGGTGATCAAGGACTTCGGAAGAGTGGGAGAATGTATGATGCATTCAATGCTACGTTCATAACCTTAATTCCTAAAGAGGATAATATAGAACCTTTAATGATTTTAAACCTATTTTTCTTAATAACTGCATCTATAATATCATCGTGAATATCATTGCAAATCAGATTAAGCCTATTTTATCCCAACATATCTCAAAGAAGCAATTCTCCCTTTTGGAAAAATGTCAAATTCATGAAATTGGTATTGCTCAAGAAGGTATTCACCCCTTAAAAGTTAAGAATCTGAAAGGAATGATCCTAAAAATAAACCTCTCCAAAGCATATCATAGGACTAGTTGGTTATACATCCGAATCTTGTTGACTCATTTAGGTTTTCAATATTATTTCATTAATTGTATGAGTGTTGTATTACTTCTATATCATAAAATATTCTTATCAATGGATCAACAACAAAAGTTTTCCATGTTGAACATGCCCTCAAGCAGGGATGCCCATTATCGTCGTTGTTGTTCCTGTTGGTCATGGAGGGTTCGAGAAGATTGATCTCTGAAGAAAGGAATCAGGGGAGATTCAAAGGTGTGAAAATTGCAACAAATATCATCTTGACCTCATCTATTCTGTGTAGTTGATGTCCTCATTTTTCTGAATGGGACGATCAGTGATTCTAATTTTTTTAACCTTATTCTCATATTATTATGTAAGGCTATAGGGATGGAGACTAATTAGGAAAAATTCATTGTATTTGTTATGGGTTGTACATAGTATGAATTAGTGTATGCTAAACAGAGATTTCCATATAGGAATTTGGTCTTTGAAGATGGACTTGCTATCACTCAGGTTGTTCCCTAAGCCTCTAAAGGGAATACAACTGAGGTAACCACTAACCAGTCTTTTAGCTGCAGATTCTAGCCAATCTGCAACCAGAGAGGGCTCTCTCTTTATGATTTAGATTTGTTTTGTTTTATGTTAGGCTAGTTAATATGAAGCACAAGTTTTTGTTTCATGTTTGGAAGATGACATTCAGTAAAGCAGGGCTGCAAGATGGGAGAAGCTCAGACCATTGGGTTGATGGAGTCCAAAGAAGGATAAATTGGGCATGGTCTCTTTGGAAAAATAATTATTACAGAGTAGGATAGTCACACATGGAACCAATTATAAATTGGAATAGGGTGAAGTGAAGTTAGGGAATGAAAGGCAATTAAGAATCTTTCATTATGCTAACAGAGGGAATGATGAGTAAATATTATCAAGGAGAAATTAAGGATTCCTTAATTATATTTAATATGAAAGAACTAGGGAGACAAGAGCAGTTAAGAATTCTTGCCTATGCTATTCCTATAGAAAACATAAAAAGTTACAAGAATTGAACACAGAGTACAACAAAGTAAATTCTGGGTTATTCTTTCTTCCTATAACTTAGAACATGGTATGCAGATTGTAAATAAAACATAAATACATTATCACAAAGGTGAAGAAAACTTATTGATCCATGTAATAACACGAGAATTCTGCAATCTTATCTTTAGCCATTGATTCCATAACCAGAAAATTCACTAGCAAAGCATTCCAACAATTTTATTTCAGAAGATTTCTCATAGCATACAGCGAAAGTCCAGAATGATATTCACCAGCCAACAATAATGCATGTCTTGAGAGAGTATTTATAAAAGAGTTTTTTACAAAATATCCCGCAGGAAAAATATCAAGTAATAAATTTATCCATCTACTTTGGCAAGAGCAATAACTAATATGGAAAACCGCACAGAATGAAGGAGTAACTATGCCGTACTGGCCGCCTCAGGTGTTCCACTTTTTTTGACTTTATGCTCCACTATTCGGCTGATAGTTGTTTCTTTGATTTGTGTTCCTGATGTGCTGGTCACTTGCCACCTGTGCCTGAGTTTGCTTTAACGCCTTTTAGCACGAATTCCCTGCTTTGTTAATTTGATTTTCTGATAGGTGGCTCTTTGCATTTGAATTTGTTGATGTGTAGCTGTTCCAAGAAAGAGAATCAAAATTACCTTGAAAAAACCTCCAGCATGCTGTCCCACCATTGATCTATTGGAAATTGGTGTCTTTGTAGTTTAATCAATGTTTCATCAACATCAGTGTAGGTGTAGTAATTTGGATGGACTTCAAAAAGATGTGCCATTTCATGTTCAATGTAGAACAGATTCTCTAATCTTTCATATAAAACCTGTCCAGAGGGAAGCCCTGTGTCTTCTGAGCTGCTGGATAATGTTGTAATTTGATTTGAAACATAAGTATTGACCTTGTGAGCACACTGTTCATGTGTGAGTAGTCTCCCACTGCTGGTCAGCAAACTGGGTAACCCTTTGTTTTGCAACATTGCAAACTTCTCCTTGAAGGTGCTTATTTCTACTTTCATTTCTTGGCACTTCCTTTCTAAAGTCTGCATAAAAGTCCTCATGGTCAGCACTTTTTTAACTTTGAAAATTGTATTAGTTCTGTTTTGAATGTCTAAAGCTGCCAACTTCTCTAGTGTGAGTATTCAAAAAGTGAATTAATTTGTTGGCCTGTTCTGGCTTGTTTGCTAAGAATGCTTTGGCTTTCTCAGTCTCAAATTGAGCTATCCTTATTAACTCAATTTGGTCATGAATGGTTTGAATTGACTGTCACTGTTTAGTGATAGACTGGCCAATTTTGGTCCACAAAATGGTTTTGATTTCTGCCAGAGGCTTGTGGAGAGTAAGGCCCTTCTCCAATTCTTTTATTCTTTTCTCCAAGGTCTTAACTTCTCTGGTTGTCTCTGCCACAGTAACCTTTGATTTGTCATAACTGACCTCTATCTTGGCCAGTTTTTCCTTGGCTTCTTTTAACTCTGCCATTTGGAGTTCAAGAGCTTTTATCTCTTTCATCATATCCTCCATACTTAGGCTAGTGTCCAGTCCTGCTGTAACTACTGCTGTTGTTGTTGTCGCCAAAGTTGAAGTACCTGCTGTTGATGGATGTTCAAGAGGAAGGATTGTTGTGGTGATTGCAGGAGGAGCAGCTGCAAGAATTGGAGTTGTTTCCTGTGGCTGGGATGCCGTTTCACCTTTCTTTTGTTGTAATGCTACCTCCAGGGCTTTCTCTGTTTGTAGCAGCCTTTTGTTCATCCTCATCAATAGACTTACCACATCCTCTTCTTCCTTCTGTTGTGTAACTTGTGTGGTCTGTGGGTGTATTGTAATTGGCAGCTTGAGTTGCCTTCTGAGGGCTGCTATATCTTCTTCCTTCTTTTTAATCAAGGCCTGAATGCCCGTAGGATCCTTGGGATCATGTCCCAATTCCATGATGATTTCCTCGAAGGATTTAATTCTGTTATCCTTGGCCAATGAGGATGCTTTCTCCAATTCCAATTGGGTAGAAGTGTTATAAAGTGAATTTTGTAATCTGTGGGCCAATATTGCTTTATTTGCCAAGGAGGAGTACACCATTTCTCTGGTTTGTTTGTGTAACTAAATCTGCTACATTGGATGGATGTCTTTGGAGAGAACTTCCAGATTGGTTCTAATATAGTCAGCAGCTGATTGTGGTTGCTGTGTTGTAGGCTTGAAATGACTAAGGGTCATTTCCCTTCTTGGATGTCATAAGCTGCCATTAGCCTTTGCTGATTAGTGGGGGCCATCCTTAGCAATTGATTATATAGCTGCAACCTTACTGGCTCATTTCTAGCCTTGATATCAGTGAATGCCTTCTTGATGTTAGAGCCTTGCTTGCTTTGTTTCCTGGTGAATGTAACCTCCACACCATGTTGCCTTTCTTTCTCTTGTTGAAAGGAGCTAGCTGAAGTTTCCAAAAATGAGGGAGCCTACTATCCAGTTGTCTCCTCTGGTAATTCTTCTCTCGAATAAGGTTTTAATATTTGTCTTTTTTCTCCTTGCTGTTCAACTGATACTCCTGTGGGTGTCTCCTCATGTCTATCTCTTTTCTTGGCCCTTTCCTCATTGAGAGGAGTTTGTAGCACATGGATTTCAACTGCTTTTGTTTGCGTTGAGGGGCCTTGTTCTTGACTTTGCTCTTCTGCTGAAACTGGCAGGTCTTCCATTGTATCTTGCTGCTTGGAATGTTGTACCTCCTTTCCTTTGGATGTCCCTGCAGGTGGAGCACTTTCTTGGGCAAGCTGCTGAGAAGTTGTGGCAGATGATGTGCCTGCTCCAATATGTTGAGGCAATGTGAAAGTGACCTGTCCAAAAGAATCTAGGTCAAGTGTCTTTTCAATGTCTTTGATTGCTTTTTCTATTTTCTCTTATTTAGTAAGCTCCTCAACTAATGTGCCCTCTACCCATTCTTGTTGATTGGCATATTGTTCAATTTCAGGGATTTTGTGGTGCACATACCCTGTGAGCTTGTTTTTTACTCTTCTAAAGCTTATGAAATGTTGAGGGTCATATGGTGACCAAAGGAAACTTAGTTTCAACTTGATTTTGTCTCTCAAAATAATGTCAGCTTCCTTCCATGCTTCTTCCCTTTTATTAAAGATAAAAGGGCCCAATTGATGTCTTATCTTTAGCTGTGATTTTTTCCTAGCACCATAGAAATGGGATAAATCTTCACTGTTGAATTTCCAGTAGTACTCTAAGGCAAAGAGTCTCATAGGGAAATATTTTGGCAATCTACAAGGGGCTAATTCAAAACCATAAATCCTGATTACTATGTGGTTTTGGTAGAAATACCAATCACCAATGCTGTATTCCTTTAAGAGATGGAGGATTTTCTGCATTTCAGCAGAGAGCCTGGCAGGAGGAGTTGTTGACAACAAGCAAGTGGCTGGATAGATGAAAAGGTCAATAAACTCACAATATGTGTATGGGGAGCTTTAAACTTGATGGAATACTGGGGTCCAAAATATCACAGACCTTCGCTCCCCCTTAGCATCCAATTTTTTAAGGAAAACTGGGAAACTATCAGATTGATAGTACAGCAGCAAATGATATATATATGAAGTGTATTTGAACACTCTTTCTCTGTCCAAATTCATGAACTTCTCATGAATTTTGTTAGCTATTTAGGTGGCATAATCATACTTGACAGTAGGGGGCTGTCTTGGAGCAAACATGGACATTAGAGCCAAGATAGTTTCATCCGCAATTTCACTTGTTCTGAATCCCAGGATGTAATAAATCATGTCGATGACCAATCTTCCAGGCTCATCAAACTAGGCATGGTGATAAGGAAGTGTGTATCTGGAGTATCATTCTAAAGGCATGAACATCTTGGCAATCCGGTTTACTTCTGCAGAGGATAACTTTGAGGCTTGATCCAGCAATTGTTTCATGGAGAGAGGGACCAAAGGCTGAGTTGGCTCGAATTGCAGCCTCTCATTTATAGACTAAGGGGTGATGTAAAAGAGGACATTTCCAGAAGTGTCCATCACTGCGCTTTGAGAAGGCTCATAATTAGCACAACATTGATGGATGAGGTCAGGGAAGACATTCACTGAAGGCAGGTAGTAAATAGGCATATTATACTCCCATATTCCAAATATGTCAGCTTTGTTCCTGTAGCTATTCCTTATTTCACAGAAAGCCTAAAGGTGAGGCTTGTCTCCCTCCATATCATTGATCTGAAAGTCTCTGTCAGCAAGAGGTTTCCATTCCAACTCCTTATGTGGTGCATTTTGTTAGGTTCCTATACCAATAGGTTTCATTTTTCATGATGGACTGTGAAATTGCCAAATATGTTCATCTTTGCATGCTCTAAAGCTTCCATATTTTATAAACCAGATGACCAAGAAGTGTGCTAGTTCAAATGCCACTGCTGTCCCATTGCTCAAGAATTTCATGGTGTAGAAGTGGTTGATTTTTGCCACAGCTGATTAATAGCTAGACAGTTCAAACCTGGTTATGTCATGTTTGAATTTACTTGTTTTAGAATAAAGAATAAAGATCTATCCAAACAGTTTAAGCTTGGCAGATGATTAGGTAGGTAGAGAATCAAAGGGTCTCAACTGCTTAATCTGAGCCCTTGGAAGAGATAAGGGTAGACTTAGATAGGAGGGTAGTCAAAAGAAAAAGAAGAAAGTCAGGGTTTTCTAATCCAAGTGCACCCAATCAAAAGGAAGAAAAAATGCTAGGAATTCTTAGGCTGGGTAGGCAGTTTGAGGTTGCAGAAGCAAGTTTGTCATCCTTTTTGTCTTGTCAAGGAAGACTCATCTCATTAGTGACACAAGTACCAAAGCATTTGTTTGGTTGTTAAGCAGTGGAAACATGACTAATTTCCCCCATCATTCCCCCACAAATCTTTCACTAACATCCCCTCTAGGACCTTGGGATCTGCCCAAAAGTCTTGTTTCACTTCATTTTATGAGAAATGCCAAGTTAAACTTTGAGTTTACTTAGTGAAAAGAAGCCACATTTCTTGTGTAAAAATGATCATTCCATACTCCTTTCACTTCCCTATGCCTAAGTTTTCACTCTATAAACTTAGCATTTATTCATGCAGTTTCAATCCATAAAGTCATATTAACTTTTAACTTTATTATTTAGCTCCCTTAATTATTTCTCTACCCCTATGGTACAAAAAACTATATAAAAAACCCAAAAAATATAAATATCCCTACCCCATGGCACTATATCCATATAACCTAAGTTTGGGAAACATGGAGTTCATTTGGAACCTACGTTAACCCTTCCGCGTCCTTAACCACACTTGGGATTAATTTAACACCTAGTTAAATTAATAACCATGCTAACCCTCCACCTAAACCATTCCCGCTCCAACGAAACCTATAAAGACCCATTTTTCTAAAGTTTAAACGCCACCCCTCGCCGCCGCATTAATTAACATTAAATATTCAACGGGTCTCATGTCCAAAGGTGCTCGTCGCCATCGCTTCCCGTCCACTGTCTGATCTAGCACCCTCGATCCAACGGCTTGCGGTGATATCGGAGTGCCTTATTTGTCGAAGGTTAGCATCTGGG
>Ga0068628_1001065_pt1 | contig 11001 bp, 9 predicted proteins | sample InSIn2gowninarea_FD_77431 | JGI IMG/M metagenome (GOLD analysis project Ga0068628, IMG submission 77431) | Clean room microbial communities from NASA Spacecraft Assembly Facility at Jet Propulsion Laboratory, Pasadena, California, USA -... ... | reverse complement strand
CAGTATGTGATAACTCACCGTAGCGCTGCTGTGATCTTTGTGCGGCGGTCATGATCCTGGTCAGTTTGTCTTCCCGTGCACCAGCAGTTCGAAGCCTTCTCGCATCACGACTGTTTTCATGCAATGCTGTCGGCTTCCCACCGCGCTTCTTTGCGATTTGTTTTTGAACTTTCTGAAGAGAGCGAGCCATTCTTATTAGCTGGTAAGTTAAAGGCGAAAGAAACAAGTAATAGTTAGAAACGATGTGTACGCTGTATTGTTGTTCTGAAGTTGAGGGGACAAAATCAACGATGAGAAAATGAATGAGGCGTCAATACCTGGCTCTTTCGGGTTAGTGTCGAAGTGGAAAATCAATATTGGTGTTATTTCGAGCGAGCTGGGACTTGAAGATGAACGTCTCTTGCCGCTTTAGGCAGGAACACATGCCCCATTCTACCATAGTAGAAAAAGACTCCTTCAATACCCACAGTAGCCGTCGAATTATTCTTTCGAGAGCTAAAAAGTACGGAAACAGGCACTTTCGCTGCACGAGTCAAAACCATAGCAAAGGATGAATACCTAAGGTCGTGGCTATTGGTAGACAGTGTTATGGTCACGTGATGACTCAGGTTCAGAACCTGGGAAGTGGGACTCGGGCGCGTCCTGCTCGTAGCGTGTCACCCTTACAGTACATCCATGGGCGGCCACACCCACATACATACCTAACCTAGACGATACTTTTCCCCTCGAGATGAGCAGCATTTGGATGCAACGCTTGGTACCTGTCTTCGCGACTTTTGGACTTTGATCTATGCAGCATCACCTCACCACCCTCAACATCTCATAACCTATGGCGGCAAGGCGGTAAACATCCTTAAAACCTCGCCTCAGGCACCAACATGGGTGTTTCTGGTCTCCTACCATTATTAAAATCGATCCATAAACATACAACATTAAAGGCATATGCTGGACAGACACTCGGTGTCGACGGATTTGGATGGCTTCATCGAGGCGCCATTGCGTGCGCCTCGAACTTGGCCCTCGATAAGCCCACCACTCAATATGTTTCCTTCGTTGTCAACAAGGTCCGCATGCTGCTGGACTTCGGCATTACACCCTACCTCGTTTTCGACGGTGATGCTCTCCCGAGCAAAGCAGGAACCAACATGAAGCGAAGATCAGAACGTGTGGCGGCAAAAGAGCTAGGGTTGTCCTTACTCCGTTCAGGCAAGAAGGAACAAGCCTTCCAGGAGTTCCAAAAAGCTGTTACAATAACGTCGCAGATGACGCACAATGTTATCGAAGTCTTGCGCGAAATGAATGTCCAGGTTCTTGTTGCACCATACGAAGCAGATGCCCAATTAGCCTACCTGGAGCAGCAGGGCATAATCGATGGTGTTCTCTCAGAAGATTCAGATCTGTTGGTCTTTGGCGTCAAGAAGTTGATCACGAAGCTAGATCAGTATGGATCATGCACTGAGATCAATCGGGTTGATTTCGTGCTGAATAAGGATATTAGCTTTGCTGGTTGGTCAGATACAATGTTTAGACGCATGGCCATTCTGAGTGGTTGTGATTATCTTCCGAGTGTGACCAAGGTCGGCTTGAAGACAGCTCACGATTATGTCAAGAAGTACAAAGACGTTACCAGGATCATCAGGGCTCTGGCATTCAACGGCAAATACATTATCCCAGATGGATATGTCTCGGACTTTCAGGATGCAGAACGATCTTTCCTCTACCATAGGGTATTTTGCCCCAAAGCCGGGAAGCTTGTGTTCCTAAACACCTTGCCACCCGGTTTGAAAGAGGAAGAAATGCCATATCTAGGGCCATACATTGACTCCGACATCGCTGTTGGTGTGGCATGTGGTGATCTCGATCCAAAGACCAAACGGCCATTTACGAATTCAGCAATAACTAGCTCGAGGGTGTCCCTACAAGAGAACCGGCGACAGACGATGAATGGGTCGACGGATCTTAAATCGAAGCGTTCGATCGATAACTTCTTTAAACCTCACCGCACACCTCTCGCGGAGCTAGATCCGAACAGTTTGACACCGTCACCTTCGCAACAGCGTGTTCTGGAACGAAATCGCAATGCTTCATGGGAACCACGACCTGTTAGCTCGGCACCTCAATTACGTAGGTCAATAACCGATATATCTTTCGTGCCTCGTTCGAACCTACATACCCAGTCATCGACCCCAAATCAACTTGACCGATGCGCGTTCCTGGTGAGAGCAGCAGCAACCTCAACCTACAAGCCTGCAAAGCGAATACGACTGTGCTCGGAAAGTGATGAGGTGTCGCCATCCAAGGAGATTAAGCAAAGTAGATTCTTCTCACCCAGCACATTTCAGAATAGCCCATTGACGAACAAGAAACGTCGCGAACGTGCGGCAAAGGCTCAATTCGATGTTTTCTCCGATGATTCAATAGAGGGATTAATGTTAGAGCTCGAGCATCAGACACAAGAGCAGGTCTCCAAAGATATCTTATACCCGAGCCTACCAATTCTTCCAGACCACGAACCTGAGTTAGAGCACGTCGAATTGGTGCCACAATCTTCGCCAAGGAAGGCACAAGAAGTCCATGTTGATTCTCAGTCAAGCCATGGTACGGCCGAGCTTAACGACATCAGTCTCGCGTCTCAAGAGCACGATATTGTAGAAGTCATGGAGGTGAACCAGGTGGATGATGCTGAAGCTTTCGTTGATTTACTTGAATTTCATGTTAGCAAACTCAACGAAGAAACCCGAGCACAGACTACAACCAAGAGTCGAACGTTCTCACATCAATCACCGGAAAGGCAAGCAATTGCTCTAGCAAGTTTGAACAAGGCCACTGTACAGCAGTCGACGGCTACAATTGCACAAGCTGCGGAAGAAGACATTGATATTGAGGCTGAGGAAATCGCATCTCCTCAACATCGGAAGGCGAAGTCGTTTCAAGCGTTAGCCAGAACCTTCGCTTTGCAATCACCTTTGTTGCAGAGCAGGGCTCTGGGATCACTTGGCAAGACACCGGTCCCGAAGATAAAACCCATATCCAATATCCAACACCGTACTAGTACTGAAGAGCTCAAAGGCAGTGAAGACGCGCTGGCTCTGATAAGAAGCAGTGACAACGAGGAGGAACTGTCAGAAGTAGACGGTGAGCGGCGACATTCAGTTCGAAAATTCGACATCAAGAACTTTTCGTACACGACATAATGAGGCGAGGGTAGCGAGGCGTTTTCTTGGAGTCCGAATTGGTTTTGGGCAGCAATCGAGTGTTGGCATTTGAGAATTTTGAGCGGTGAATATTAGTCATGAATAAGAAACATTGTTAGCGAATGAGAACAAGACAGCGAATCGAGTTTTGAAACGTAGCAAGTCATTGGACAATAGCATTGTTTTTGCTCAAGTTGATGAGGACTCGGAGGCTGGGCGTGCAATCTGACTGTAGGCGTCTGGAAGCCTTTTCGGCACGGCTGATCGGTGGCGCCAGGTACCGCTCTATTTCAACTCGTCGTGCAAGACCCGCTTCTACCATCGCTCGGCGGATGACGTCGGTAGGCGAGTAGTATCTGGCAGCTTTGCCGAGAACACTAGCCCCAAATAAGTAAAACCAAAACATGGGATTTTTGGTTGCGTGGCTAGACTGCGCATCACTTCCTGCCATCTCAATTATTACAAGTATAGCAATACCAACCTCACGATTTTCATATGGTTACGTGATGCAAGATCTGACAAAGACAATCAAGACGAATTTTCTGTGGTACTCTAGCTCAAGTTACGCCTCTCCATCTCTTCCCTTACATCCTTTCCTCTCAAAGAATCTTGAGTGCACACTGACAATTTGATCAAAAGCCTTCACTTTGTCTGTACAGACTACCTAGCAACGCAAGTCACATCTTCACAAAACCACGTTATTCACATACCTACGAACCTTCCGAGAAGTCGAGATTCGAAATACAGCATTGACCAACTGCTCAAAACAAGCATAATTCATCAAAGCACAGACAGAACTTCTCTTCCCGACTGAACGCCAAAACGTGACATCCGTCCCTTCTGGGCGGTAGAACACAAGAGGTGGTCCGTGACCTTCCATCACCACAAAACCAACAAACACCACACAAAATACAATGGCGCAGTTCGCTGTAGGGTTGAAGCGCTATGTGCCAGCCGTGGGCTACCACCATGTTCTCATGATACTCATCGCCATTGCCATAGTACTGCTATGTAAGTCATACACTCATACTACCTTCTTGCATCGGCGTACTAACATACCGTTTAGCATTACTATTAGCAGGCTGTTCATCGACCTCTCCTCTCATACCCGGGATCTACCTAATATCACTCTACTACCAACCTTACGCACCTGTGTTTAGCACCGTTCAAGTCGATCCTCGCGTCACCACAGCAATAGCAAACATAGTCGGTAACGCCAACTTGAACGTCCGTGTTGGATACTTCGGAATCTGCATTCAAGAAGGTGGTGGTGCCTTCATGTGCAACCAGAACGCTACCGCTCTCGCCGACCTGCTGAGTGTCGATCAAGATCCTCTCAACTTGATCTGGGTAGCTTCAACCTTCAAGGATGCGATTGTCTTCCCATACCTGATTATAATCGCCATCATATTAGCGTTTCTAACATTCTTGTTACTGGCGACATTCCCAGGATGGCATACAACAACAACGGCAGACGGGAGTGAGCATGAAGTCAAGCCTTTTCCTTCGCGAGCGGTATCGCAAGTCGCACTCGCAACGATATTTATTGCCGCAGTTTTCGTGTTGGTGTCAGTACTATGGCAGCATACGGCAGCTGTGGCGGCAAGTCAAGTAGCGCAAGATTTGGGGAATGGAAGTATCAAGTCTGGGGTGGGTACCAGCGCTATGGTGTTAGGCTGGTTCGGATTTGGATTGCTTGTGATCGTGACACTGGGATTGTTGGTCATGATTCTAAGTATACAGTTATTGGATCGACTGACGGATGAGGTATGATTGGTCACGAACTTGATCCTGTTGCACCATTTCTAATGTCAAATCAGGATTGATGAAGACGGGTTGTTATTGAACTTTACTTTCACGAGCGACGAAGAATGAAACGAAGCCACACGTATACTGTGATATCGAAGATACATAAAAATACCCAACATGTGTCAAACTGTACATTTACCAGATTGAAATGCATTTTCATTCAGCGGGCGATTTATTTGGGGATTGTAATTCGAAATGAGATGCAATGTCTTCCTGCTTTTCAGCTGCATATACTAGGAACGGGTATTGGTCTGGCTTGACTTGGGTTGGGTTGGGTTAGCCCGGCTTGGACACACACCACAATGATAGAATGGGATCTGGGCGTTTGAAGGGGATGTGCATATTGATTGATTCATGGCATATACATACAACAAAAGCGAGATTCTTCGAAGGATTGCAGGTTGTACCTTAGGAGCTTGATGATACTGCCAGGAATGACAACGAATACGATGTTCAGAGTCAGGGATCGAGGTATGAGATCACTGGGCTTGAGTTAACTGAACAAGACAACGAAAAGAGAACTACTATTGAACCTATGATTCGCGGTATTTCCTTCCTTCCCTTCTTTGCTCACCCCTTCTCTCTTCGTACTCGTTGCGATAGTGCGTGATGCGATGTTGCTACTACGACCATTACTACTGCTACTACTAAGTGTACACAGTTGATCCTCCATACTAGTGGTCACTACCGGTCCTTCAAACTAAGAAAAATCACCCAGAACAACCGAAACAAAACATAAAGACATGCACTCAGCGATGATGACGGAAGTGTGGAATTTCTATAGCAGCTCTCTCAGTAAAGCACGTTTTTCCTCGCTATGTTTCTGCTTCTTCGTGTTTCTTTGGTGCCTTTTTTCCTGCCTACAAGGCGTTGCGAGAAGACGGGAGTATGCGGTACTATACCTGCTTAAAGTACCTACTGTACATGTAGTATGTAGGTCTTCTCTGTTTTACATTGACGGCTACAGTACCTTCGAATACAGGTACGGATTGGGAAGGGATAATCTACGCCTAACAGCGTCACGATTTCACTTAGCCATACTCCCGGACGGCTGAAGGGGGAATCTATCCCATAATACTTGCCTACCTACCTACCTACCAACTATAGATCAGACAGGACTTGACCCCTGATCGTAGGAATGACGCCCCTGATCACAAAATTTCGAGGAAAGAGTCATAATGTTAGGCCTGGTACTGAGTATCCGGGTAGAATGGCGGGTGGTTCTGTATACAATTGGTTCGTGGTAAGAGAGCAGGTTTTTTGTGGCTGTGTGTACTGATCTGTGGTCTTTGGGCATGATCTGTGTGATGTTTGGAATGATCTGTGGCCGTGAAATGTGCGCAATTGAGGGAATAAGAGTAATGCTTTGTCCGCCTTCTGTCTTACACTGCTTCAGCTTCCTTGACACCACTACTGGCGACTCACAGCAACAGCAACAGCAACAGCAACAGCAAGCAACATCAGGAGGCCTCCAATAGATCAACAACATACTTACCATGAACACCATGGCTCGACAGGAACGACGAGGGGAGGAAGTGAAAGGATCAGGATGGGAGAAGATGTCGTGGAAGCAGCAAGCGGAGGAGATAAGGACATTGATAACGAAAAATAAGAATCTAATGGTGGAAAGTTTACGTGAGCGCTGGATTCTGCGGATGGAAATGGGTCGGGAACGTGAGGAAAGGGAACGTGAGAAACGGAAGTTTGAGGAGGAGTTAAAGGGGCTGAAAGGGCAGTTGAGCAAATTGACGGGGGAAGAAGGTACGAGCGAAAATTGCTGGTGGGAACGGATGACTGAGACGCATCGGATATGGAGGGAATGGAAAGAACGAGAACGGAAGCTAGTGAAGGAGAATATCACTTTGAGAGCGCGGGTGGAGGAATTGGAGGAGGGAGTTGGACGACGGGATTGGTGGATTCGGCCGACTGAGAGGGAATAGTAGTTGGGAATGTGCTCTTTGAGGAATTTGGTCGTTGGTACACGGGTTTTATTGGATGATTGGAATTTTGAGCGAGTTTTGTATACAACCAATTTGAACCATGGAAGCTTCTTCGAAAAAGTGTCATCATCGTAACCTACCTTAAATCACGATGATCTTTATCATACTGTTGAGTTAGTCAGACTTCAGCCCTCATTCCTGCTTGACATTAGCACGCATCAACATTGAGTAAAGAATATAACGCTGAGCAAAGCCGTAATTGGTGTACTTCGAAGACTGAAGTGGAAGGTATCTGAAAGTAGAATCAGGGTGTTCTGATGCTGAGCCAGGTCAGCCCTACCTACAGTAGTTGAGCGCATAGTCTATATCCGAGGTCGAGGTCGTTGTGTGCTAATGCGTGCTGACAATAAATAGGTAGGGATGGAAGGTGTTGACCAGGATTGCCCACTCCCCCAATGCCAAGACTGCCTACGACTTAAGCCACGTACTAGCCACAGCAATGGGATTCTACAATTTGTACAAGGCCTAAGCCAAGTTCTAAATTGATACCCGAGTGGTAGTAGATACGTGCTGCATGAAAAGTTCATCTGTCTTAGCTACGAGCATGCAAGGAAGCAATGGTATGTAGTGTTGGCATGGTTCGGGAAAGTCTCCTTAGATCACTCTCATCCACAAACAGCCTTGCGAGAAAAGCATGGTGTACCTTACGTAGCGTACCTATCTTCTCTAGTTCCTCACATGACTAGTATGACACAATAAAAAGATACGCATTCGATACGTTAACGTCACAATGTTACTCCTCCAAGCTGCCAAGTACGGAGGGAACATTCATCTCCGTGGCACTAACGCGTTTACTACATACGTAGGTTGGTAGAGAGGACATGATCGGTGCTTTCACAATCGAGTCCCCGATCATAAGGTCAGGAGGGCAAGAAGGGTTACAACGTGAGGTTTCGGTCCCGAGTATTCGGTATAATGAAGAGTGGTTCGATATGCTAATTGGTTCTTGGTAGGAGAGTAGATTTGTTTAGTGTGGATGGAGTATTGAAATGTGCGCGATCGAGGTGTATAAGAGAGAGGCTCTGCAGTGCCTTCAGGGAATGGGATCTCTTTCTTTTAGACTATGTTGTACTGCTCTAACCATCAGAACTGCTGTTAACAATATCATTGCCAATCAGTGCATCTTTCTACACAAATTGAGACCTACTGTCTTTCCAATAGTCAACATGCTCATCCCTTTCCTCGACGGTACTATCATCAATGGCACCAAGTACCTGAACATCTCGGGTACCATTTATGGCTGTCCCAATGACACCCTGTGCGTCCCGCTGAATGATACTCTAGCACCATACGCCAATTTCACCTCCGGCTTCAACAGCACGGCCGCCAATTCCACCTCTACCGGATGTCCAAACTATTATTTCTCCGATAGAAATATTTTGCTTTACATCTCAGGTTTTCTCTTGATGGTGATTACGTTCATGATTGGTATACGCGTCGGAGCGGTTATACCCATGTTGGGAGCTCCGGACAGGAAAAAGGACCCTGTTGGTTATGTCAGTTGGTCCATCTTGGCATATAGGGGGCTGAGGAAGATCCCTGATCTCAGTCTCGAGATTTTAAGGAAAGCGATTGAGACTGAGGAACGACGACGGGAGGAAGAGAAGAGGGCATATGGAGGATGTGTAAGGAATCGAATCGGAAGTGCGGGGATGCGTGTGGCAGCATCCAGATCTGAATCACACGAGATGCGGCAGAAGGAACAAAATGCAGTACCTAACGGAAAGCGTGCAGAGGACGTAGAAGCTTTGAAAGGGCGAGTGGAGGAACTGAAGCAGGAAACCGTACGCCGAGAGTGGAGCCTGCAGGATGAGAACGAATGTAGAGAGCGTTCTGGCACCGGTAGCAGCACTGCTAACAGAGGAAATTCAAACAGGGATCGTGGATCTGATGTGCCTCCTGCCTATATGGAGTCATAGGATATCGCTGCACCGGCTAGCACAAGGTAGAATGACGATGAAGATATGGTAGTGATTTGTTCAGCTTGATGGCAGTTCATTGAGGAAGTTGTCGTTGATACACAATTTCTTGTTGGATGAGAAGTTTTAGTCGAGTTTGTACATAGTTTGTTTCAGTCCTAGATAATATGTTTCGAAAAGCGTCGTCGTCCTGGGCCACCAACGTTTGTGTTATTCTGTTGAACTGGTTGATAGGGACAAATCTTTAATGTGATAGAGCTGAATGGTTGACGTTCAATGTTGATGGTATCTGCAAATCGTACGTGGCGCTAGTGGTAAGCGAGCTACTGTATGTGGGAGGTTTATCGTGCGGCGGTCACTTCCGCACTGCAGTGGCAGGGTTTACAACTTCACCCTCCAGAGCGTGAATTATCACTCTGTAGATATACCTCTTTTCTTTCACTGTGGTTCCTTGTACCATGAATATTCAGCTGTATGGGTCCGGAAATTTTCTAGACTAAATGCGTAGCCGGACTCGTGAATGCTGTCCTGGGATCGTATCTTGGTCAGCGTGATCAGAGCCCTAAGTTGTAGTGCACAATCAAGACCATATTGGGGTTTTCTGGCTTGCACAGCTTCGACTTCAGTGAAGGAGATGTATTCTCCTTCGTCCTGCTGCTTTTTCTATCATGTCAATACTCGATAACATCCGTTCCTGTAAGATTAGGCTGCACCTTCCTCCCCTCCAACCAATCCTTACACTTTCCATACAAGATAGCTCTCTCCTTTCCATGCGCATCCAAATCCAACTTCGGAGGCTTCCCAACCTTCGCTTCACACCAACACAAATACCTATACCCAGCCGGATACCCCTCAACCTCTTTCTCCGGTACCTCGAAACTTCCATTACTCGGATTTACAGGAACCATCTTATCCTTATCAAACAACAACGTATAAAACACAACCCCCCATCTTCCATCCCGTTTCTCCAATAAGAAGAAAAACCGACAATCGGCCTCATTATCCATCTCGATTCCATCCAGCGTAATTCGACAAGTAATAGTAACTTTCATCTTACTTACCGCTCGGTTTCCTTGCACATCGACTGTCTGCCCTATCATGCGGTGCAAGATGTAGAAGATATCCTTCTGCTTGGCGAACCCCTCCTTAGAGTCTTCTATGAATTTGTTAATGGGTCCTTGAGACCACGATGTGGCAATGTATGCGTCATCGTGGAACATGCTGCGGTAGTTTTCCCATTCTGCGGCATCGCGATAGCAGGGCCAGCCTTCACAGATTTCACGGATTTTGAAGCGTTCGAGTGCTTCAGCGTCTATGTCGGTGCCTGTTGCATTGTTGCGGGAGGCACCGGATGGGTAAGTGGAGGGGGGTGGTTGAGTTGTTGGGTAGACGTCTTTGGATGCCGGCATGGTGGCTGTGGACTGTTGAACTGGTGAAGTACGTATTCTGATTTCCTAGTTGGTCATTGATGCCTCTTATGAAGAGGCTTGGTTATCATTCCTTTAATGCGCGAGTCCCTTGCTGGCACAAGTATGATATGTCGTCATCATGAGATCAGAATGAATGAAGAGTAAGTGCCGAGAAGTAGAAGTGTTAGCGCGATACTTTCTTGCACGGTTGACATGTTGAAATCACGAACGCATATTGAGAAGTCCAATGGAAAGGTAAACTGTGGAGGTCAAGGCATACGACGCTGCCTTTTCTGCCTTACTCTAGAAATCCTGAGATGACTTTGACACCTGAAGTCATTCCTGGTAACAACGGAGAGGAGCACCTTGCTTAGATTATGCTTGACGCGGCTTTCCTCGTTTACAATCCATACATGCCGCCTGGCTGGCCCGGATAGACTGATGAGTCTTCACTGACTAGACCCAGCTCAGAATTGCCTTTCGTGATCGGAGAGGCAGAGGTGGCTAGTGAGTTTGGAGCATGGCAGCCGAGGAAGCTACCAATTCCGCGTTCTATTCCGCTGCATTCGGCACAACAATGATTGAAGTATCATCTCCTCGCATCCTCAAGGCCTCGTTCTTCTTCACCTCATCAAAGCAACCAGTTTGCTTCCCTTCCCATTCCCTATTT
>Ga0068628_1001060_pt1 | contig 11007 bp, 13 predicted proteins | sample InSIn2gowninarea_FD_77431 | JGI IMG/M metagenome (GOLD analysis project Ga0068628, IMG submission 77431) | Clean room microbial communities from NASA Spacecraft Assembly Facility at Jet Propulsion Laboratory, Pasadena, California, USA -... ... | reverse complement strand
GCCCTATTTATAGGATTTCCCCCATTGGCGCGAGCAATGCACAGTGAACCCGCGCCAATGCAAAAAGGGTTATTTTTATGGGCAAGCTGCAGGAGTTGTCTTTAGGGCAAGTAAAACTCATGCCCAGAGGGGAATAATGCAAGTAGTTTCAAGTCTTGTCACTTATCACAAGTCCCGGAATGAGGCCTCCAAGATGCAGGAGGAGGGTAACGGGAACGGTGACAAACGGTGACAAATTACCGTGTAACAGTCCAAGAAAGTGTTGTTACTATTACTTTTACTGCCAGGTCATGTGACAACAAAAGAATTCGAAATTGGAGGAGGGCTGAGCTGTGAAGGGTCAATTTTTGAAGGTTGGAACCAAGGGAGACATTTCTAGGTTTTTCTGGGTTTTGGGCAAGGATCATACTCCTAATTTTATAGGATTTTCTAGGCATATCTAATGGGTCAAACAGGGGTTAAAACAAAGCTAACAACTAGAGGAGCTAAGGGGAATTTGGGCCAAAATTTCGAGGTCAACATTTGGCCATTTCCTTCATGGATTATTCTGGGTTTCTTGCCTAGAGACTAAGATTAATTTCCCATAATTTTATGGGAAACATGGAAGGCTCTAACAGCAAATCACTTCAGGTAGCAACACCTTTCTAGGCAATAACAACACAACTCTTGGGCCGGATTACCGACAGATATGAGGAGGGTGTTCCATTATTCATTTTGGGCCTTTTCTAGCTTGCCTAGAGCAAGCCTAGGTGCACACATTCCACCACCTTGTTGTACACCTCTTCTGATTTAATAAAATGAGTAGACAATGCAATTTGGTTGCAAATTTTGTGGTCTGATGGTCTGACTTAATTTTAAGGGTGTTATTTTTATTATCTGCTTTGCATAGCACTATTTTCCCTAGTTTGGAACATTATAGTGGTATCAAAGCATGATCTTGGCCTAGCTGTGGGAAACTAGCCAGAATATCATGGAAGCTTTGGGTATGAGTGCACAGCTATAGGTGAAACTAGAGACAAACACATGGCTGAAGGGAAATCCAATATGCAAAAATTTTGGCATAGAATTCATTAGGACAATGAGCGGTTGGCCCAGTTGAGGAGGGTGATAGACCAAACCCATCCTCACCCTTACAACATAGACGTTAGAGGTGAGCAGGTCGTGGGGGTGCAGCCATCTACATCATGTGGGGAAAGTTGACCAAATCAGGGCACTAGATCACCTGAAAAGGAGTAAGCAAGATAAAAACAGTTAGAGGGTGAGACCAGGGGGCGCTTTTGCTGGTGAAGACCTGGCTTTAGATATCAAGGGCCTGAGGAGGAGGTTTAGCATGACACTGAGAGCCCACAGGATTGTAGGAGCACATCAATATACCCGGTGTAGTGCAGGAGTCACCTTGGTTAGAGACCTCTTTGATAACCCCATTTGACACCTTGGTGGAGAGGGTAGAGCCTACTCACATAGAGCCATTTGTTGAGGGGGTGCCACCCATGGACGAAATGCCAATATTTGTTGAGGTATCAGAGCCGTGACCAAGTTTATAGGTGATAAATGCCCACGACAGTTCCATCAGTTCAAGCTAACCTTCTAACATTAAAAGGGAAGGTTGCATTAGTGCGATAGGTGAGTCTGTAGCAAAACAAGGTGTTGGAGGGCATGAGACCAGTTTGTGCTGAGTCCACAACCAAATTGACTCATGTTGGGGAGCAGTTGGATTCCCTACTAGTGTAGCTAGAGTGCACGTTGGAGCGTGAGAGCAACCCTCTTTGGGCAAACATAGATGAGATGGTAGCATTGTGAGGTTACCTTGGCCCATTGGACAAAGGGAGACAAAGCTACCTAGTTAGATTGTATGTATTGACCAAGATAGAGAGATGAGACAACCTGAGTTGCACAGAGTGCGGCACCTACATTTTGGGGTTGTTCTATGTGTGGGAGTTCATGCACTCGACCCCTCTCTTAGGGTTGGATAGCGAGAGATTCTGAGTTTGTACTCGATGGAGTGGACTACGAAGATGGTAGTGGACCCAAGTGGAGCTCAGCACGAGTTTCCAAGCACTGGAGATGCTGGAAGCCCCTATTGGCATTGGGATCCGAGAAAGACCACCTATCATTTCCCAAGTATATCAGTTGACTACAACTTGGAGGGTATAATTGACCTAGCAATCAAGCATGCACCTCCGCTAGGAGAGTTTCGGTTAGCACCAATGGCCAACCAATTATTGGGCAAACTCCTTGGGTTGTCTTGGTATGACAATTGTACACGGGGTCTCAGGACGATCAGCATACTCTGGCAAGAGTTTGTCGGAGGAGGTGGCATTGGTAGGCCACCACACAGTGCCTTGTATGGAGCTAGGGATTCTTCACATTTGTGTGAGACATAGAGGAGCAAAGCAGTCGTGGCATTGTTGCTGACACCTGGGGAGGTTCACTTCTTGGATCCCTTAAGGAGGACTCGGAGAAGAGGTCTCCTTGTCAGAGAGCATGGTGATGCAATAGTGGAGGTGATGATACAGGCTGGATGTGGGCCGACGCATATGGACACAAATTTAGGCCATCCCATTCAAGGATGGGTAGGAGCATCTAGCATGGAGCACGGGTCTGTAGATGGGCATGGGGATGTATGGGGGTGTGTCGTAGTATGTTGGACTGTGCTATCGAGTGGGAGTGTGTCACATCGCATTGAGTACATGCAGGGAGTGACAGGTACAGTGACATAGTCGAGACACATGACGGTACATGATGGCATAGGCGTAGCCGAGGGTATCCAATGGTGTACAAGGGTAGGCCGCAGTGTATAATGGCATGTCCAGGAGTACTGGGATGATCGGTGGTATGCAGAGGTGTATAGTACTACACAATGGTGGTATGAGTAGAGGATAGCGAGTATCACTGAGGTAGTTTCCCAGTATGTATCCTGGCTCCAAACCTTATATTGGCACCTTATTTAGAGGGCGGATGGCAGACCCAAGGGAGATGGTTAGCAGGGACAAGAGGGATCCACATACCCTAAGTTGATTATGAGTATCGGATACCCATCTTTTGGTTGCATTCAGGGGGTAGCTCTTTGGCACACGTGGATTCCAGTGATCATCAATACTACACAGTGGTAGGCATAGGGAAAATTAGCATGCATCAGATGACTGTATATGGAACCTATATAGTGATCACATGCAGGGACTAGAGATGAGAGCCAAATGGAATCCATCAATTGACAAGGCTATGCCGCAGCAGGTCTGGCTATGGGATGCAGGGATTCAATTGATCAATGGATCGCTCGTGATGAGCAGAGTTGTGGAAGAGAGTGATATAGTTCACTCTTGGGATGACACATGGGGATTCACAGAGGGTTTCATCATATGGGGAGGTAGAAATTCTCTGTTGTTGCACATGTTAAAAGTTAGATTTGGATGGGTAGGCCTTGGTGCCATGGAGATGCCTGGGCAGGATGTGTCTCACCTCTCTCAGTATTCCACCATCGAGTTATGGGAGAGGAGGATACTGAGTACGCATGATGGGCAGTATGACATATGCAGAGTAGCACAACATCAACATGGTGGCACCACTTTGGGACTAGCAGGGAACTAGGGCATCACAACTCTTCACAGCACAACCATTAGGGATGCGTCGGCTACTGCAAGGGGAGATCATATAGATCTTCCATTGGTCTTTAGCGAGTCATTGATGGAGCAGGGGACTTCTAGTACTTTCACTGTGCAGGATAGTGAGTGGAGTGAGGGGCGCTTCATGATGGACAAGATTGCCCGGGATCTTGGATTGAAGGATTCTTTCATATCAGGACAGTGCAGAGGTTAGGCACGATCCAGTGGCACATCTGGGACCCTGGCACATTTTGCAGTGATAGTGGGGAGTAGCAGTTAGAGAGGATGCTTGCTCAGGAATTTCTCTAATACAAGTGATTTTTGGTGCATTGGAGAAGCTTACTGAATGAGGATGCTACTTGGGAGGGCGAGCACATACTTTAGCATCCAGCATTGAATTTTCTTAGGGACAAGCAACATTTGGGAGGGGAGTATTGTAACGTCCCTTCCTAAATTATTTTGGAATAGGATTAATTTCTACATTTTGGGGTCGATTTTGGAGGTGATGGTGTTGAAGTTTCTAAGTCTACCAGTTAGAAACCCTCCATGCACTTTATCTGATTTATTCCTACCTACTTGTTTTGTTACTTAACAAGTTATTTACAATGTAAATACTGAAAATAAACACTAGTGCATGCTCAACATATTACAGATAAACAACTGAAGGAAACAGAAACAATCATACCAAATGACACCGTTACTTTTGGACCAATGTCCCTAGAAAAACCCAATGTGGGAAAACCGGTGCAGCTATTTGAAGGTTTTCTTATTAAGCAATATCATAGTACAATCTGGGTGCCAAATCCAACCTACCCAATAAAGAATTTCCTTAGCAGTAATACCTCTTAGTTTGAGACAAATTTCATGGTTGAAACCTTGGATAATCCTTCCAGCAGCTCCTCAGCTCCATTCTGCCCCAGAAACCCCAACGTTTGCCTTTCTGGACTGCGTCAACCCCTCTCTACCCAGCATTGGCCCTGTGTCACCCTAAATGGGTCTGCATCAGCCTTAGGAGGCCCTACGTCAGCCTTCTGGCCCTCTGCATCAGCAATGCTGGCCTCTCTGAAGCACTGCGCAACTCCCAGCTGCCTCTGCGTGGCCCTATGTGAGCCCTGGCTGCTACTACGTCATTCTCCCCAGCTACTGCGCTTCTCTCCTGGCACTATATCTGCCTTTTTGTCTCTCTGTATTCAATGCCCCTCAGTTGCAACTCCGATCACTGATTCTATCTCTCTTAGCAAACCTTGCTTTAGAGAATATAATGACTGATCACTCTAGTGTGTTCTCCAAGTGACCCTCAAGCCTCCTCTTATAATTTTCTCATTGACATATCGACGGATGAGATTAAGTCCCTAATCAATGGATAAGATTAGATCTGGCTTGATCCATGTCTTTTGGACCATTCTAACACAATTTAATATTAATCCACATTAATATTTTAATTTCCCTACATTTAGACTTAGGGAGTCCATTAAAAATATTAATTATTTTAATATCTCCCTAACTGTTTAGAATCTTCCCAAACCCTTTCTGGGAATTGGAGATCTCATGTGCCCCGACCTCTCCACAAAATTTCATGGCTAGAGCACATATGATGCTACCACAAATCAACACTCCCTCTTAGCGAGGACTATGCTCTAGCAATACTCCTCACTGAGTATTACTCTGTTCATCCGGCATTGGTCCCTGTGTTGATGCTACGCCTGCTGCCCACCATCCTCTGCACTGCTGCATCCTGTACTGCTACCGATGGCCCTACTACTGCCACTGTTGCATCTGTACTGCAACTCCCTCTGCATCCATGTTGTTGCTGGTCCTTTCTGCCAGCATTGCATCCACATTGCAACTCCTCTCATCATGTTGCATCGTGTTGCCCACTGTTGCACTGTAACTCAGTTACTAAGAAGTAAGTAACTGATCTCCTAACTCTGACCCCTTTGTTGGGCCAGAGACACCCATTGATGTTGAAGCTCCCTCTGCCACTGATAAGTGCTCTCTCTCTAACCTCTATGCTACTGCAACAACTCCCTGCATCTCGCACCATTGCACACCTCTCTGTGCCATCCTACACTGGTGCAACACTCTCGTGCCTCTCGCACTGCTGCATCCTGCTAGCCTTGCATTGTCTCGGGACTCCTGCACTGTAGCTTTCTTTATCGCTCCATCCACATCCATCTCTACCTACTCTACTAGTCCTGCTACTCCTCGTTGGGGCTCTTGTAGCAAGGTCTAATCCAAGAGGCTGGGTACCTCGAGGATCCTACCCCTCATCGCTTGTAGTCCGCTTGACTACAGCTCGATGTCTCTCCACTTCTGCTCAAGTGGTGCGTGTGCACTCATGGCACAGTCATTGTCTGTCAACATTTCCTTCTCTACCCTTGCTAGCACTACCTTAGTCTCAGAAGACTCTCCCTTACTCTTCTTCCTTAGACACTGGGTCGCATAATGACCCAGCTCCCCACAGTGGAAGCACTTGATCTTGGAGAGATCCTTCTTCTTCCGCTTTTCCAGCTTTCCCTTAGATACTAGGGCAACATCTTCCTCATCCTGCTTGACTTTGATCCCCTTGCTACTATTACCCATCTTTAACTATCATCTGATCTATTCTTGGTGTAGAGCAACCCACATCCCATCCCAAAGTGGAAGTGTCTCTTTGCCCTTGTATACTCTGGACAAATATCTCCTAGTCTTCTGAGACAACATTCAGGGCTGTCCTCACCATCGATTCCTGATCTGGCGTGGCTTCTATAGCAGTCAACTGATCTCGGATCTCATTTAGTCCTCCAAGGAAGGTGTCAATCAGTTCTCCCTTCTTCATTTGATATGACCTCAACTGATTCTCTAGTAACATTCTTCTCTGCACAGAAGTATGCTGGTACAATTTCTTGAGGGCCTCCAACATCTCATATATTGTTTCCTTCTCAGTAATGTGTGGTACTACATGGTCCTTGACCCTGTCTAGGATGATGTTCTTGGCCATCGCCATTACCTCCTCGTACTTATCGTTATCATTTGGGTCGACTTGGATAGATATAACCTTCAAGGCGAAGTTCTTGACACAATTTCTGTCAAATACGAATAAGATTTTGGCCTTCCAGACTGCAAAGTTCAACGCTCCATCCAGTCTGTCCTAGTCCCTTACTTCATGTAGTGCCATGATGATCTTCTATTTCCCTCCTGGAAGTTCTCGATCTGACTCCCTTTGAGTCTCGATTTCTCTCCTAGAAATCCTTCTGCCGATGTCGAGATTCCCCCTACTTTGATCATCTGTGCAACCGCACCACTGATCTCAGATTCTCGGCTAGAAACCCTTAGTAGCAACTCCCTCCTCTTGGCCTTGCCCTATCAGGTACTGTTCAGACTACAGTAGCTCAGAGCTCCACTCTGCAATTCTCCCACAGCCTTCTAAACCCTAGCAACCTGAAGGTGAGAGCTCCTAGGCTCTATGCAAATCTCGACACCAACGCCCGACCTCCTTAGCCAACTGCGTCAGCCCTCCTAGCTTCTGTGTGGCTCTGCATGAGGCTCCCTTTGCCTTCCTTAGCCTCTGCGCTGCCTCTTCCTGGCTCACCCTTGATGACGCAGTCACTGCGTCACCCTTCCCTTGTTGCTGCTCTGCTAGAAATAGCTTTTGTCACCTCAAGGCAGTGGTTTTCTGCTGCTATTGCTCCGCTTGGTTGATGTCCTCAATCCTCCTATGATCCGCAATCACCCTCTCATATCATGTTCAAGTTTCTAAGTCTACCAGTTAGAAACCCTCCATGCACTTTATCTTATTTATTCGTACCTACTTGTTATGTTACTTAACAAGTTATTTACAATGTAAATACTGAAAATAAACACTAGTGCATGCTCAACATATTACAGATCAACAACTGAAGGAAACAAAAACAATCACACCAAATGACACCATTATTTTTGGACCAATGTCCCCGGAAAAACCCGATGTGGGAAACCGGTGTAGCTATCTAAGGGTTTTCTTATTAAGCAATATCAAAGTACAATCTGGGTACCAAATCTTGCCTACCCAACAGAGAATTGCCTTGGTAGTAATACCTCTCAGTTTGAGACAAATTTCCTGGTTGAAACCCTGGATAATCCTTCCGGCAGTTCCTCAGCTCCAACTGCCCCAGAAACCCTAGCGTCTACCTTTCTGGACTGCGTCAATGCCTCTCTGCCCAGCGTTGGCCCTGCGTCACCCTGAATGGGTCTGCGTCAACCTTAGGAGGCCCTGCGTCAGCCTTCTGGCCCTCTGCGTCAACAACACTAGCTTCTTTGAAGCACTACGCAACTCCTGGCTACCTCTGCATGGCCCTGCGTGAGCCCTGGCTGCTACTGCATCACTCTCCCCGGCTACTGCGCTGCTCTTCCGGCACTACCTCTACCTCTCTGTCTCTCTATACTCAATTCCCCTTAGCTGCAACTTCGATCACTGATTCTATCTCTCTTAACAAACCCCACTCTAGAGAATAGAATGATTGCTCACTCTGGTGTGTTCTCCAAGTGACCCTCAAGCCTCCTCTTATACTTTTCTCGATGACATATCAACGGCCGAGACTAAGTCCCTAATCAATGGCTAAGATTAGATCTAGCTTGATCCATGCCTTTTGGACCATTTTAACACAATTTTATATTAATCTACATTAATATTTTAATTTCCATAAGTTTAGACTTAGGGACTCCATTAAAAATATTAATTATTTTAATATCTCCCTAACTATTTAGAATCTGCCCAAACCCTTTCTAGGTATTGGTGATCTCATGTGCCCCAACCTCTCCACCAAATTTCATGGCTAGAGCACACCCGATGCTACCACAAATCAACTTATGGGACCCATTCGATTTCATTAGGAGGCTAGACTTAGTAGAAGTTACTTCGATGTGGTTAATTTGTACAAGGGGGCCACCCACACTAGGAGAATACGCATTCCCTAGTTCGATTTTCATGAAGGGGAAATCAGTGGTTAAGTGAGGGACCCACGATGGATGGGAAATGGAGGGAAAAGTGCTCCACAAAATCTATATAAGGAAGGAAACTCTCCTTATTTCAACATCTTATCTTTTGACATGTTGAACTCAATCTTAGTCGCTCGAGCTGCTTAACCGGGTTACTGTGTTGTTTAGCACACGAGTGTCTTCGAACAGAGATCTCAACCCTTGCTTCAATGGACTTCGAGTGCCAACCCTAGGAGGGAGTTCTTCTTCATCTCAGTTCGTAGCAGCAACCGGGAGATGAGTTACAACAATTGTAAGTTAAGTACCAGCAGCAGGGGGAGTTACAACAGCACGGGGATTGTGCATTCACAGCGTAGGGCACTTCGCGAAGTTGGGGAGACAGGAGCATTATTTCATCATTTTCAGGAGTATAGAGGGCAGCTATAGACAAGAGGGCCATCCTACACACAGCTCTCATTTCATCACACTTAGGACTACGTCATCTCCTCCATGACTACGTAGTCATTGGAGTGAGACTCTTTGGGGTAGCACTATCCGAGGGAGTTTGGGGCTGGGGTGTTGGGAGATCATTTGGAGGGCCATTTTAGGAGGATTGTTGGAGTTGGGAGAGTAGAGATTGATAGGATCAGTGATAGTGACAAAATTCGAAATTAAAGGAGGGCCACGCTGTGAAGGGTCAATTTTTGAAGGTTGGAACATAGGGAAACCCTTTCAAGTTTTTTTGGGTTTTGGGAAAGGATCACACTCCTAATTTTATAGAATTTTCTGGTCAAATCTGAGGAGTCAAACAGGTGTCCCAACAAATCTAGCAGCTAGAGGAGCTAAGGGGAATTTGGGCCAAAATTTTGAGGTCAACATTTGGCCAATTCCTTCGTGGGTTATTCTGGGTTTCTTGCATAGAGGCTGGGATTAATTTCCCAAAATTTCCTGAGCAACAGGGAAGGCTTTAACAACAAATCATTTTAGGAAGTAACAACAAAGCTCTTGGGCTGGATTACCAGCAGATTTGAGCAGGGTGTTCCATTATTCATTTTGGGCTTTTTCTATCTTGCCTAGAGCAAGCCTAGGTGCACACATTCCACCACCTTGTTCTACACCTCTTCCCATTTAATAAAATGAGTAGACAACGCAGTTTGGTTACCAACTTTATGGTCTGATTTAATTTTATGGGTGTTATTTTTATTGTCTGCTTTGCATAGCACTATTTTCCCTAGTTTGGAACATTACAAACTCAGGCAAGTTCGGTATCTCTTTGAAGTTGGGAAAAAGTGTGAAGTCAAGGAAGAAGGAAAAAGAAGTGCAAGTTTTGTCTAGGAGAAGGAAGGAAGGAAAATTGATGTTTTGGTGTATATATCTCTCTCCCTTGTTCCCTAGATTGGAAGATCGAAGTTCTCTTGTTGATGTCATAGCCAGTTTTTGCATGTTGCTACTACTAGATCAAGTATAGGTCAAAGTTGTTATTGTTGGGTGTTGCTGCTTCAAGAAGTTGTATTGGGCCAAGATCAAAGTTTCTAAGTGAAGATCAAAGTCTTTCAGTGAAGACCGAAGTTTCCAAAGCAAGGTCAAAGTTGTTGGGTCCAAGAAAGTGTTGCTATTGTTGTTACTACTGCCAGGTCAGGTAGGATCATCTGCAAAGGAAGAAGAAGGTTGACATGGTGTGGAGGAAAGTTTATGTTGAGGTCTAAAGTCTTGGAATATCTCAGGAGAACTATTGAAGGAAGAATTACTAACTAGGTTTTCCCCTAGAGAGGGGTTTTTTCCTCGCTGTGTGCCTATATCTGGTGTCCATTAATTTAAGTGATATTGCCTTGGTAATTCCTTGATGAACTAAAAGAAAGAAGATATAAAGAAATCTAATAAGAAATCAAGAACATCACAAGTAATTATGAAGTATAAGAAAATCCTTTTGCCTTTCTTATTTTCTAACATTATCATGATGCTTACATTACTTTTCCAGTTTTTAGTCAGACTGGAAATTTATTTAAAAAAAAATTAATTGTATTTGTAAAGATTAGCATAGAGGTAATGGAATTGTACTTTTTGAATAAGTTGAGCATTTATTAAAATTTTACTTTTCAAATATCTCACTTCCAAACATCTAATTTCACTAAAAATCAAATCTAGAAGTTTCAACGAGGGAGTGGTGGGGCCAACCAACACAGATAAAATGAAAGCTTGAGAATTTTTTGTTTTTATAACTTATTGAAACTGTCCCTATGTTTTCACTCCACTAAACTCAAGCAACACGGACAACTCAGGCTTTGAAGGATGATACCAGAATAATTAATAGAATTATTTTATAGAGATCTACTTGTAGACAAAAACGGGTTCCACACTCTTCTAGATTTGATTTTTAGTGAAATTAGATGTTTGGAAGTGAGATATTTGAAAAGTAAAATTTTAATAAATGCTCAACTTATTCAAAAAGTACAATTCCATTACCTCTATG
>Ga0068628_1001058_pt1 | contig 11009 bp, 6 predicted proteins | sample InSIn2gowninarea_FD_77431 | JGI IMG/M metagenome (GOLD analysis project Ga0068628, IMG submission 77431) | Clean room microbial communities from NASA Spacecraft Assembly Facility at Jet Propulsion Laboratory, Pasadena, California, USA -... ... | reverse complement strand
TCACGCTGACAGAGAGGCTAGCCAAGCTGCAGGAGGCTAAGCAGCTAAAGGAAAAGGTGGACGTAACACTACACAAGGAAGTAGCGCTGAAGGTGTGATTAAACCCCTGGCTAGAGGAAGCTTATGCAGCCACATGAAATATTTAAGGCAAGCTTTCAACTCTACAAGTGACGCAACAAAATCTTCAGGCTGACAGTGCAGAAGCAGTGACTGAGAAGATAGTGGAAGATGTGAAGTAGGTGGCAGCTTAGTGCATGACCGAGGTAGTGCTAATATGGGTTGAGCTAGATGGGCTTCGTGCAAAGATCTCTCCACCTACCGAGTGACTTAAGGGTGAGTCACAATGTTTGTGTTGGGGGCCTATTGGGAGCAGGATCCCCCAAGGGCAATTTTGGGGCTAAAATCCCATGTTTGAGTCAATTTTTGTAATAAAATTGTAAAGTATCTGCATTATGTGGTCATGGAGTGTGAAGGTGTTATGTGTCATAAAGGGTATTCTGCCCTTAGTTTTGTAAAGTAAAGTCCGCTATAAGAGTTCTACCCATGGTTCGCAGACCATGGGATTTTATAAAAAGAGCTAAGCTCTAAGTAGTTTTGGAGATAGAAAATGATGAATAATGTAAGAGAGTCATAGCTCTAAAGTAAGAATTCTAAGTCTTGGGTCGTAGTGTAGGTAAAGGCTCTACAGCTGAGTGCACAAAGACCTAGGGTAGAAGTTCTTCGCTAAGTGTGCAGACCCCTGCAACTGTTTGCGCAGGGCAAACAATGTCTGTAAACACTTGGAAGATATCAATAAATAGAAATACTCAGCAATTCTAGTGCTTTGTTCTATTATTGCATCTTAATATGTTATGTATGAAATTCCTTTATTATGTGTATGTGATGCGCAAATGAATACAATTATGTTGAATAATTGAATGCCTTTACGATTATTTGCTTACGTGGTGTTAATTATAATTAATTGATAAGATAATAAAGTCACTTATATTAATTAGGGAATCTGAATGGAACACTGCCTTAGTAGCGAAAAAGTACCTAAGCAGCAAGCTAAGGCTATGCGAAGGTCGATCATACCCTTTCGCGGAGGTATTGAGGACAGAATAAAGGGCTCATCTTGCAAGCCCCGAGGAAAAGCGACCTACGCGAAGACAGGCATAAAGGGATTCAAATGACATCACAACCATCTCAAGGTGTGGAAACTTGGTTCCAGCATCCCCCCATAGTGCTTCGAGTGAGACTTCGGTCTGCACTCTGCGGGCTGATGCAGAAAGGGCCAGTAGTGTAGGGATTTGTTTGGCTAATTAATGCTAAATGTCAGGTCCGTATACTACTATTGTAACCCCTTATTTTTATTAGTACAACCCCCTTATTATATTGTTGTGCCCATGTAGTCCCCATATTGTTATTATTGTACCCCATAAAACCCCCCTATTGTTATTATTGTCCCTTACATTATTATTGTTATGTTGGCTTTGATTATATTATGATCCCCTAGACTCCTATATATAGAAAGGAGGTCTTGTCATTTGTATCATCCAAGAAATGCTCATTTGTGTAATGTAAATGAGGTTTCCCCCTTGAAGAGGCTTATTTTGAAGGCATTTATCTATCTTTTCTATCTTTCTGTGAGCTGGGTTCATAACATTTGGTATCAAAGCTTTGTATTCTAGGGTTTCGCTGCTCCAAACATGTCATCGTGGAATTTTCGCTAAAACTTGTTTTCTGTGATGTTTCAAAAGCTGAAAACAAAACCCATTTTAGTGGAAATCTCGCTCAACCTTGGGTCTGAATTTCAGATCTTTTCACACTATATTTTCAGATATATGATCTAAGGAAGTTAGGGTTTTTGCAATCTCCAAAATTTCATCTAAAACAGGTCATCATGGAATTTTCGCTATAACTCTTTTTTTACGAGGTTTCAGAAGCTAAAAAAAAAATCCATTTGAGATGAAAGCAATTTGAACTGTGGATTTGAATTTAAGATCTTGTCTTGCTATATTTTCGGAGATATAATATGAGGAAGTTAGGGTTTTTGCAGACTCCCAAATTACATCCTAAACAGATGACCTTGGGAAAATCGTCATAACGTTCTCTCTAAGCATCAGATTGAAATTTTGTAAGATGTTACAGAAAGAGGATGGACTATATTTTTTTGGGGCATAATTGTTAGAACCTAAGGTTGAAATAGTGACATGTGGCACGTCGTACAAGTTCACTCTACTGAACTAGTCTATAAATAGGTCATTATCGGAGATTGGGAATAAATATTTCTTCGGGAATACAATTGTGATCCAACTTGTGGAGTTCAAAGGAGGAAATAGAGGGCTATTACAATCCAAAATTTCCAAACTTAAGATCTGAAATTGCAGAGTTACAGTCGTTTCAAGATCAAGCTTCTAAAATCAAGAAAAAGCGAGATGAGGAAGTTTGATGGCAAGGATCCAGTAAATTGGATACTACATATGGAGAAACATTTTGATCTACATGGTTTACCACTGTTACAAAAGGTACGTATTGCATCTAAATATTTAGAACCAAATCAATTTTTATGGTATAAATGGCTTTGTTTTCATAAACCACTTGTCACATGGTCAATTTTCATGGAGGAAATGATAGCACATTATGATGATACTAAGAGCAACACCTTCTTTAGCCAATTGATAAATCTCAAACAAAAGGGTTCAATGGAAGAGCACATTGAGGATTTTCAAAAATTGAATAAAAGGGTAAATGATATTCTAGAGAAGCAAAAGATACATAGTTTTATCTATGACGTGGAAGCTGATAACAATGGTATGAAATCATGTTGGAAGAAAGGCATGGAAGATTTTAAGAAAGACATGGAAAGTTTGAAGGAAGGTGGGACAAAGCTACTACAAGAAAGGCCTCCTAATGATGAAAGGATCAAGAAACATCAAAATATGAGGATATACATCGGGAACCAACCATAGAGAAAGAACAAATGAATCCGACCATATCTTGTATTGCAATGGCAGGAATTTCCACTCCTAAAACTCTCAAGATAGAAGTACATATCAAGAAGAAGAAGGTTCAAGCAATGAAATATCAGGAAGAAAAGTATTAAGAAACATCAAAAGAAAAGGATACTCATCAGGAACCAACCCCAGAGAAAGAAGAAATGAATCCGACCATATCTTGTAATGCATTGTTCAGAATTACCACTCCTCAAACTATAAATATAGAAGGACATATCAAGAAGAAAAGGGTAATAGTGTTGATTGATTCGGGTAGTACCCATAATTTTATTAATTGTAAGATAGCCACGGAATTCAATTGCTTCCTCTATCCAGAACCATAGTCTCAAATGATGGTTGTAAGTAGAGGAACCATCAATTGCTTTGGAAAGTGCCATAATATCAAGTTATCCATGGGAGAATATGTATTTAATAGCCTAATGATTTATGTTCCAATGGGTGGTACTGATGTTGTACGAGGAGTCCAATGGCTACAATCCTTGGGTACAACGACTTCTAATTTTCAATAACTTTTCATGAAATTTTCTTCAAAAGGAAAGGAAGTTGAATCAAGGGGTATCACAGAGAAACCAAGAAAGATAATCAACTCTAACAGAATGACAAAGCTTCTAAAGAAAGATCAATGAGGTGTAATTGCACAATTATGTTCGCTAATGGTTCCCACATTGAAATCATCTATTTCTCCATATCTCCAAAATGTATTTGACAATCATTCCAAGGTATTTGAGACTCCCAAAGGTCTCCCATGTATTCGTGATCATGATCATGCTATGCATTTTATTCCAGGAATTGTTCCTCCAAACATCAGGCCTTATAGATATCCATATGCCCAAAGGAGTGAAATTGAAAATATGGTTGCAGAAATGGTAGAGGTTGGTATAGTTATCCTGCAAAATTTGATAAACAAAGCAAGGGATGAATGGAAGAATGGTGAAGCAGGGTGGGAACTCATCCAAAAGTTGTCGAAGATCCCAGTTCCAACAATATTGCCAAAACTTGACAAGGAAGGAAAAATCATATTGGAACCTAAAGTGTTCACAGAACCCCGAAGTTGACAGCTACAAAATCAATCAATTTCAGATCATCTCATCAAGTGTAAGAACTTACCCGCTGAAGATTCCACATGGAAGGATGATAATTTTATATAGAAGCATCAAGAACTACTCAAGCATTGGGGACAACACTTTTTGAAGGAGAGGGGCATGTTAGGTCCCTATACTACTAGTGTAACCCCTTATTGTTACTAATACAACCCCCTTATTATATTTTTGTGCCCATGTAGTCGCCATATTGTTATTATTGTGCCCCATAGAAGCCCACTATTGTTATTATTTTACCCTTACATTATTATTGTTATGTCGGATTTGATTATATTATGACCCCTTAGACTCCTATATATAGAAAGGAGGTCTTGTCATTTGTATCATCCAAGAATTGTTCATTTGTGTAATGTAAAGGAGGTTTCCCCCTCGAAGAGGCTTATTTTGAAGGCCTTTATCTATCTTTTCTATCTTTTTGTGAGCTGGGTTCATAACACAGAACCTGGGTCATGCCCCCTCAAGCCAACACAGACCAAGTTTTAGAGCACTAGTGTTGGGCCCTTGTCCATTATCTCCTCAAATTCAAAACATGGACAAATTTTAGATGATTTTCATTTGTAATTTAAAGAGGAACATATTTGAGTTTTGAAGAGAAGAAGATTAAAAATAGGGATAGATTTCAGAGCATATACCTTTGCAGTTTAAAGAGAGGGAAAACATGTCTAGAAATGAAGATAATGGGCAATGGGCACAAGAATTTGTCCACAACACCTCCAAGCTTCAAGATATATTATAGCCTCTTGATTAAGCTACCTAAATCCATTGCAAACAACCTCAAAGAAATGCCAAACTAGCACCAAGCTCAAGCGTCACTTTGCTCTTCAATATTTCGACTCTACTCCAAAACTTGAAATGCTTACAAATGCTTTGTGAGAAAGGTGTGAGACAAAAAGAGGGGTAGGATATCTCTTTATACAAATTTTATCAATTTAATGCTTTGTTTGTTTGAGTTTTTTAATTAAATAGTGAATTTTTTTCTTGGATTCTGTATGGGGTCATCATGCATCTACTTGGATGAGCAGGTCTTATTTGGTACTAAACTGGCCCATTGAGCCAAGTCGGACCAAGTTTTAGAACAATAGTGTTGGGCCCTTGTCTATTGTCTCGTAATATACTCAAAAGAAAATAATACTAAGTATAGTTGGGTTGTTGTCCACTAAATATAATAGAAGCAAGACATGCCAGTGTTGTATATAAAATAAAATATATAAACAAAACCCTCATAGAGAGGGGGACCTAAGATTCTTCATGTTATTCATTCACTTCAAGGAAATGGGATGGTGGATGTCTTCTCCAGCCTCATGGTCCTCCCTTTGTCTCTCATCCCTAGCTTTTGGAGCAAGTTGTGAACCTTGGAGGGCTTTCAACAAGTAGTATTCATCATTGAATTGTTGTAGCTTTCCTTTCATACCATTCAATAGGGGATTCTTCTTTGAGATTGATTCCATCTAATAGGTTATCATTTCTTTGGCATGCTATTATAGATCTATGGTCAAAGAGGGGTTCTTCTTCTTGTTTCTTGAAAACTCTACATTGGGGATGATGTGAGACAAGTCCTTTTCTAAAATGCTTGTTGTTGGTAGCAACTTTTTGTCTGTTAACCTTCTCCTCCAGTTTGCCAAGATTATGAACTGTGTTGCATTTGTGCCACTTATTGAAACCTTGTGATATACATTGAGACTCACCTTTTTGCATTTCATTCCAGTTATTTCAATAGAATCTTCTTGAATGCTTATCTTTAGTGAATTTATATCCGTACATTCTTTGGCCTAAACATATCTTTGAATCTATAATAAATAAAGCTTGTCAATATTTTCTTTTCAATTATTAATTTATATGTATCATGTTTTATAAATGTTAAATTTAATATATTTATTATTTGATATATGTTATATTGAAAAAATTATATGTATGTTTTTTATATAGATATATTTGAATTTAATGGTGAATTTTATTGAATTTTTGTATGGGGTGATTTTTTTTTTAATTTCATGTTCAAACATGAAAACAAACCAGGTAACTATTATTCTGGGGAGATGTACATGGTGAAGTGTGCCACTGATGATAGTGTTGACTACCCTTCCACATCTCTTCTCTGCTATAGATTTATGAGTCAAACCTGTCGTGTCATGGGTTTAGTGCAATAGCATTAAAACTTAGTCGAAAGAGGCTTCAATCTGCCTAGCCACTTTGACTTTACCAAAAAATCATTTTGGATTGCTCAACCTGAGCATTTAGTGATATTCTCATTCTATACATGCAAACATTGAAGTTTAGGTGTAACTCTTACAACAACCTTGGGATTTCACCATTGTCTAATGCATGCTAATTTATGGAATCTATCTTATCAAACATCATTTACATGAAAATCTTGGTTGAGTATCATCCTTGGGATTTCACCATTTTATGATGCATGGTATTGAGTGGAATCCCTCTGATCAAACATCATTTATATGTAGGTCTTGGTTAAGTTTTATTCCTGTGTCTCCAATGGATTCTAGAAAGGACAGTAGGAGCCTAATGGCATGAATTCCACTGTCTTTCTATGGCATAAGGTTTGGAGTGTGGTTTACAACATTATCTTGTGTGGATATATTCACATGACTGTTCTTGAATGTTTCAACAATATGATAAATAAACCAATATCTAAATTTAAAGAAAAAAATATCATACAACCAACAATGAAGCTTTCAAGACCTTGCCAAATTTTTAAAATACAACACCCTAGAGTTAAGGTAACGATAATGTGGATTCCTTTCAAAGAGTGTTCGTTCAGAACGCCTATCTATATACGAATCTATGCATTTATGTTAGTTTAATACTAACAAAAATATATAATTCTTAGAAGATCCATGAGATTTAAGCAGATATGTGCCATGCAATATTTGATTAGCTTCAAGGAACCGCACAACAAATGTATTGATCAAGACAAACAAACAATGTTTTAGAAGTTGGAATTGGTATTGAAACTAGTCAAGGGTCAGACTAGATTAGAACCATCTAATAAACTGGTGACTCTAAAAATTTATGAAGGATTTGGGTCGTGTGATTCTCTTAGAGCCCATCAATAGTCATTTACTGAAGTTTGAGCCCATACGCATCAGCAAGGGCATTATGTTCTATGCAATACATAGTAGTCTTCTACCCTTTCATTGTTCAATTTGATAAATGCTTGTAGGCAGCAAATCATGTGTACCAAGTTTGAATTTATAGGGATTATCTGGTAGCCAACTGTTGGGCTCAACCCCCACAAGTGGTTTTCGAAAACAGCTTTAGCATACCCTTAGAATTCATGGTAAGCTGACAAGTGGCATAGTGGTTTGATATCTGAAATACGTGGATGACATGATAAGCATAATAGTGCAGCTTTGAGGTTATGCATGGCTATTCATGCTAATTGGTATGGCTTCCCAAAGTGTCTGTAGCATAATTTGCAACAACAACTTCACAAATTATTGGATCTCTTTTGACTTTGAGATCCGTTCATCAGAAAGAATACAATCTGTTTGTTAGAGTAATTTCTTATATGGAGGAACAACAAGTTATTTGTCTTTCTAATCTAGTACTTCTAACATTGATGTCCAAGGTGGAATTTTACACATTTATTACATACATGGCTACTTATTTGGGAGAAAGCACACTTTTAGCGCACTAGTTCATGGTTTGGATCTATTCCATGTGCATTGTTTATGGAGAACTTTTGGAAAGAACAATTCAATTATTGATGCCTAACATGACTTCTAATATTAACTACAACATAAGAAAGGCACAATAATTGCTTCACTCACTAATCCTCATTAGAACAACATTTGGCTTTACATTTGTTTCTAGGTTCACATGTCCCTACTCAAAGGTTTAATTAATGCCCGATGTTGCAAAATACTCAACTTTGACAAGCATCACAAGGAAATTCCTTGCCCCACAATCTTTCCATCCCCGACGTATCAAGTAGAAACATTTGGCATGTGAAGGGTCAATTGTTGTAGGTGGAGTTGTGATTGAAACAAGACTGCAAGCTAAGGAATATTCGATCAATAATATCAAATTAGATGTTTCCCAATATGAACTCTCTCACCTCTCAAAGAGTACGACATGATGATATTGGTCACTTTTGTAGTTCTCCTAAACAGAAGCTTGAATTCTGGATCATTTATTTTGGGTTGTAATGCATTATACCAAAGCCAGTTAAGTTCCCTTCTGTGCAATTGATTTTCTTTGGAAAATGCTCAGTGTGCAAACTTGACTACGGTTAGTGCCAGTGGTGTCATGGAAGTAGGCATAGAAGGTGCTACTAAGATTGCAGTGGGAAATTTACAATCGCCATTTCCATTCCCATTGGTTGTATGCCTAGAAAAACACTAGGCATGCCCCATATTTTATCTTCTAATTTGCAACAAAACAGTGGTTGTAATCTTCTAGAAAGTTTCATTAGCACTGACATGCAACAGGCCAAATGGGAAGGTGTTTTGTTTGAAAATAATGGTGATGTTGGAGGATCATCTGATTATGGAAATAATGCATCTAATCATCTTTTTCTAATAATAGAAGAAACTTCTTGTGCCCAAAAATTTTAAGAGCCACCTTCACTCCTAGTTACAACACAACCAAATTATAATTCTATGGATCACTATAGTAACACTCCAAGTGTCATTTACTTATTTGATGATGACTAGAGCTATCATAAAATATTTTTTGTTGATTACTTTTACAGCTAATGCTAGAAAGCTTCCAAATATTTTATGTAAATATACCTTTTTTGTGATTGCTTGCTAGAAAATCCTATTTGTTAGATTAAGAAAGTGGATAGAGATGTTGGAATTCCAAATTGCTAACAAGTTCTATGTGAAGTAGCTACCAAAATTATATATTCAGGTTTTATAGTTATTTGGAAAGTGTTGTTACAAAAACATTGTCACTAGGAAATCAATCATTTTAGTTTTTATGGATTAATCAAACAAGGTACCTCAACTTTGACGTTGATGTTGGGAACATGAGTGAATGTAGCACTAACAGGCTATTAAGAAATCTTATCCCTAGCCAACAAGGCTTGTTATTGTATGTGCAATCCCAAAGGCCTTAGAAACAACAAAGACTACAAAGTTGTTGAAGGTATTTTAACTGGAATGACCATTTAAAGTTCTATAAGTTGAAAACATATTTTCCCTACATATTGAGACTCTGAGTAGTACTAGATCTTATATTTAATGAATAATTAGGAAGCATCATTACAAGGAACACTTAATTAGGAACTCTTGCATATGGAAGGAAATAAGGCTTACTGTGTGAGCATGTGGATTGAATAATTGTACTCAAAGGAAGGAATAGATGAAGGAAAGTATAGTATTGATATTTTTTGTGGATACTGAGAAAAGGCCCGCCAAAACCTCCTCACTTACATGGAATAAAATGTCATTAAGATCACTTTGTTTTGCAAGTGATGAAACACTAATTGGTTAAGCTATAGAGTCATCTAGAAGAGCCCTTGAAATGACGAAAGTCAAGCCAGAGGATGTTAACTTGGTTTTGATGTGTACGTCTACTCTAGATGATATTCTTGGTGGTGCTCCCTAAGTAAGTATCATATGACATTTATTTGATCTATAGCTGAATAATTATCATTAACTTTGTTATGACAATTTAATGTATTTGCACTCCATATTTTTTTTGTTTTCCCATGTTTCTGCTTGGTTCAAATTGTTTGAGTTAATGTTTTCCATAATATGGGAGCTACTTGGACTAGAGATATTATTCTATATTGTTAGCATTTTTATGGAATTTATTATTATAGAATCTATATCATGATGGTATCATATTTTATTGATGTTATAGTAGGTAACATGGAGTTTAGATGCATTTCATTAAGTGGAAAACAATTCCTTTTCATTGGCTTGGTGAGCAATTGTGTTTGTCTAGGCTAATCTCAATTTATAGGTGTTGGATTTTCAAATTATACAATTCACAATTTTGTTGATATCAAAACTCCTCATATTGCTGTGTTTTTTGTTTTGAGATGATGTTTGTAGCCAACATTTGGGCTTCGTTGTGACAATTTCTGTGTATAATTTGATATAAGGGTATACCTTTAAAGTTTAAACTCATTACCTTTGTTGCATTGATTAAAAGAGAAGAATCTTCCTAACCTAAAACTGAAATGTAGTGACATTGAAGTTAAATGTGAAGTTCTATGTGCATTTATTTGTTAACTTGTTAATGTTAGTTTCTGATGTAGGGAATCGCTTTGATGTTGGGTTGTTTTGTTATAATTACCATTTCAATGGCTAGAAATTTGTCTTGAATTCATGTAAGTGTTTCCTTGGGGTGTGTTGAAAATCCTTGGAAATAGGCACATGGGGGAGTAGGTAAATGCAGATTTGATCAAGCTTATTCTTAAAGGAATAGAAAGGGATATGGTGAGAAACTGGAGGCCAATCATTTTACTAAATGTTTTGTACAATTTAAAGGTTTGAGAAGGTTTGATCTATCATCAATTTCAAGGTGTGTTCTCAATGTCTATTCTACCCTTACTGTTATTTAGTCTTGCCATAGTCCCCAAGATGCCCCTTTATTCACCATTGATATGGACATGTGGATGTTGCTTACAAAAATATTGTTTTGAATTGCGATGTTCTCATGCCAAGATGGTCTTCAAAATTATCAATAGTCAATGGTGGTTATGACTTATCAAATTATCAGTTATAATACATGGATGGCTAATAGTGACATGCATTAGAATTTTCTTTTTTGGTTTTGGTTATAAACTTGTAGTTTTACTCTCGTCATTCCTGAATGGTTTTGACTATTGACTGTTTTTTCCTAATTGTTCATTAAATATAAGATCTAGTACTACTCAGAGTCTCAATATGTAGGGAAAATATGTTTTCAACTTATAGAACTTTAAATGGTCATTCCAGTT
>Ga0068628_1001057_pt1 | contig 11017 bp, 4 predicted proteins | sample InSIn2gowninarea_FD_77431 | JGI IMG/M metagenome (GOLD analysis project Ga0068628, IMG submission 77431) | Clean room microbial communities from NASA Spacecraft Assembly Facility at Jet Propulsion Laboratory, Pasadena, California, USA -... ... | reverse complement strand
CAGATAAAGAAAGAGCAACTCACAGAATTCCCAGTTGACGCGAAAGGGCTGCGCTGATCACTGATAAGAAAGAGTAACTCAGAGAGCCTCTGCCTTAAATCCATGGCAGATGCACACGGTGGCATAAGGGTAATAGAAATTATTGAGGGGTAAACAGAGGGTTAAATCCATGATCCATGCCTGATGCACACAACACAAGGGAAATTGAAATTACTGAGGAGGAAATAGAGGCTTAAATCCTTGGCTGATGCACACGGCACAACGGAAATAGAAATTACTGAGGAGGAAATAGAGGGTTAAATCCACGGCTGATGCACAAGGGTAATAGTAATTATTGTGGAGGAAAAAGAGGCTTAAATTCATGGCTGATGCACAAGGGTAGTAAAATTATTGAGGAGGAAACAAAGGCTTAAATCGCCGGCTGAGTAATAGAAATTATTGTGGAAGAAACAAAAGCTTAAATCCATGGCCGATGCACAAGGGTAAAATTATTAACGACGAGAAGAGCCTTAAATCCATGGCCGATGTAAATGGCTCAATACACAACACGTTATAGCAAAAAACCTCCAATACACAGTGAGTGAGTTATATCGAGAGAGAAAAAACAAAAACCCACCAAACAAGGAACACAATACATAGCAACCATGGGATAAACTAATAAAAAGAAAGAGGTTATAGAGGAAAACCACAAACTAAACTAAACTAACAAACAACGCATTAAACCCAAGTACAAAGCTACGGGAAGTCATTTAAAAACCCACTCCGAATCGTGCTTGAATTCGCAAGGGATAATTTGGTTAAGCTAGAGCCAAAGACGTGTACACAGGCGGACTGGGGGAATGGAAGAAAAATTAAATGTAATAGAAATTATTGAGGAGGAGGAAGCAAAGCCTTAAATGCAGTATAAAATTGGCTAAAGCACCATGTTTAAACTAATCAAAATGAGAGATACAGATACAGGGCCATGTCTACATATCTGAAATTGGGATTCGATTTCATTTCTTCAGCGAGGTACGCTTTGCACAACAACAATGTCAACCACCTCTTTCATTCTTTCATTCATTTCCCTGCAACATCATCCCTTCATTCTTTCATTCATTCATTTCCCTGCAAATGAAATGGGATTAGTTCAGCAGACTAGAGTAGAGATGAACAGAAATACTGAAATTAAATAGAATTTGATTCATACTGTTTCTGAGAGATAATTGATCTCTGTGAGCCAAAAAAATGAACAAGGATAATTAGAATTAGTAATGAAATAGAATTAGCATTAGTTAAACAGAGTAGAAATGAACAGAAGCATTGAAATTAAATAGAATTTGATTCATACCATTTCTCAGAGAAATAATTGATGAGCCCAAATATATGTTCATACCATTTCTCAGAGAGATAATTGATGAGCCCAAATATATGTTAAACAACTCAACTGCCCAAACCCACACATACATGACATGATCACCGACTCAAACTTGACCTAGACACAGACACACCCAAACTAAAAGCATACTAGACTGGATATGGACAGAGGAAGAGTACAATTCTTGACAAATGATAAGACTCAATATGTGTATATATATATATATATATATATATATATATATATATAACAATTCAATTCGCCCAACTCCGTTCAACGGCTATGGAGTTTTCCCGCCCCTACCTCTAGAATCACTGAGAAAATCCGTGTGCTCTCCTCCCTTCAATTGAGAGTTCATGCTTTCTTTCTAAATTTCAATTCATGGGCTTTTCTCTTTTTGTTGAAAAGGATGGGTTGATACTTTTGCTTCTTTTAATTTCATTTCTTGGGCTTTCTATATTTGAAAATGATGCGTTGATTCTTTTTTTTGTTGTTTGTTTTTTTTTGACTTTTCATTAATGTTTTTATGAGGAAAATCTCAATCACACATCTTGCGAATAAAGAAGTCTATATATATTTTAGTTAATTATTATTTAGTATTTATATTTTTCAATTATCACGGTTTTTTTTATTTTTATAATTAGTCTAAGGAGAAACTCTTTTTTTTTTTTGCTTAATTTCTTAACAAGATATGCACACTACAAAAAGCTTGAACAAATTTTTAGTAGCCAAGAAAGATTTCAGTGTTTTTCCTCTTTCGCATGGCTACTATTCTCAATGTCTCAATTTGATATGGCTTTTTGAAATTTATGATTTTTTTCCTACCGACTTTTTCATTCAATCATATGTGCTTAATAGTTTTCTTGGAGTATGTATTTCACCATCAGCCTTACAAGTGCTTAAATTAAAATCAAATTAAATTTGTTTGATTGCATATTCCTATTTAATATTCATGCAAACTATTCTGATAGTCAATGTTCGTTGTAGACCTTGATGAAGGAATTGAACAACTTTGTCAAATATGATTATGCAACGTTTTAAAAAGCTAATAGGCAATATACAAATTAAAATCTAAATTATACATACACATTCAAATTCAGAATTCAATACAAGAAACACATGATTACAATTTCAAATTACATACAAGTATTCATAAATAAATATTCATTGAATCATTCATATATATATGCAATTTCAATATAAAAAGCATACAAAATACAAGCTCAAACAAGCAAACACTCAATATACAATTTCATGTCAAAATACAAAAGCAAATAAGCATCCTCAAAGGTACTCACATATATATGTGATTTGAGACAAGCAAATGCACAATTCAACTAAATACACACTTACACAATTTCAAATAAACAAACAAAAATGGTACAATTTCGATTCAAAATACAAGCATAAATACATAAAACATTTTCAAAAGCACAAACATATATATACAATTTCGATTGAGCAAATATATATCATACCATTCAGAATTCAACCAACAAAATTATATATTATATATAACTTCTTATTTAATTATATAAATATATAAAATGTTAAATAATGCAATACAAAAAAATGTCTAAAAAATTAATGGATAGCAAAAAAAATATGAATGGTTTGTTAATTACAGAGATATTTGGTGTTTTTCAATGCATTGTGTAAGATTGTATTTGTGTAGAACTTTTTAAATTTTTTAAAATGTTAGACCGTGTTGGTTTAAATGCAGTTATGATAAGTGTTATGATACGAATAGATGATAGTTGAAGTGTGAGATGAAGTTTTTTCAATATAAAAGTTGCAAATTAAAATCTACCTTAAAAAATATAATTTCATGTGTATGAGTTTAAAGAAAGATAATTGACAAAAACAAAAATTACATAATAAATATAAAAAAAATACACATAATAAAAAAAATATGAGATAAGATGAGAGTTTTTTTGGTGATACAATTGATTTTATTTTTAAAACCCACTATAGGTTTCTCCACCCAGTGTGTGAAAGTAAAAGTAACACTGAGATAAATTTCATTTTATCAGGGTTTAACTATCTCCAGGAAAAACTTGTATGAATGGTAGACGGCGACTCTTTCATATCTGCATGGACTAGATAATACTGGAGGATCCTTTATTTTCTTTTTTAAGGATCTTTTTTACTTTTGAGTGGTTTTCCTTAGCATTCTATACTCTTTTTTGGAAACAAGAACAAAATATTTTTTCTCTTAAAATAGAATAAATGTTTACATGATTAGCCCTCTAGTTATGCCCAATGGGAAATTCAAAACAAGGAAAAAACTAATAGAAACAAAACCACCTTAGTATGTCTTACCTAATGGTACTTATTTTAAATTTTAGTTGTTTGAAATAACCCAAAGAGTAGGGATTTTGGTTAATATATCCCTAAATTAGTTTTCATGAAAATTTTGCAATGCATGAAATGGTTACATATTTAACAATTTGGCTAGCATGATACATATTTTCATCTTCATTGTGTCTAAAATAGCCCAAAAGTGTTGAGTTTTAGTCAAACATTCTTGAATAAGTTTCCATGAACATAATATCTTTTGGAACTTTGTAGATTGTCACACCATTTTTACGCGATTTAACTACAAACTTGGTATTGGAAGTGAAGTTCATTTGTAGTTCTAGGAATAAAGAAGAAAAACTTATATCTTATTTCTATGAATTTCTTTATTGCAACATTTGTTTGACTTTATCATACCATTTCTTTTGTTTAGGTTAGGTTAAATTGTTTTGTATCATTCGTTTATAATGAATAATATTTGTGAAGGCATTTTGTCGAAAGAGTAAGGGAATTAACTCACTAGAAATACTATAACTCTAAATATAGAGAGTTCTAGCATTATTGACAATGTGAAACTCAAGATTCAACATTAAAATTTGTTGGAAAGCAATTCAATGATGGATGGGCCTTAATTGATTAAACATACAAAATCATTCTATGCTTCATTTGCTACCCCATCTTAGAGGTGGGATACTAAGCTTTATTGAGATTTTGAGTAGAAAACAAATTATTTTGAGCCTTGTTCCCTTGGAGGGTGTATGGTGCTCTTCCAAATAACGAAGGATTCCCCATCAAGGCTTCATAGTGTGTTTGTGTGCTCTTACCCTTAATGACTTTACTTTCAACCCAAATATTTGTCTAAGTCTGGAATATGTGGCAAGGGGCGAACAAGATGAATTTAGACATAGAACCATGCACGACACATACCAACTCCTCAAGAAAACTTAGAGATACTTGAAAAATGATGACTATACATCAAAACACCACTTTATACACATTCCCCAAGTTCAATGACTATAGTTTGTGCGATTATAATCCAAAAGTGTCGTTTTACGATGACAAATATGTTATAACCATGAAATGTAACAAAATATGTTCAAAAAATCACTGCGCAATACCATATGGACAACTTAATCAACCAGGCCTAAGTGTTATCTAAAAAGGAAATTTGGTTCACAAGTTTTACAATTAATAACAACCATAAATTACAATATCTGTATGATTGAAACAAAAATGCTCTCAACATCCTCTGCTCCCTCATTCCAACCAAACTTTATGAGATTGGGGTCTGAAGAATACCAACATACACAATTTACATAGATTATTTTCAGATGGCTATATGGCCTTAGCAAGATGTGATAGAAACAGGAAGAAACCAGAACTAATGACAACATTTCTAGGAGGGGGATGGGGAGCATTACAAGGGGTGCTAAAAAGTATCCAAAATTGTTATGAATGTGGAAGTTAATATGTTCCACCCATGCCTTTAAGCTGCAGAGATGGTCGTTTGTGTGACACTAGCTATGCAGGAGGTTGTCCAACTGCTCTAGGACGAGTGATGGCCTAGTATAGGGTGCCCTACCTAGGCCTGCTACCCCCACTCGCGGGGAGGGAGGCCCTGCTGGCATAACATTTCTCTATGCACTGATGGTGGCAGCTAACAACAGGGGGAGCGTACAGAGAAAGTTGTTGAATACTTGTAAGGGAAGCAATATACTCTAGACCCACAGACCTGAGAAGGGATGAGCCACTATCCTTATAGTACTACTAGGAATGTGAGAAGGGCTCCAGTTTATCTAACACAGTTTCCGGAGTAAAATAATTCTGAGACACCACCCCAAGGGTGCACATGAACATAAACCCCACCTCCAAATGGTATTCGAGAGACTGAAATGTCATTCAAGTCAAAGGGGAGACCCGACCTCAAAGCATAAAATACTGAATGAAAAATAAAAATCCTCACACCTGTGAAGACCTGTGGTGGTCTGCATGAGCGGGAGAGGGTCCAAGAGCTAGCAGAGTGATGAAAAGGCTTTGTTTCCAATAGAAGTGAGGGAGAAGAACCAGACTACGATTGTCTCTATACCATGGTCCCAAGGATAGACCAAGAGACTAATGCCAAACCACTTCAAGCTACTACAAGTATCTTTTTCCTTCGTCACCCAAGGCCAGAGCCGTAGTGACGCACCATAAAGACAAACCCGATCGATATCAAAGTCCTTACCAACCAAACTCATTTCCCAAACTGTCAAATTGAGCCAAATCATGTACAAATGTTTGCATTTATTGTCAAAGTGCTTGAGGGGGAGTGTCATGCCAGAGGAGTAGGTATTGGGTCTTGTCATCACCGCAACGTTAAATTCACGTGGAGGGTAGGCAGGCCTGGATGGCCAATCTCATGCCATTTGTACCAATGCATGTGCACCCCCATCGGGGGAAGTGGGTAGTGTTATGAAGGGAACTTATGAACTTATTTTTGGAATCCAGTGATATGCATTTTCACATGGAATACAACTTATGAACTTATTTTTGGAATCCAGTGATATGCATTTTCACATGGAATACAGGTGTCATTTTCCATTTGGAAAACCACAATTAAATACTATAAAATTCATGTAAAGTTTATTTTATATTTTAAATGATACATATTTTTCTTTTTAATTAAGTTCAACCAATAGCATACCTTTTAACATGTTCATGTTTCTAATTGGATTATGGTAGGCCAAGCATCTATGGTTTCTTTTAGATAAGTATATTCTTCTGCTATTACAACTGTTGTGAGTTACCTAATTTATGATATTCATTCGATTTTAATTTAAGCAGGTGTAATGTTCATGGTGAAATTCATACTTTGATAAAACTATTAAGAACATACCTAAGATCAAATTAAAATGTGGGTATGAAAAAAACATAAGTTTCAAGAAGCCATATCAAAATGGGACGTTGAGAATAGTAGCCATGCAAAAGAGGGAAATCTCGCATGCTAAAAATTTTTCAAGTCTTCTATAGTGCTACATCTTGTTAGCAAATTAAGCATAAAAAAGTGTTTTTCACTGGGCTAACTATAACAATGGAAGAGTAGAAGAAATTGAAATACTAAATAATAATTCATAGAAACATATATTTGACTTGCTGTGGAAACAAATTGGTTTAAAAGATTCCTATCCACGCAAACCCCTCACATGCTATTAGATCTCAAATCCAACTACATTAGGGTTGATAAACAATTCTCAGTTACATTTTTAAAAGCCCTTAGTCAGTTTATTTCCTAGAAAAGTAAAATGGACAAGAATCTTACTCTAGTAATAAAGAGAAATTTTTTATGGAAGACACAAATTAATTATGAGATTTGAGATGTTCATGAATTTTTTTATTGGCTTGGCTATGTGAAATATATCATGAGGTGAGTGTTTTGATGTTTATTTGAGCTTGCTATCCATTTCATTTATATGGCTACAATAATTCCTATATTCTTATATTTTGAGGAGGATGCACCTCATTGTAAAGATTTGCACACACACAATTTTCCACTTGACTTTTTTAAAAGTTATTAAAAACGCTTTTGCAAATTTGTCAATACACTTACCCTAAATACATATTGCTTTGCAATTTTAAATAAAAAATAATATTAAAATCCAACTCTTCGGTCCTAAAGCCTTTCAACACCCTACCGTAAACCTCCCAAAAATAAATAAAATTTTAAAATAAAAATTAATTGTACACTGAATTATAAACTGCAAATAAAAAAAACCAAACATAAATTGAAGCCCTGTTCGCAAGATGTGCATTTCATATTTTCCTTATCAAAGAGCAGGGCAACAAAAGCATCAATGACGTGGACAGAAAAAGCATGAACTGGCAGCGAAAACATTTACGTGACATCTTTTTTCAAAAATAGAAAGCACAAAAATAGAAATAAAAAAAAAAAAAAAAGCATAAACCCATTCTTTTCAAAAAAGGAGAAAAGCAAAAATTAAAATTTAAAAAACCAAAAAATAATGGACTTTCAATTCAGAAATGGACTGTAGAATTTGGACGATGGAAGCTCAAGCATTTTGTGCTCTCCAATCATGCATGGACTCTCGATGCCTCTCATCCATTGGTCATGATTTTTGCAAACTATGAGCCCAATTGGCACTGCAACATTTTCCTTTCCATGAAACGCGGGTTTGGATCCTGCAGTTCCACGGGATCTGTGTGTTCCACGGGTCGGGTGTCATGGAGCTGGGAGGGAAGGAGCGGAGTTTCGACGATTTCTAAATGGGGTCTTTTTTGTGATCTGAAGTATAAAGTTGGGGTTCTGCAGTCTGCATTTTTCACCCGGTGTTTGATCGGTAATTTTGATAATTTCACCTCTGAAGTTTTATATGCACTTTTCTGCCCCTAGATCATTAAGAATTTCAAGTAATTGTTAAGAATTTGCTTGGTTACAGCTATTGGATCTTGATGTTTATTTACTGATGCACGTGCAGGAATATTTAGGTAATTATCTGATTCTTCACTGGGACGGAAGGGAGTGCTGAGGTTGGTCTGTATTTGCAACGCCATCCTTGGTTTCCTGACGGCCTTCTCACCCAATTTCTGGGTTTATTTGATTATCCGTTTATTGACGGGAATTAGCACTGGTGGCATTGGGCCGTCTAAGAGAGGACGAGTTGGCATGTTGACTTTGGACTTGTTTTCCCTCGGCATAGCTCTACTTCCAGCTCTCTCCTACTTTTCTGGCTGCTGGACATATCTGTACATAGTCGCTTCGATTCCTTCGGCCATGTATTGCCTTTTCGTTGTGCCATTTGTATCATAGTCCCCGCGATGGTACCTCGTCAAAGGCAAGGAAGATGCCATGAAAGTCATGAGATTGATTGCGGCTAAGAACGAGAAATCTCTGCCGGCAGGAGTATCGTTTGCATTGGACGGAGACGAGCACGATTCTGCAGAGCCTAAGGAATGATCGGGAAGCCTGTTGGATGTATTCAAGTCGCCCGTGACGCTGATGAGGATGGTTTTAATGGTGTTCAGCTGGTTGGTCTGCGGTGTGGGGTGCTATGGATTAAGCCTAAACGTGGTAAATCTGAGTACTAATTTATATGTGAGCGTTTTCCTCAACACAATTGCAGAAATACCCGCCTACGCCCTCACGGTGGCCATGCTCGACAAATTCAGAAAGGCGATGCTCGTGTTGAGCGGACTGGCTTGTCTGTTGGGAAGCCTGACATCGACAGTACTCAACGTTCAGGGTTCGAATCCCGATCCAACACCGGTCACATGGGATTCTTCACTGGCGTGCAGTTAGCGAGTGGAATCGTCAGAATATTCCGTATGGCGGGGGCGTATAACTTGATATTATATACACATGCGAGTGGTTTCCAACTGTAGTCCGGAATGAAGCTCCACGTATAATTCAATTCTATTTAATTTCATTTCAGAGTTTATTATGTTCATCTTTGCTTTGGTGCAAGAGCTAATTCCATTTTATAACCTTGTGTTTTTGTTGGGTGTATTGTAAAAAGGAAGGGCTGGCGTTGTAGGGAAATAAATGAAAGAAGAAAACAAGTGGGGGTTGTTCAAAGCTTAGTTTATCTAGCTAAAGAAATGAAATCTAATCAAATCTCAATTTGAGGTATTTGTATCTGTATCTATTTCCATTTGATTATTTTACACTGGGTTCTTTAGCCACTTTTATTTTGAATTTAAAGGTTTGCTTCCTCCTCAATAAATCCTATATTTTCTTCATTTCTTCAATCAGCCATTGTACGCATGTCTCACACTCTAGCTTGAACACTTTATCATGTCCCCTAGGAATTCAAGCATCACTAGCTCTGAATTATTTGGATTTGATTAGTTTGTTATTTTCCTGTATAACACCTCTCATGGTTGTGTCTTGTGATCTTTGTTCCTTTAACCTGTGGTTTGATTGTTGTTTTTTCCCCTTTTCATATAACTCGTTAGTTGTGTATTGCTTTAAGCATCAGGGATGGATTTAAGGCTCTATTTTCCTCAACAAAAGAATTGTACCCTTGTGCCGAGTGTATTAGACATGGATTTAAGGCTCTATTTCCTATTCAATAATTTTATGAGCCATGGATTTAAGCCTCTGTTTCCTCCTGAGATGTGTCCACCATACCACTGCTATTAAATTTAATGAATTTCTCATTTAAGGCTTTATTTCCTCTTCAATAATATTACCCAGTATGAATTTAATGCTCTTTTTCTTCCTTTACAAGCCATGGATGTGTCCACCATACCAATGAATTTTTCATTTAATGCTTTGTTTCCTCCTCCATAATTTCAACCATATCATTTCTATCCACCTGTGTAAGCATGTCTCTGGATTCAGATTCAGCTTAGCTACACATCTCTGTCTATTGTGTTATGCATCCATTGCTTTAATCCAAGGTTTTTAACATGTCAATTAAACCCACTAATAAATTTATTGGATGCTCAAACTCATTAACGGAACCAACTTCCCTCTTCTATCATCTTGCAGTTATCCTTCCTCTCTTTTGACGGGCTTATTAAACTAATACATACATATAGCTCTGTTATATGAGTTACTCTTTTTTTCTTATCATTACTTGTTTATTCAACTTTTACATTAATAATAATCCAATCTAGATCAACTCCTGTGTGTCAATTGGGAATTCTTAGTTATATATGTATAGCCCTTTTTAGCTTCAATCCCCCAGTTACATTACAACCTTCGCCTTCTTTGGGGATTCAACGCCCCCCTCCAAGTCTGGTCTAGTATTATCTTAGTCTCTCTATCATTCCTATTGTTTTTTCCCAAGATAGTTTAAGCCACATAAATTGAAATGGCCCTCTACATTTGTTGTTTTATATTTTTCACAGAGCTGCTAGAAAAACCTTTCATGCATATTAAAACTCAAATTAATTACATCTGTTGTTTTATATTTTTCACACAAAAATTCTCTCATACATTTTGAAATTCAAATTAATTATATCATTACATATAATCGTAATGCATAATATATATTTTTATTTAAATTATGTTTATTATTTTTTGGATTATTTCATTAATAACAATATTGTTTATTTATTTATGACGTGTATATTATTGCATGGTTATTTCTAGGAATGACTCATAAATCATTGTTATACATATACATTTACGAAAAGTGGGAAAAAGTGGGAAGGAATGTATGTTTATTTTCATATATGCGATATAAATTATTATTACTTTTATATAAAAAAGAATTGATAATTTTGTTTTCATTATCTATATATCTGATATAAATTACTATTATCACTTTTATATAAAAATTAAATTGATAATTTTTGATATATCTCACTAAAAATATACATTTTTCTCTAATATTTATGTGGTTTTGCATGCAAATTTAT
>Ga0068628_1001056_pt1 | contig 11018 bp, 9 predicted proteins | sample InSIn2gowninarea_FD_77431 | JGI IMG/M metagenome (GOLD analysis project Ga0068628, IMG submission 77431) | Clean room microbial communities from NASA Spacecraft Assembly Facility at Jet Propulsion Laboratory, Pasadena, California, USA -... ... | reverse complement strand
TCCCTTGGTTTATTTTATTTAGAGACAGTCCTTTTCAGGACTATCTGAATAGGTTATATTATTTTATATTTAAATTGTTAGTTGCTGTTCCCATAAGAAAACTTTACCAGTAAATTTATATTAATTAGTTACACAAACCTTTACTAATAATACTATTATTATAACACTATTATAATACAATTAATCCTTACAAGTAATAACATCCCTAGATCTATTAATATGTTTCCCATTAGATAAACTAACCATTAATAATAAGAACAATACTTTATTATAACAACAATAATATAATAATAACTAATATTATTAATATTAAATCCTTACTGTTACTAATTATACACGTTAAATATTAGTTTAAATATTCTCCTTTTCATGTCTAATCTCAATACTCTAGTTTAAATAATATAACAATAATTAATTTAATTATTATCAAATTCCATACTATTATCCCTGGAGTTATTAACACTGTTTCCCATTAGATACACTTTACTATTAAATTTATATTAATTAGTTATATAAGCCATTAATAAGAGTATTAATACTATTAATATATCATTAATCATTATTAGTTTAGTTAATATTAGTTCCTTTCAATTACCAATAGTTATTATATGTTAACATTTTAATCAAAATTATGGTAAAAATTCCCTAAATGTAATATTGTTAACCCAAAATCCATTTTACTTAAAATAACACATGATAAATATTAAAATAATATTTGTTTTAACATAATAATATTATTATGGTTAAACAATTTGATTTGTCAAATCTAGCCGTTTCTTGGTCAACTATAGTCGTTTTGTCTAGTCTAACTTATTATAGCCGTTTTTCCTGTCAAACATAGCCTTTGGATGATCTGCTCTCCCTATTTAATTCGCTGCCATGATCTGATTCTTCAACTTGTCCTGATGATGAACCACACTCGTTGGTTCGAAACGTGTCGACAAATGTTTTATCATGTGATTTATGTCGAAGAATTTTTTCTTAGAAGCTAGATTCTGCAAGCATTAAAGGGATCTTCGTTCACTACAATATTTCTTCAAAGGCATATAGAATCTACACCAAAGAAGGAAGACATATTGGAGTAAGTGGGGACGTTATATTTGATGAAAATCATGCCTATAAAAGATCCAAATATATGCCTATTGATTTTGATGATGAAGACATATCACTATTCGAAGAAGAAGAGCACCACGGAAATCCTACTACAAATAAAGAAGAAGAAGAAGAAGGACCAAGGGAGCCTATTCAAGCTGTGATGATACCTGACAGAAGGAAGAGGCCAAATTGGTTAAAAGATACACTTGAAAATGCCAAAGGACATGAAGTTGTAAAAGGAACTTTTAGAGAAGGCAAAAGAACAAAAAGATATTCTGGATATGTTGCATACATGACAAAACTAATAGAAGCTAAACCAAATACATTTGAAGAAGCTGCTCATCAAGAAGTATGGAAGAAGGCAATGCAAGAAGAATATTAGTCCATTATGAAGAATGGGGTTTGGGAAATTGTTCCTAGACAAAGTGACAAATCAATTGTCACTTCTAAATGGATCTACAAGATCAAACACGATGTTGATGGAAGAATAAGAAAGTACAAAGCTATATTTGTTGCATGGGTTTTCTCTCAAGAGGAAGGCATAGATTATGAAGAAACATTTGCACTTATCGCAAGATATACTACTATAATATCCTTGGTTTCATTGGCTTCTACAATGGGATAGAATATCCATCAAATGGATGTAAAAAAACTTTCCTAAATGGAACCATCGATGAAAAAGTATACATTTAACAACTTGAAGGCTTTGAAATAAATAACAAAGACACTCATGTTTGTAGACTCCAGAAAGCCCTATATGGTTTGAAGCAAGCTCCTACGGCATGGTATGCAATAATGGATGCATACCTTCAAAGAATTGGGTTCGTCAAAAGTACTGCTGACCCAAACATCTACATCAAAGTTAAGGATAATGAGCCAATAATTATTCTAATATATGTGGATGATCTATTTATTACAAGTGTAGAGCGAAGGATATAAGAATGCAAGAAGATGCTGGTAGCTGAGTTTGAGATGAAGGATTTGGGAATGATGAATTATTACCTAGGTCTGGAAGTATGGCAAAAACCTAGGGAGATATATCTGGGGCAAGGAAAGTATATAATAAAGTTGTTGCAAAATTTCAGTATGATGGATTCCAAGCCTATGGCCACTCCCATGTGTTAGCCTCCTGTTGCAGCAGGTTAATCATCTTTCATGATCGACATTTTTACATGCCAAACATGTCATACTTTGCATGCTGCAATATTCCATATTTGCTACAGAGGCCAAAGAAGTGTCCATAAGAGTGCGCTAGTCTAAATGCCACTGCTGTAGCCCAATTTTGATGAGTTTTCGGTTAAGGGAGGTCCAAACAACTTAATCTTGGCCTCCCCAGGTTTCAATTTCCTGTTGTAGAATATAGAGAATCATTATCTGTCCAAACAGTTTAATCTTGGTAGATTTGTAGATAGGTAGAGAAGCAAGGGTGCTCAACAGCTTAATTTGAGCCCCTGGATGAAATAAGTGTAGATGTAGATAGGAGAACAGAAAAAAGAAAAAGTTGAAAAGCTGGGTTTGCTAGTTCAAGTGCACCCAAACCAAAAAGAAGAAAAAATGCTAGGTAAGTAGGCTAGGTAAGCAGTTTTGTGGTTGCAGAATCAAGTTATGTGATCCAGGTCATGTTTTCAAGTGTCATATTTATTCAGATCACAGTTTTGAGGCATTTTTTCAGCTGGTTCAGATCAAGCGAGGCATGTCTAACTCCCCCTTCCTCTTATTCCCCAAGTCACTCATTAACTTCCCCATAAAAGGTCGAGATCTGCTTGATACCTCTCAGTCTCATCATTCTCCATATCAGTTGCCTTGGTAAAGATCTGCTTTATTCATAAAATGTTCACACTTCCTCCAGAAGTCTCATTTCTCCTTAATAGCCTAAGATCTCATACTTAGCGCTCTCCTATCGTTTGTCATATTAATCACTAACTCTATTATGTAGCTCCCTATATATTTCTTCCCCCCATTACTAAAACTATGTTAATAGCTCCCCTATATACTTATCCCCTCCACCTGGTTGAAAAATAACCTTAAGTACACTTAGGAATTGCTAAGTTATCTGAAACTCAGCAAGAACCCTCATTGTCACCCTCAAACCATCTTCTCATGCTTTTTGGACTCCTTCCAAGGCATGAAATCCGCCCTTCTAGGCTCTCAGACCCCCCAAAATCATGCTAAGGCCATAAAGATCCTTTGTAGAATCATAAAAAGCCCTGCTCTCCATCAAGAAACCCCTTCCGAATTCACAAGCCTACCTTTAGTAAAAAAGCTTTGCTCCGATTCAAAAAGTTTCCTTTGGTACCCCCCCCCCCCATGCGATATGATAGTCGGGAGGGGGCACCGATCAATGTTGGCCCATATATATGCTTTCCCGATGGTTTATCGCTGATCGCGACTTCGCATTGGCATAGCGCAAAGTTTTGTGCCATGTTTATAAGCCCCCGACCTCTCCACCGATGCGATATCGCTATCGGGAACCCTCCGCATTGTAACTTCATGTTCAACCAAAAATATCTCAGTCTACCGCATAAACCTAAGTTTGCATAAAACTTAAGTTTAACGTAAAAACCCCGCGTTGCATCTATTGCAAGCATTATCGCAAATATTTCCGATGGTAAGCGCCGGTGCAACCGCGGCCGTCCATCATCCCATCCAGATCAATGGTCTAGATCGTTTCGGCGATTGCTCACTTCGGAGATCGCAAATATATACTCGTGTCCCCGCCGATTGCCGAAATGACGAAGAAATCATAGCCGCCCATTCGAGACCGCTCATCCAACGGCCCAGATTTAATCCGATGAACAGTGATCGCTCCCGCCCCGGATTTTTACTATTTTGTGTGTAAATAGGTTTCTGGTCTGTTTTAAAGAGAATGGCCATTTTTACAGGGTTTCTTCCAGCACCCACCCCCGATAAGGGAATTCATGCATTTCAGGTCATTTTTGCCATCACCAAAAGGGCGCAGAAGACGAAATCGCAGCAAAGGATGCCCAAAATCAAAATCTGAGGCAGTTTTCTATGCGGGATTAGCGCCTAGCGCTAATCGCGCATCGCTAAGAAAAAAGGGCCAAAATGGAAAGCCTCTGTCTAGTGCAGGTTTGCAGCAGTTAATTTTGCCCGAAAAGAGCCAAAAACGAGTGATTTAACAGTGTTGAGCACCCGAGAAGCAGATGAAACCAATGTTCATGTCAAAGAGTATCAGGATGCGGCAAAGAGTATTAGTAAAGATTTTTTCAGCGGCTGGAAGTAGATTGAACATTAAAGAGCCCCCAGCAAAGTCAACAAAACAGTAAAAGCCATTTAAAGGTTCTCAAATCACAGTTAATGCACATCAAATTCACATGAGAACAGGGGATCAAGTCCCAAGCACAGTTATTGCAGAAGCACTGCATCGAGCCCCTAAAGCACCATATTTATTTCATTTTTGCACGGCTGCCTCCAGCGCAGTTCCATAGTCACTTCCTTGCATTTAATTTCAGTACAAGTTTAGGTTAAAAGAATTTTTCCCGCAGACCTGTTGAGGTTAGCTGTAATAGATATTTTGATATATGTCTCTATATAAATGACCTCAATTGATTGTTTAAGGGTCAGTTGTTGGTCAGTTGGGTAATGCACTCCAAGAGAGACTCGCTCTGTATCTGATATGTTTTACTTAATCAAAGATTGCTGAAAGCTTGGAGAATGGACTGTTGGTGTATTGTTAATGGTTGTAATGAGTGAATGATGGAATTCTTGTGCTACCACATGAATCAATAAGTGTTTCTTCCCTCTGTTATTTCAATTTCGTATATGCTCAAATCACAGAATGAAAGTCTGGTTTAGAATTTGCATAATTGCACTCTATGCTCAGTTTATGTGGTTTCTTAATGTTTTCATCTTTGATTTAGGCATAAATATGGATTCCTTATGGCTCATATTTGCCCTATTTCACCTATGAGTGACTGTTATTTAGGAATTCTTAGTTGCTCCTAGATAGGGCTCATTCATTTTCCCTCTGCTAACCTGATTGAGAGATTCTTTGTTGCCTCTCATTCCTTAGCATTCAATCCATCTCCATTTAGCTTGAATGTTGTTTTCTGATGCAGCTACCTCGCTCTTTATTCCTCTTGTGACCAAGAAAACGCACCAGCAGTCCCACTCCATGACTCCACGCCCAATGGTTTGAAACTTACCTCACTATGCATTGCCTCTCTACTTGAAAGTTTCCCCTTTCCACCTTCCCACCAAAACATAAACAACACCCCGTGAAATCATGAGAAATTAGTCATTTACGACTACCTCTCATGGAAATGGTCATACGTGAATGACTTACTTAACGCAGTTGAATCCCAAAATGATATCTAAAATAATGCACTGCGTAAACCCCCTAATACTTAAATAGCCTAAAATCATTATCAACAAAGCTAAATCCTAAAGAGAGAGCCCTCTCTGATTGCAGGTGGGCTAGAACCTACAGTCCAAAGATTGGTCTGTGGTTACCTCGGCTGTATCCCTTAAGGAGTTTAGGGACAACCTGAGTGATAACACCATGATCACCAATCTCAAGAACTTGAGAATATCTAACTCAAGTCTCGTGGATCTTACCACCTATCATAAGTTGGTGGGTTCTCTAATGTATCTCATAAATACTAGACCAAATATATATTTTGCTATGAACATTCTTAGTCAATTTCAGTTGGAGACTCATCACGATCATTTGATAGTTGCCAATCATATATTAAGATATCTACGTGGCACTATACATCACTACCTGAAGTACGACAACAAGGAAGTCAAGTTGACAAGTTTTGTAGACTTTGATTTGGTGGCAGCGAGACCAATTTGAAGAAGCACTACATGTGGATGTTTTAGTTTGGGATCTGCTATGATTTCATGGATGAGCAGAAAGCAAGATCCTGTTTCTTTGAGTAGTGCTAAAGCAGAGTATGTGGTTGCATGTGAAATAGGAAAGGAGGTTGTATGGTTGAGGAAACTTTGGTCAGTTTTGTTTGGAAAACCTATAAGTCCTACTGTGATAAATTGTGATAATCAAAGCTACATCAAGATGTTTGAAGATATTGTTTTCCATGCAAGGATGACGCATATAAAAAATAAGTTCCACTGCATTAGAAGCTTGGTGCAAAATTAGATCGTGAAGCTACAATATGTCTCGACCGACGATCAGGTAGTTGATGTGTTAACAAAGTATCTTCCTAATAAGAAATTTTAATATCTTAGAAGCATGTTTGGTTTAGTTGATATTAATGATTTTGTTGATTATAAATTTTTGGAAGAGATTTTTTTAGGCTTTGTGTGTACTATACACATTACCTGGGAATAAATTTGGCCGACTTGTGTGATGATTTCTAGTTCTCAAAGTAGGGAGGGTGGCGTTGGTCATAGAGCTTTGACCTTGCATTACAGACCTAGATCCCTGTGTTGATGGTTAGCAAGTAAGCTTGATGGTACCTAGAGTGGCTGAAAGCTTTATTCCATCTTAGTCCCACCCAGATAAATTGCCCTAGTAAGGAATCTAGTCCATGGAACTGCGTGTGCCCAAACTCTTCGTAGTTCTTGTGTTTTGAGATCTTCCATGTAATTATATGAATACCTCCCTAGTTAATAAGGAGTGTTGAAGAATGTAACTAGGTTTTCTCTTCATAATTGTATTTGAATCATAATGAAATGTATTTATCAAAAGAAAGAAAAATATTTTTTTATTATTATTATGACTTATTAAAGCATAGGTTTCATGCTTGGGTCATCATTTTATAGGTCAAAATCCCCATTGAGGACTTCTAGGATTTATATTGAGTCATTAGAGTCATTGCACATTTTATGAGACCCTTCTTGGGCTTTTGAATCATGTAAAAGGAATTATTATTGGGCCAAATATGTAATTTGTCACCTCCACACCAAGTTGGTCCTTGCCTGATGAAGTCAACCTTCATGAGAGCAATTCGAAAAACAAGAAGGCTATATATAGAAGTGCAGTTTGATCCATTTGCTCATCGACTCAACAATTTCGATATACACAAGAATAAGTGCAGGAAAAATATGTGAAGTCCAAGGAGAAGGAGGAGAATTGTAGAAGAAGAACAGATCAAATTTGGGCTCTCTCTCTCTGTCATTCATATGATGTTACTGGGATGAAGCTAGGGTCAAAGATCTGCTGTTGGGGAGGTCGAAGTTTTGTTACTGGATAGGTCGAATTTCTGCTACTAGAGAGGTCAAAATTCTACTACTAGATTGGTCGAAGTGCTGCTGCTATAGGGTCAAAGATCTAGATCGAAGTTTCTGGAAGGAAGGGATGACTTGGTGATTGGAGGAAATTAGTGTCTAGGTCAAAGAGTCTTGGATTATCTCATCTTCTCTTGTGAAAACAACTAAAGGAAGAGGTTTGACTGGGTTTTCCCTTAGATAACGGTTTTGCCTGGTTGAGTGCCTACATCTCGCGTCTCTTGTTCTTGTGATCACATACACATAATTGAGTAATTTCTTGATGAAAGATAATAGAATAAAGAAGTAAAAGAAGCCAACATAATTCACAAGTAATTATCAAGAAATAAGAAATCAAACTGTAACAATACTATCATTGATTTCTCATCACCACTCAGCCCCCATGTTTGACTTGGTGGGTGGGGATGATCCTAGACCTTCTTTAGTAGCTCATTCCTTCATTATTACACCCTTAATTTTTCACTAGGAACCATCCTTCCATGAAGAATTAAGGCCATTTTAGGCAATTAACTATAAAGTCATAGATCGAAAATTTGATAGTCGATTTGTTTGCTATGAGCTCACCAAGATTTAGGGCCTCCTTCTCCCCTACAAATTCTCCAACAACTCAATGTGCAAATTAAATAGTTTTGGGGGTAAGAATTGCTTTTATAGGGAAAACCCTATTTTTTTGCTGACCATTATGAGCAAATCGTAGCTCGGTTTGATGAACTGTCAAAACTGTTGGAAAGATCTCATCGAGCACTATAATGGGTCTTTGTTTTTTTTTGGTATTTTGAAACTTTTCCAAGAAGCCATGTTTTCCATGAGGTCTCACTTTGTCGCCTATTCAAATAAAACCTCTTCATAAGAGTCACCTGTACTCTCGTATTTCACCTTTGCACTTGTTGACTTATATGTCAAGTTTCACCATGGGTAACCATTATTTACTCATGCTTTTATGGTCCCCTTTATGCCTCCCCCATGTGGCATTTGTTAGTACTATGTATTTCTCAAGATTGTGAAAGAAATTCAAAGGTAACCACAAAACCACTTTCAAGTCTAGAATCTAGCCGTCCTAAACTTAGAGAGGGATCTCTCTCTTCGATTTAACTTTGTTTTCTTTTAGAATTTTAGGCTAGATGTGAAAGTTCAAGGTTTGATTTTTGAATTGATTGTTTGGTTGTTTGGTTGATAATGTAAGAAGGGACCATTGGGTAATGGAGTCAATTTGGTTTAGGTGGATCCTTTCAGAAGTGACAAATGAGTTTAACATGGCAAGGTGGGAAAATTCGTTGGATCTTATATGCTTGATGAGATTGGAAAGAAGAAATGGCTAAGTATCCATTAAACATAGAGCAATTAAGAATTCTATTGCTTAACTTTGGTTGAAAACATCGAAATTGTTCGAAAGACAGAATTGAGTGTATTTAAACAAATTCAGATTCTTTATTTTCTTTGAAAAAAAAGGTCAGAAGCACATGTGAAATTACAGAGAAAGGAAAACACAATAACAAGAGAGAATATCACTTCACCACAAAAATCTCACACATGAATCCTGAAAAGTTTCTATATTACTGAAAATTTGTCCACTGGAACTTGTGGAGCAGCTTTACATCAATAGTCCTTTTCTTCCATACAAAAATCAACCCTTACTACTTCAAAATATGAAGTATTTATAGAAAATTACATAACATCTTGATTTCAGTATATCAAGGAAAAATCCTAAATTATCTAAAATTGTTTACATAAATAGTAAAAAAAAGTTAGGAAACTAAAATTTTGCATCTTACTGGCACTATTTTTCTAGCTTTCTATTGGTGATTGGACCTGAAGAATAACAACTGGCTGTTGATATCCTTCTGGATATTCGATGACAACTTACTCTAGTAACTCACACAAATTTTCCCACCTCTATTCATTTGGTAGTTTAAACTTGATTAACTTTCGGTCAAACTCATCTACCTCTGTGAATTTCTTAAAGGTAGGTTTACTGAGAAATAAATGACTGATTTCATGTTTTATCAGTAAATCGTAGCTTAGGCCTTCCATGAATGCCTTTCCTGTGATTGTGCCCTTGATTTTAGCAAACTTTGACCTATATCTAGCAATGGTGCATAACTTATGCTGGTAGTCTTCACGCTTGACCAATTTATCTCCTATCCCTTTTAATCCAGGGAGACCTTTTTGGTGCAGTTCATTGAATTTCCTGTGAAATCTCTTAGTGATGTTTTCCAGACTATTGCATTTAGTCTCCAATTGGAACATCAAATTCTTCTTAGTGAGAATTTTTCTCACTTCCAAAATGGTATATGTTATGTCTTCTATGTCTAGTTCTTCCAACTCTTCTCTGGATTTTGAATTTAACAATCTTATTAGAGCTACAACATCACTTGTTTTGGTTCCTAGGCCTTTCTTCACATCTGCTATAAATTATTTTTGATTTCTGGACTAATTGGTCTTGTTCAAAGATGATTTCAAGAGATGGTCATATCCTTGTGATAGCTTCGTTGATCTCTATCCAAATGTTTTATTTGGCTTATATAATGGTATCAACTATGCCAGATTGTTTCTCCAGATACTATATCCTCTGTGTGAGCTTGTATGTTTTCTGAAATTCTGCTAGATATACATTATCTACTTTGAGCTTCTCTTCCTACGACTTAATTAACTTTTGAGTTAATTTCTCAATTTCTTGGTCTTTAATAGTCATATTTTCCATGGCCTTAGCTAAATCTGCTGGTGTACTATTAGACTGTCCTCTTGTTCTGACAATTGATGTTGACGCCTTGACTTTCGATGTACCTGCAACTAGGATTACAGCCAAAGGAATAGCCTGCACTACACTAGATTGCTGCTCTTTTTATTTTAGTAGTGTCTCCAGCTCCTTTTCCATCTTTGAAATTTGATTGTTTTGTTCAACAATGATCTTGAACAAATTCTCCTTTTGCTTCTCCTACTCTCCAAATTCCTTGGTCTGTGGATTTTCAGTGGAGGGGAGCTTAAGCTGCTTCTTCAATGCTGCTATATCTGCATTCTGCTCCTGTTGATTTATATAGTTGCCTTCACATCATTGGGACCATATCCTAGTTTAATGATTAAATCCTCCAAAGACTTTATCTTTCCGTCTTTGGCTTGAGAAGAAACTATTTCTAACTTTAATTGTGCTTGACTATTAGTTAGTGAAACCTTAAGCTTAGCTACTGCCATATCTGTGTTTGTAATGGTTTTGTAAAGCATTTCTCCAGACTGCTTATGGAAGTTCATCTGGTCAATGGGATGGATTGTATCTTTGTCAAAAGATAAGATAGATTGCTTGTAATATTCTGCTGATATGGGCTGAGCAACTTTAGGCTCCAAGAAGGCAACCTACATTTTCTTCTTCTCTACATCAAAAGATGACAGAAGCTTGTGCTAGGTGGTGGCTGTCTGTTTCCAAAACTATGAAAAAGTGGTGGCCTTGAGTGCTTGGTTCTTCGTTTTGATTTCCTTGTAAATGGAAAAAATGATTTGACCCTTACCGCTCTGGTTTGCCTCTCATGATGGTGATGAAATTGGGAAGTCTGTGGTCATTGGGGTCATCAGAGATGTAGGAATAATCTCCTCCCTCCTTGACCCAGAAGGGATACTAGTATCTATTAGAACAATAGGCTGTTGCTGTTTTGTATTATGCTGCTAAGTTTCCCCTATATTCGTAGTCTTTTGTTTCTTACTGTATACTATAAAGTCTT
>Ga0068628_1001051_pt1 | contig 11035 bp, 11 predicted proteins | sample InSIn2gowninarea_FD_77431 | JGI IMG/M metagenome (GOLD analysis project Ga0068628, IMG submission 77431) | Clean room microbial communities from NASA Spacecraft Assembly Facility at Jet Propulsion Laboratory, Pasadena, California, USA -... ... | reverse complement strand
TGCTATACTACCCAATCTTACTTTATGATGATATGCTTGTTCCTCACTTAGGTTGTTGTTGTTGCATACCTGGTCACAGTTGATGATATTGAAGCTACATTGTCTTATCTTGTGAATTGATGATGGAAATGTATAGGTTGTTGTTCTTGGTGATGCCAACATATGCTCATGATATAGATCATATGTCATGTATGATAGTTGTTGATGAATATCATGGTCTTATTAAGGTTATTTTTCTTGGTTATAAATGCCATATCTATCATTTGATGTAAAGGTCATGTAAATACATATGATGTAATCATTGTAAAATTTCAGTCATGTATGGACTATTGTGGTCAAGTCTTCTTGGACATGTGATGTAATTTATAACCCAACCGTGCTTGGGAAGTTGATGTAATAATGATTTCAAATATGTAAACCAACTATGATTGGGTGATTGATGTATGTTTGAGTCCTTGATGATATGACAAGTAATCTGAGTCATAAAGTCATGTACTTCATTGTACATCCTTCAGAAATTTCAGCATGCGCTCACAGGGAGCATTGTCAGTCTTCTGTGTTCATACTTAGTAGTTAAAATCTACAGAAGCCTTGATTTAGAAATGGTTAGCCCTTTTCCCTTGATGTCAAAGGGGGGGAGTAACTTGGTGTTTGGAAAAGCTTGGTCCTTAGCTTGATGTGTTTTACAAGTATCTACAGGTGGTGGTGACCAAACACCAAAGTGGTTTCCATCAAGTTCAAAAAGGGAGATTTTTGGCATTATGATGAATGTGTTGTCCTTGATGGAAACCTAGTTGATGAGTTTTCCTTTAATGGACACCAACTTGATGAAGATGTCAATAGGATGTGTCTACATGTGATAGAGAGTTTGGTCAAAGGCATAGGAGATCAAAGATAGAGGAATGATAAAGATGAAGTTTGAAGAAGTATATGTAGGTTTGGTGAAGCAACGACGAGTATACATAGGTTCTATGAAGCAAAGTTGAGTATACACATGTTCTATGAAGAAAATTAGTGTACACACTCAAGTTTCATGAAACAAAGTAAAGTATACACAGGTTCTATAAAGAAAAGATGCATACACACGCGAGTATGAATAAAGAAAGGTATGTACATCTTCCACACCATGGTATTTTAAATACTAAGGGTCTTTACCATGGTATTGACCGATTGTGGTATTGATCCCAATAATAGATGTTTTGATCTACTCTAAGAAAACCATCAGCTTGAGTAAGATTTTGACTTGTGGTGTTGGATAAGGGCTAAGCTATATAAGGTGATGAAGATCAAAGTGGTAGATGTGTGCAAGTGATGAATATTCTATGAATAGTTAGATCTAAAGAAAACATGCATGTAATGGTTTGTTGATGTTTTTCTTGATCTAAAACTAAGTATGCACCCGAGAATTTGATGATGGATCAAATTCAATAGATATTAGATGACAATCTTGATTATGAGGTGATTTTATCTGTCTTGATAGTGTCTTGATGTGTGATTTTTCTATGTATGCTGAGATATGGGTATCTCTAAAGTTCTGTGTAGTAGCGAAGGTTTGAGTTAGAAATTGTAGATATGTATGGGGGATTTATAACCTGAAAGGCGCATATACGCATAGGTTTGATTATGGTAAGTCACATATATATTCTAATCTATACATGAGTTTGTTTCCTGAAAAGCGTGTATACACGCCGATATTCTTTAAGGAAATCAAGAAAATAAACTAGGGTTTTTATGAAAAGGATGTCTGATCAATTTAATTAGTCTTGATATGTCTCTGTTGTATGTCAATGAAGTCTTCTTGATGGTCTGGTCTTAACAATAATGTTTAAAAGATGAATTGACTGATTGAAGAATGCTGAAGATACTTTTTATTTGTGATTTAGGTTCAGTGAAGGTTATATGATTATTTTAGAATGATGTGGTGGTCCTGTGTATGACACAATGTTTAGCTCAGGATGACAGTAGTTCAATTTTAGGATTCAGTGGTTTAAGATCTATACATGGGTATGGTTCATGGAAACGGCGTACACATGTGGGTTTTCTACTGTAAAGTACTGTGTACATTTTTATATAAGGTTGATAAGTTTTTGCATTAACATAATCTGATTTCTGTGATGTGCAGTATGATGATTGGTATTTTGGTTATAGTGATTTGACTATTCTGGTTGTTTAAGTGGATTGCTTCGAGTTTCATTTGATTGGCTGATTCAGTTGATTTAGTGACTGAGTTTCAGTTGATGGCTTATTATGTTGGTTCAAAGATTGTTTTATTTGATGTTTGAGTGATTTATTGCAAAGATCAATTTCAATTTTGATATTTAGTTTTGGGCTTAAATGTTGGTAGTGGGTCTAGTCTGAAAATTTGATGAAATGTGCCCTAAAAGTTGTGATTTTTTGTAGTAGGTGTATCTAGTATGAAAATTTATGAAAAGTGGTCCCTGTAGGAGTTGAGGGTTGGAGCCTTCAGTGAGGGAGTTGATGCTTCCTTCAAGTGGTAGATGGTAAACCAAATCAGGGGGTTGGAGCTCCCTTCTGGTGGGTGCCAATAAACGGGATCAGGCAGTTGGATCTCCCTTCCAGTAGGAGCTAGAGAATGAGGGAAGGACGTATCCTTCTGTAAGTGGGTGCTTGCATGCTAGTATGAGTATTTTTTAGTACAATATTGTAAGAATTTTTTATTTATATTAAAAAGAAGACAAATATGAAAACAGTGATGGTTTTTTTCCCATATTGGGTTTCCAAATTAAATCATGGTGTTCATGTGTGATGATTTTTTTTTCTTACTACACATGGTTACTATTTATATAATGTTGAATGAAGTATTGATGCACTGCATTAAGATAAATAGAAGATGAGTTAATTGAAAAATATGTTTTACTGCATATATGCTAGTTGTATGAAAAAAAGTCGCGTACACACGTGGGTTACCTCCAATAAAGTCACGTAAAGAAATTAGGATATGACATTGAGAAGGTTAATGGTTTGAAAATATTGGTTCACCCACCCCCCCAGCCTCTTAGTATTTTTCCGAACAATCTCCTAGTGTCTCTTCATATCCCTATTCTCCTTATTTTATATTTACACTATTTTACATATATTCACCCAATCCCAATGATTAGTTGTCAACATAGTTTTCCACTCTTACTACCAAAGGGGAAACTCACCTGATTCTACTTCCCATATACACAATTTTCACAGAAGTCAAAATCCAGAGAGCTATTACTCATACCTTCTACCACACCTTTACCATGAAGTATTTGAAGGGCCTTCTCTCGAATATGTCCAAGCCTTTGATGCCACAACATGGTCTTCTCTCCAGAGACCACTACATTTTCTGCTCCACTTTCAGGAACCATAGAACTGTTGCAGCCATCAATAAAAGTGCTACCTTGCATCTTGTATAGAGTTCCAATTCGAACACCTAGCATCAATACCAATTCTCCCCACATCACCACCAGAATCGATCTCGCAGATCTCCCACTAAATAGGGTCTACCACAAGCCCAAGCGAAACCCCTCAGCAACAAAGGCGTCCCCTTGAAGCCAAAACAACTCTGATACCAAATGTAGGTTTTAACCCCATATAGAAATTACCTATATACGAATTCTAAAACATAGAAAATAAACAATGTGAGAGCATAACACATAAAACACATATACACAGAGATTTTCCCTTGGATCCTAAAACCGGGACTACCAGCTTGATTTTTCATTATGTTCCTTTCAATGTTATAATACATATTTATACATGCCAAAGCATCCAATACCAGGGACCGAAAACCATCGCATCCAATACCATGGACCGAAAACCATCGCATTCAATACCATGGACCAAAAACCATCACATCCAAAAACATGTGCGAAAATCATGCACAAAACCATAGGTGGGTCCACCCATCCTAACATAGGGTCCAAAAACAAAATTTTCTGGGGCGCTGCCCTAGACCCCATAGAGTGGGCTTATGGGTACCCCTCAAACCCTCTGTGACCTTCCCCCCTCTAACCCCTGGGTAACTATGTGGGCTAGTCGTGGAAAGAATATAACAGAACCCAACACAAGTTTTCCAACCTTATGAGTTAAATTCCTGATGATTTTTTCCATTTTGTCCCACTTAGGGTCTGATGATTCTCTATCCCAACCAAAGGAGGATGCCTCTGCTTTCCCTTTTTTATTGTTAATGGGTTCCTGCTTTCCTGTCAACTTCCCCGATGAGGTGAAGTTAGCTTCCACCTCAAGTGCATCGATTTGGATTTGATCTAGAGTAAGAGACTTCCTTTCCCTCAAAGTAAATCCGAAATTAGACTCAAAAGCTCCCAAAAACACTACTTAAGCAACAACCGGAGGAGACTTTATCTTAGCTTGTGGGTTATTGTATTGTTTGTTGAACTTTTTGATAGACTCTGAAGAATCCTCTTTTGGCTTCTTTCTTATCAGATTAAACTTTGTGAGGAGGTACTTATGATTCCTTTTTTCTCCCCATTTCTGGGTGAAAGCATTTTCTAGCTCCTCCCAGGTAGTGATGGAGGCATTAGGTAGGCCTTTGAGCCACTTTTTGGCTTCTCCATCGAGACTTTGTACAAAAATTCCGATGACCACATCCAGCTATTCACGTTTAGGATCTCAGCAAAGGTAGAGAAGGTTTTGATGTGTCTTTTTGTTGTCTTGTCATCTTCCCCATTAAATTTAGGTAGAAGCTTTAGGTACTCTTGGGGCATGACACCTAGAGGCTGAAGTAGATCAAGAGGTGCATACTTATTTAGCAAAAAGCCCATAAGAGTCATCTCGATTAATGGAGGGGGGATTAGAATTTGCTTGAGGAACTTGGGTCAAGACCACAGTGGTTGGAGTGGTAGCAGGGTATGTCAGGGCCTTAAGAGTAAGTCCTGAGTAGTGAGCAACAGTGGGCTGAGAGTTGGATGTGGAGGCTACAAAGGAAAATGAAATAGTAGCACAAGTAGGGGGGGTGGGGTTTTCTCTTTCCAGATTTTCTTGAAAATTAACTTTTCTCGATCAGATATAAATGGGGCTTTCTGCTGAGATGTATCTGAGTGAGTGTGAGGCCTTTTAAAAGCTAGGGTGATGAATGATAATGAGGGGAGTGTGGAGTCACCAAGGTGATGTGAATGCAATCAAAACAGACTTCTTTCACCTATACAAAGAGTGTTAAACTTGTCATGTCCCCGGGGAAAAATCCTTCAATACATCCTTGTCAACGGCACCAAAAGTTGTTGTAGCTCCTAGAGATAGCCTCGGATTGCTTACAAGACTACTGCCTAGGCACACCTAAATTTAGAGTGTCTCAAATAATTCACAGTAAAGGGAGACCTCACTTATATTCTATATGTATATATAATGGGTTGGTTCATTCCTATAAAGGAGTAAGACATGAATTTCTTGGTACATATTCCCATATAGAAATCTGAGAAATATGCATAAAACAGTGGAGGCCAAGTAGTCCAAGGACTTACAATTTAATAGACTTTTGCAAAGAAATGATAGAGGATAAGGAGAAGGAATAACTCATCATATGGAACTTACAACATCAAGAATTCTATGCATAATGCATAGAGCTTGTAGCTTTAAGAATTCCTATACTTATCTCAATCAGAAGTAGATATAATGGGTAGAAGAGAGGTTGTGTGCTATGATTCATGAAGAGGAAATTTTAAAGATATAATTTCAATAATCTGTGCAGGCACTAGCATTAACAATGTCGATACAAATGAATCTATCAGGAACTTACAGGAACATGAATAAAATATTGATACTAGCAAATCTGTGAGGAAGTCTTGAAATATTTCTAGCAGCTATAATTGAATGAATTCATAGAAGAAACATGAACATAATGGGTTTTAACAGAGGGGGAACATACTATAATACTTGGAGGGGGAATCACCACCATTTCCTTTATATTCTAGAAAATTCATATTGTAAAGCCATACCAGTATGAAAATAACATGTAGTGTTTTCTTTAGAATTTCTTAACCTTGTTTAAGTCTTACTTTCTACTATTTATCTAGAGAGGGGAGAACGGACACTCATTACAAAATCTCTTCAGCCGAGTCCTAGCTGCTAGGTTGACTAGTTGTCTTGGCTGGGGATGGCTCTATGGCCAAAAACATTATAGAATTAATGGACTCTTCGAAAGCAGGCACCTTATAGGACAAAAAAATAAATAAACATTAAGACAAAAACATAAATGAAGATATCTCTATCCATCCCTGTGATCTCCTCTACTTCAGGTTATAGTTTGCTCCATGGTATGGCTTTCTGTGTTGTGCAGACAATTTCCTTCTTGTTTGCCTTTATGTCTTGAGTCGTTTCCCCTGTTATGGGGCACCACGTCTAAGAGTTAAATCCTCTTGAGCTACCTAGTCTCTTTCCATTCCCATCAGTCCCGACCCCAATTTCATGTTACAATGCATTCTCTCAGTCAGCCCATGAAGGTTTTAAGCAAACCACTTATTTCCCTTAAAGACATAGTTGCCGCCCCATCTACCTTTAAAAATCTATACCATGCTCTCGAGGTCTTGTTGCAGCAGGACTTTTCCTCATAAATCGGCATAGAAGAATGGTGGGTTTTGGTTTTCCTTAACTCCCTTTAGTTTAGCCCCTTATACTGTTGTTTTCTTCATAGGACCAGGGGTTGAGACGAGGGGCTTAGCCTTCGGGCACTGAGACCTTTAGAACTATGTTTGGAAGGAAAATCGGTGAAGGAATAAAATTTACTTCATGCAATCGTTGATCACTAATCCGGGGGGGTGATGTCATCATTTCGATGTGTCACCTTGTGATTGGTGACACGTGTCACCTAGAAATGCCCCCATAGGACCCCTGAGAGTGCTGAATTTGAGTGCCTCATGTCACCCATATTATGATGTCACCCTTCATACTACCATGTGGAGGAAAGAGAAAGGGTTCGTCCAACCTTGGTTTTTCCATGAAATTCCTTTGTAAACTGATTTCGACCTCCCTTGACGTTGTTACACTAGATCGCAGAATCACACACCAATCGCCGATAGCCAATCTCCTAACCCTGTCGATACTTCCTTCTTGCTCAACTCTGCCAATAGCCAATTTGTGATTGCGATAAGCTCTTGAGTCCTTGATATGCGATTTTCCTTTACACTTGGTCATTTTCTTTGTTTTATAGGCTTTCCAAGGGTAACTTTAACATACCATATCTTATGATCCAAAAGTTCATTTTCGGACTTGCATATGCCCTTGGAAATCTCTTTTCCAGAACTATGTGATGGGAAGGGTCCAATTTAGCTCTAAGATCTTCTATGAATTCAATGCTCTTGGGCAGCCTTGACCAATTGAAACCCACAATGCAATGAGCGACAATAGTATCCCAAAAGCACAACTCTTACAGTGACAACTTACACTAATGTTGGTTGGGCTAGAAGCGTGGACAATCAAAACAGTACCAACAGAAATGCATTCTTCATGGGATATTGTGTAGTATCTTGGCTCAGCCAAAATAATTCATTTATATCTCTTTCCATGGCTGAAGCCAAATATATAGCTATTGCATATTTTTGTACACAAATACTATGGATGAAGAAAGCTTTGAAGGATGTCAACATAGAAACTAAAAAACCAATCACCATCTGTTGTAACAACACTAGTGTCATCAGTCTATCAAAGAGTCTAGTAATGCACTGAAAGACCAAACATATTCCAATCAAATATCATTTCCTCCATGAACAGGTTGTTGAACAAAACATCATGTTGGAATAAATCAATACAAGATAAGACAATGTAGCTTCAATATCATCAACTGTGACCAGGTATGCAACAACAACAACCTAAGTGAGGAACAAGCATATCATCATAAAGTAAGATTGGGTAGTATAGCATCATTCTTCATAATCATAAAAAATTCCATGTTTCCAAGTATCATCTAGAAGATGTAGCAATAACATATCAAAAACCATTTCTTAGCAACATCATTCTTCATAGAAAGAAGAATTATCATACCAACACCACTTCATCAAGAACTTATTTCACCAATATGAAACTCAAGTAAATATCATGATCAAGAACTTCGATAACATAACTAGCATCACCTATTGATAAGCATCATTATGTATCAAGAAAACACAATTCCAACAATGCATTATTAGAAGCATAGAAAATATTCTCCCTGAACTTGTGCCAACTATTCACTATCAAATCTGATAATATCATCTAATTTATTAGTCACAACTTAAAAGTATCTTTATCAATAAGTCATCCATCAATGTATAAACAACTTCTAAATAGCATAAATAGACTATAATCATCGACCATCATAATCATGAAATCCAAATAATAATTTTTTGAAGTCTATCAAACCTTTTCCTGGGTCTATCCCATAGTCTCCTCAATAAATAAAAATATACATGACTTTTCAGATCAGAACTTGTGTATACACATGACTCTTTTCGTAGGATTCGTGTACAAAAATTAAAATACTTAAGTTTCACACCTTCAACTCCCCTGATCTTGTATTGTTTGTACTTGTTCATTATTACTACATGTTATGCAACCAACTCACAAAATAGAGAAAAGATAGATCAACGACTTCAAAATCATCCTCTTCAAGGGGCAAGCCTCCTTTACATTACACAAATGAACAATTCTTGGATGATTCAAATGAAAGTACTTCCTTTCTATATATAGGAGTGTAAAGGATCACAATATAATTAGATACGACATAACAATAATATTCTAAGGGCACAACAAATAACAATAGTGGGCTTCTATGTGGCACAATAATAACAATATGGGGACTACATGGGCACAAAAATACAATAAGGAGGTTGCACTAATAACAATAAGGGGCTACACTGGTAGTATAGGGACCTAACATGCCCCTCTCCTTCAAAAAAGTGTTGTCCTCAATGCTTGAGTAGTTCTGGATGCTTACGTATAAAATAATCATTCTCCCATGCGGAATCTTTAGTGGGTAAGTTCTTCCACTTGATGAGATACTTTAAAATTGATTGATTTTGTAGTTGTTAATTCCTTGTTTTTGTGACTGCTTCAGGTTCCAAGATGACTTTTCCTTGCTCGTTAATTTTTGTAAATATTGTTTGACATGGGAGCTTGTGACCTATAACCTTGTTTAAGCATGACATATGGAAAATTGGGTGCACTCGTGAAGATGAAAGAAGCTCCAATTTGTATGCCATAGTACCAATCTTCTATAACGCCTTGAATGGACCATGATATTTTGGTGATAATTTATTATCCTTCTTAGCTTGCTTGAGGGAAATTTGTTTTTATGGTTGTAGTCGTAGAAATACCCAGTCACCTACATCAAAACTTATTTTGTTGTGATGTTTATCTTCCTGTTATTTCATTTTATTATGTGCCAAAGTGAGGGTACCCTTTAAGAGTTGGAGAACTTGTTGTTGATGATCAATGTGATCTTCCACTGCTTGAACCTTAGAATTTTCTCTTAAGTATGATGTGACGGATGGTGGATGATATCCATAAAGTGCCATAAATGGGGTCATTTTTTCTGCAATATGGAAGGAAGTGTTATACCACCATTCAACTAGAGGCAACCACTTGAACCATTGTGTATGTTTATCAAATACAAAGTAATGAAGATATCCTTCCAAACATTTATTCACTATCTCAGTTTCCCATCAGATTGGGGATCATAAAATGATCTATAGGTTAACTGAGTACCCAAACAAGAAAATAATTATGTCCAAAACTTTCCATCGAAAATGGGATCTTTGTCACTTACAATAATCTTTTGGTTTCCATGTAGCTTTTGAATTGTTTAAATAAATGAAGTAGCAACTGTAATGGTTTTAAATGGATGACTACCACCATGATGAAAATCTTTCCTTCGGACTTGGGTAAACCTATGATAAAATCCATTGAAACCTCCTCCAAACGTTGACTTGGAATGGATAAAGGTTGTAACAAACCCAGGGTCTTAATTTTCTCAACTTTAATTTTTTCGAAAACCCAAAATTGCACCACAAACTTTTGAATATCACATTTAAGGCCATCCCAAAAAAATTCCTTCTTAACCCTACGGTAAGTTATTAAAAATCTTGAGTGCCCTCCTAAGGAAGAGATGTGCAATTCTAGAGAATTTTTTGTTTGAGTTGGGAATTCTTACAAAGGTATAAATGATATTTGTACCATAACGAATCATTTTTCCAGCTAAGTGTATCAGATGTACTAGGAACTTGCTGCAACTTTTGAATGAGTTCCCACACTTCTTTGTCACTCTTCCATTCATCCATTGCTTTGTTTATCCAATCTGGTTGGATAATAGAAATGGCACAAAACAATGCTTCCACATCCTCATCCTTTCTTAAGAGTGCATCTGCATCAACATTTTGCTTCCCTTTTTTGTAGATGATTTCTAAGTCATAACCCAACATCTTTGTGACCCATTTCTGATGCTCTTCTGAAGATAATCTTTGTTCCAAAAATTATTTAAGACTATCATGATCCATTTTTACCTTGAAGTGTCTTCCCATTAGGTAAGCTCGCCATTTCCTAAGTGCCTGTAGTATTGCCAACAATTCCTTCTCATAAATAGATTTGTGTAAATACTTTCCTTTGATTGGATGACTTTCGAAGAAATGGGTCTTCCTTATTTCATTAAAACAACACCAATTCCATTTCTTGAGGCATTACATTCCACAATAAATGTTTTTGTGAAATCTGGTGTAGTTAAGACCGATACTTGGCACATTGCCTCTTCAAGATGTTCAAAGGCCTTTGTTGCTTCTGGAATCTAATAAAATGCATATTTCTTCAGTAATGTTGTTAGAGGAGCTACTATTCTCCCATAATTTTTAACAAACTTGCGATAATACCCTGTCAACCTAAGAAATCCTAGTAGATGTTTTTTGGATGTGGATATTTCCCATTCCTTAATGGATTTAATTTTGTTAGGGTCTACCTTAACAATAATGTTTAAAAGATGAATTGACTGATTGAAGAATGCTGAAGATACTTTTTATTTGTGATTTAGGTTCAGTGAAGGTTATATGATTATTTTAGAATGATGTGG